>Ga0066376_10005067_pt1 | contig 11286 bp, 8 predicted proteins | sample Knorr_S15_td_Bot_FD_77009 | JGI IMG/M metagenome (GOLD analysis project Ga0066376, IMG submission 77009) | Marine microbial communities from Southern Atlantic Ocean transect - Knorr_S15_td_Bottom_ad_5009_LV_A | ecosystem: Environmental > Aquatic > Marine > Oceanic | place: Southern Atlantic... | reverse complement strand
TTTGACAAACAAAAGTGAAGGATCATACTTAAATTCATTAAATGGTCAAAAAGAAATGTCAAATGCAATTTCAAAAGCTATAATTAAATATAAAAGTGATTTCTATAAGAATCTTACTTCTGAAGAAAAAGCTAATTACTTAAATTATAAAATACAGATTTCAGCTAGCAAACGGTTAATAGAAACAAAATCATATAACTTTAATGGTTTAAAATCAATTCAAGTTCACAGAGATGGAGATTTATACAAGTATCTATATGGTAATTACAACTCTCATGAGGAAGCTAAAGGAAATCTTAAATATGTTAAGAAATTTGGTTTTAATTCCTCATTTATTATTGGTTTTAGAAATAACAAAATTATTTCATTAAATAATCTTAATTAGATACATTGCCGAGGTAAGCTAAAATATTATTATTTTTATACTTTAAAACCTTTAACTTGAAACTTACAAAAGAAATAAAAACCTTAATATTTGTACTTTTTAGTGTACTGCTATTTATTTTTGGATTTAACTTTTTAAAAGGAACTTCAATTTTAGATAAACAAAAGACTGTGTATGCAGTATATGATGAAATTGATGGTTTGATGGTTGGGGCTAGTGTCTCAGTTAACGGGTTAGCAATTGGAAATGTTACCTCGCTAGAGTTTCTTCCAAATTATACAAAGATTCTTGTTACATTAAAGTTAAAAGACAAGTTAAGGTTTTCTCCAAATAGTACAGCTATTTTACATGAGACTGGTTTAATAGGAGGTATAGCCATATCTATTGATCCAGTTTTTGAAAATGGAAACATAATTAAATCGGGAGACACTCTAAAATCTGTTATTAGACCTGGTTTGACTGAATTAATCAATGAGCAAATCCAACCATTGCAAAGAAATCTTCAAAGTATTTTAGTTAGTGTTGATTCTCTTTTTCTAGGAGTTACAAATATCATGAATAAGGACTCGCAAAATAATTTAAAAGTTGCTTTAAATGAAATGACTTCTGCAATTTCTTCAATTAACTCCAGTGCTATTATAATTGAAAAGACTCTTAAAAGTAATGACTTAAAGATTAATAATACTATTGGAAATATAGAGAGTATTTCTTCTAATATGGAGAAGATAACAGATTCAATAGCTAAAACAAGTTTAAAACAAACAATATCAAACCTTGAGAAATTAATAGAGGGTATCAATAAAAGTATTCAGGATTTAAATTCTGATTCTAGTTCTCTCGGTCTTCTAATTAGAAATGATGAATTTTATAAAAAACTTAATTCATCGGTAAATGATCTAAACCAATTATTAATTGACTTGAAGAATAATCCAAAAAGATATATCCATTTTTCAATTTTTGGAAGAAAAGATAAATCAAGTGGTAATGATTAGCTATATACCTAATTTAATTTTCCTCATAATATTTTCATTCTCAATATTCTTTTTTACAAAGAATGTCTTAAAACTAAGAAGGGTTATACTTTTGGGAAAAGATATAGATAGATCAAATAGAAAGTTAGACAGAATGAAAAATATGATTAGGATAGCCCTTGGTCAATCTAAAATGGTAACAAAACCAATATCAGGAATTCTTCATGTGGTTGTTTATATAGGTTTCATTATCATAAATATAGAATTACTAGAAATTGTTATAGATGGAATATTAGGCTCTCACAGGTTTTTATCTAAATATATTTCTACTAGCCTATATAATTTTCTAATTGGCTTTTTTGAGTTCTTTGCATTATTAGTTTTGATTGCAGTTATAATATTTTGGATAAGAAGAAATATTTTGAAAATAAAAAGATTTCTTAGTATTGAGATGAAAGGATGGCCTAAATTTGATGCTGACAATATTTTATATTTTGAAATAGCTTTAATGCTTCTTTTTCTTTCAATGAATGCTACTGATTTAATTCTACAAAACAGAGGGTATTACAGTCAGGCAGGATTCTTTCCTGTTTCATCTTTTCTAATACCTGTATTTGATTCTTTTTCAATTGAAACTTTATATTATATGGAGAGATCTTTTTGGTGGCTTCATATAATTGGAATTTTATTTTTTTTAAATTATTTATATTATTCAAAGCATTTGCATATTCTTCTTGCTTTTCCAAATACTTATTATGCCAATCTAGAAGAAAAGGGGAAATTTGATATTCTTGAATCTGTAAAAAATGAGGTTTTATTAATGTTTTACCCTGAAAAGGTGCAAGAAGAAAATAATGCTCAGGTTGAGAAATTTGGTGCTTCAGATGTTCTTGATCTTAACTGGATTCAACTTATGAATGCATACTCGTGTACAGAATGTGGAATATGTACTTCTGAATGTCCAGCTAATCTTACAGGTAAAAAATTATCTCCTAGAAAAATAATGATGGATACTAGAGATAGGTTAGAAGAAGTTTCCAAAAATATATCTAAAAATAATGGAGTGTTTAAAGATGATGGTAATCAACTTTTAGATAACTTTATATCTAGAGAAGAATTATGGGCTTGTACAACATGTAATGCATGTGTTGATGCATGCCCAATTAATATTGATCCTCTATCTATTATAATGAAAATGAGACAATACCTTATTATGGAAGAGTCATCTGCTCATTCAGATTTGAATAATATGATGAATAATATAGAAAATAATGGGGCGCCATGGCCTTTTAATCAACAAGATAGAGAACTATGGAAGGAACCCTAAAATTTTATTATGAAAAAGAAAGAAGTTGAAAAATATTTACATAAAAAAGTAAAAGAAGGAGAAACAGTTAGCCCTGTTTTGCCTGAAGGTGTTAAGAATTATTTAATTGACATCGATGGCACTATTTGTGATGATGTTCCCAATGAAGAACCAGAAAGAATGGGAACAGCTAAATTCTATCCTGATGCCCTAGAGACTATTAATGTATGGTATGATGAAGGACATATAATTTGTTTTTTTACTGCTAGATTTGAATCTCATAGAGAAATAACTGAAAAATGGCTTTTAGAAAATGGTTTTAAATACCACAGCTTATTGATGGATAAGCCAAGAGGAGGTAACTACCATTGGATTGATAACCATTTAGTGAAAGCGACAAGATACAATGGGAAATTTACCAATTTAATTGAGAAAACTGTTAAAATTGAAGTTTTTGATGATGATTTAAATAAAAATAAGTAATGAAGGTGCCAATTATATCAGAAGTTAAAAACCAGGGAGTTGATCCAGAATATTTATTTTGGATTGGTTGTGCAGGCAGTTTTGATGAAAGAGCAAAAAAGGTAACAAAGGCATTTATTAAGATTTTAAATAAAGCAAATGTTTCATTTGCAATTTTAGGAAAAGAAGAATCTTGTACTGGGGATCCTGCTAAACGAGCAGGAAATGAATTTCTGTTTCAAATGAAAGCTATTAGCAATATTGAGATTTTAAATTCATATAAGGTTAAAAAAATAGTTACTACTTGTCCACACTGTTTTAATACTCTTAAGAATGAATATCCAGAACTTGGAGGTAATTATGAAGTTATTCATCATACACAGTTGATAAATAAATTAATTAAAGACGGTAAAATCAGGATTTCAGGTGGTTCTTTTAAAGGAAAGAAAATAACTTTTCATGATCCATGTTATTTAGGAAGAGCAAATAATGTGTATGAGGCACCTAGAGAGATAATAAAGAAGTTAGATTCTGAATTAGTAGAGATGAAAAATTGTAAGTCAAAATCATTATGTTGCGGGGCAGGAGGAGCCCAAATGTTTAAGGAACCAGAAAAAGGAAATAAGGATATTAATATTAAAAGATCAGAAGAAGCTTTAAAAACAAAATCAGAAATAATTGCTGTTGCCTGTCCTTTTTGTAATATTATGATGTCAGATGGGATAAAATCAATAGGAAAAGATGTTTCTGTTTTAGATGTAGCTCAACTGGTAGAAAAAGCTGAAAACTTATAAATTATGATTGTTGATTTTAATAAACTTCCGGATGATTCAAGATTGTGGATATATCAATCTAATAGAGATTTTTCTAATCAGGAACTAGATGAAATTAGGAATCTTACAGAATCCTTTTTAATTAATTGGCAAACGCATAATCAAGAACTAGAAGTCTCATATGAAATTAAATATAATAGATTTTTAATATTAGCAGTCAATGAGTCTTTTAACTCGCCAGGAGGCTGTTCAATAGATTTATCATTAAGATTTATTAATGATTTAAGCAAAAAAATAAATATTGACTTATTAGACAGAATGAATGTTAACTATAAAGATAAACAAGATATTAAATGTGTAAAAGTAAATGAGCTAAAAGAACTTCTAAATAATAAATCAATTAGTGAAGAGACTATAATATTTAATAACTTAGTGAAAACTAAAATTGATTATATGAATAATTGGGAGAGCAACTTAAAAAATAGTTGGCTTTCACGATTTATTAAATAGGATGCGTTTATTTATTTTTTATTTCGCTTTTACTGGTTTCCTAATTTCTCAGGAAAATTTATCAGAATTAAGTACTCATAAATGGGTTGACAGTGTATATAATTCTCTTTCATTAGAAGAGAAAATAGGACAGTTATTTATTAATTGGGTCTCCCCTGAGCAGTCAGATTATGATCAAATTGAAAAGCTTGTTGTTGAGCAAAAGATAGGAGGATTGATTTTTTCTATTGGAGATCCTTTTTCTCATGTCGAATGGATGAATAAATTTCAGTCTAAAGCTAAAACACCTCTTTTAATAGCTATGGATGCTGAATGGGGCCCTGCAATGAGATTAGATAATGTATTTGCTTATCCATGGAACATGACTCTTGGAGCTATTCAGGATAATGAAATAGTTAAGGATATTTCAAGAAGAATAGCTGAACAAAATAAATTATTAGGAATACACTATAATTTTTCTCCAGTTGTTGATGTTAACAGTAATCCAATAAATCCTATAATTGGAAATAGATCATTTGGTGAAGATCCTGAAAATGTGTATCAAAAAGCTAAAGCTTATATAGAAGGACATGATGAGGTTGGTATAATAACATCTCTTAAGCATTTTCCTGGTCACGGTGATACAAGTAATGATTCTCATAAAGGCCTCCCCGAAATTAAATCTAACCTCAAAAGATTAAATGAAATTGAGTTATACCCCTTTAAAAAATTAATTAATGATAACATTGTGAGTTCTATAATGTCTGCTCATATACTTTATCCCTCTCTTGATAAAAAATATCCTTCATCAATATCTAAAAAAATCGTGACGAACCTCCTAAAGGAGAACCTAGGTTTTAGTGGAATAATAGTTACTGATGCTTTAGATATGCAGGGTGTTTTACAAGACCCTAAAGTTAATGTTGATTTGAGAGCATTTTTAGTTGGTAATGATATACTTCTTATGTCAACAGATGTAGCTAAAGGAATAAAACTAATATCTAATGCTTATAATAAAGGTGAAATTTCAGAGAAAAGATTAACCAATTCAGTTAAGAAAATATTAAGAGCAAAAGCAATTGTAAATTTAGATAAATATTTACCAATATCATCAGAAGCCATTTTAGAAAAATTAAATACACCTAAAGACACATTGCTTTATTCAAAAGCAATGGAATCAGCTATTACTTTAGTTAAAAATCAAGATGATGTAATTCAGCTAGATTCGGATAAAAAATACCTTCATATAAGTTTCGGAGAAAATGGTAATCATTTCTATAATCAACTTAATAGAACTCATAAAATCGACAGATATAATGAGCTATCTTATGAGTTAATATATGAAAAAGTTAACTATGATGCATTAATAATAACATATCAAGGATCTAATAGTAGCCCTTACAATTCATATAAAATACCTAAAAATATAGTTGAGATTATTAATAAAATAAGTTTAAAAAATGATGTAATATTAAACTTATTTCTTAATCCCTACAGTTTAAATTCATTTAATACACTAGATAATTTTAAATCAGTGATTATAAGTTATCAGAATACCATTATTTCTCAAGAAGTAAGTGCTGATCTTATGGCAGGATTTAGAACATTTTCTGGTAAATTTCCCGTTTCAACAAAATTTTTCCCTTTAAATCATGGATTGTATAAAGATAAAAAGGAAATATTAAGTTACTCAAGGCCATCTTATTTAGGTTTTGACCCAAATAGATTATCTGATCTAGATTCATTAGGTAGAATTACTTTAGACTCATTAATGACACCAGGTTTTCAGATGTTGGTAGCTAAAGAAGGGAAAATAATTTATCACAAAAGCTTTGGATACCATACATATAGTCAACAGAGAGAGGTGAAAAATTCAGATATATATGATTTATCCTCAATAACAAAAATACTTGCAAGTATGCCTTTAATTATTCAAGAATATGAAAAGAAAAATCTATCTCTTGATACAAAACTTAACAAGTTATTTCCAAAAAAAAAATTATTAGATAAGGCTGATATATCTTTAAAAGATATGCTATCTCATTATGCAAGATTAAAACCATGGATTCCATTTTACAAGGAGACTTTAAATAAGAAAGAAAAACCTAAAAATAGATTTTATAAGAATAAGCAAAGAAAAAGATTTTCAACTAGAGTTTCAAGTAATCTATTCTTAAAAAATAAATATCAAGAAGATATTTTTGATTTAATTATTGAGAGTGAATTAAGAGATACATTAGAATTTAAATACTCAGATTTACCTTTTTATTTCATTAAATATTGGATAGAAGATAAATATCAAGAAGGTTTAGATGTATTAGCTGATAAAAGGATTTTCAGAAAATTAAATCTTAAAAAAACTATGTTTAATCCTTATCAAAAAATATCGATTGATAATGTAGTTCCATCTGAAAAAGATGAGTTTTTTAGATATAGTAAATTACAAGGATATGTTCATGATGAAGGAGCAGCAATGCTTGGAGGAGTTTCAGGCCATGCAGGTTTATTTTCTAATTCATATGAAGTCGCATTAATACTTCAAACATTTTTACAAGGCGGTATATATGACGGAATTAGATTGTTTGATAAAAAATCATTTGATCTTTTTAACTATTGTTATTATTGTGATAAAGGTAATAGGAGTGGAGCAGGATTTGACAAACCTCAACTTGAAGGAAAACATGGTTCAACTTTTGGAGGGGTCTCAAAAAAAAGTTTTGGACATTTTGGTTATACAGGCTCTATAGCTTGGGCTGATCCAGATGAACAAATAATCTTTATTTTTCTTTCAAACAGAACTTATCCAACAAGAGAAAACACCTTATTGCAAACTCATAATATTAGAACCAGAATGCAAGAAATTGTTTATAATTCTTTAATTTACAACTAATGAAAATAGGTATTGTTTGTTACCCTACGTTTGGAGGGAGTGGAGTTGTTGCTACAGAACTTGGAATTGAATTATCAAATAAAGGTCATGAGGTTCATTTTATTACATATAGTCAACCTGTTAGATTAGAAGTATTAACATCAAATCTCCATTTTCATGAAGTTACAGTCCCAGAATACCCATTATTTAAATATGAGCCATATGAACTTGCATTATCAAGTAAATTATATGATGTAATTTCAAAACATAATTTAGATTTAATACATGTGCATTACGCTATACCCCATGCTTATGCTGGATATATGGCAAAACAAATGCTAAAGGATAATGGTTATAATATTCCTATAATTACCACATTACATGGAACAGACATCACCCTTGTTGGTAATCATCCATTTTATAAACCTGCTGTTACATTCAGCATTAATCATTCAGATATTGTTACATGTGTATCTAAAAGCTTAAAAGATGACACTATTGATTTTTTTAAAATAAAGAGAGAAATAAAAGTCATACCAAATTTTATTGATATTAAAAAGTATAATGAAAAGCACAAGAGTTGTGAAAAAAACGTTATTTCTATAGGTGATGAAAAGATAATAATTCATATAAGCAACTTTAGACCACTAAAGAGGGTTAATGATGTTCTAAAAGTTTTTAAAAAAATAAATAAAAAAATAAATTCAAAGCTGATAATGGTAGGGGATGGTCCAGAGAAAAATAAGGCAAAAGAATATATAAGGAAAAATGATTTAAAAAATAATGTAATTTTTCTTGGGAATACTTCTCAAGTAGATGAGATTTTATGTTCTTCGGACATATTTATTTTACCTTCAGAAAAAGAAAGTTTTGGCCTTTCAGCTCTTGAGGCAATGGCTCTAAAAGTGCCGATTATTTCAACAAATATTGGTGGACTCAAAGAATTGAATATAGATAATAATTTTGGATATACTTCAGATGTTGGAGATACAGGGAAAATGGCAAAAGATTCAATCAAGATATTATCTGACTCAAAACTTCAACAAAAATTTAGAGATAATGCTTTTGAAAATGCTAAAAAATTTGATATTAAAAATGTAATCCCACTCTATGAGGATTTATATAAAAATGCAATAAAATAAACTTCAGTTTAGTGGGGGTTATATATTCTTAATGCATCTCTATAGATCTCATCTTTATTCATCGAAACCTTTTTCAGTTTGAAGTTTTGATATAACTCCATTTGATCATCAAAATGCTTTGATTCTGGAATTTCTGAATTACCATATGAAATTACACTTTCAATTTTTGCTCCATCTTTATCAAATCTTATAAAAGCTATATATGATTCTCCAGCAATAACTCTTCGTTTACCATCTTTATGCTTAGTGGAAACCATTGTAGTTACAACATCAGGAAGACCCCATATAGGAAGTTCTATATCTCCTCTCACTAATTTTTGGAAATCACCTAAAGTTATTTCTAAATAACCAAAATTTTCTATTATAGATGCTTTAATCTCTCTTAAAGCACTAAGTAAAACTTCTTCTGATAAAACTTTATTCTTTAGTATATAATCTCTATAATTATTTAATAAATGATAATATAAGACCCCATATATACCTGCACCGTTAGAATCTATATCTGTTTTTCTGTCCCAACTTTGAAGAAGATCTAGAATCTCTTTCAATTCATGATTAGGGTCTAGTTTTATATCAAATAGTGGATTTATATCCATAAATGTGTAGCTAAACTTTTCTGGATAGGAATTATCATATTTTATTTTTTTAAAATCTTCGTATGAAACTTTATCTTTTTCATCAATAAGTTTTTTTAACCGTATAGATCTATTATTATCAAATAGTTCAAAGCCCATATCACTATTAAAATTATTTGGATTAGGGTTCTCCTCATTAGAAGTAGATTTAAATGGAGAATGATTAGCATTATAAATATATCCTGACTTTGGTTGAATGACCTGTGGGAGATCTTCAATATCATATGTTTCTGTCCATAATGTTTTCTTTGTATTCCCTGGAACTATCCCTTTCCAATTATATCCTTCTTCTCTTTTTGGGATTAACCCACCAGACATATAAAAAATTGTGTCATATTTATCAGCGTATGCAATATTTACTCCTATCAGTCCCTTCATTTTTAATACTGAATAGAACTCATTAAAATTTTTGGTTTTACCCATTTTCCACCATTGTTCTAGAGCATTAATTGAATGAAGAATTGGAGTTCTTATTGAATAAAAACCTTTTTTATTTTTAAGTGTAGGTCCAAAAATACTTTTATAAAACCTTCTATTTATTGGAATCTTAATACCTAAAATTTTAATCTTGATTTTAGCTTTATCTTTTTTAAGTTTATATTCTTTATCATCTACTTTATATTTTAATCCTTTAGTCATTTCTAATTTATATACATCAAAAATGTCTAGATTGTTAAATGTGTGAGACCATGCCAAGTTCTCATTAACTCCAATCAGTATATGAGGAGTCCCTGGATATAAAGTTCCAAGTATATTTGTCCCCTCCTCGCTATTAAGGTGAGCTTCATACCAAGAAGTTGGACCTTCTAAAGGTTGATGAGTATTAATTAAAAGAAATGATTCCCCAGATTTGGTTTTGCTACTATTCATGGCAATAAAATTAGAACCCACTAAGCTTTGATCGATAAAATCTTCTTGTGAGTTATCGTTTAATATTCTTCCAACCCATTCACCACCTTTAGATCTTATAAACAGCTGAAGTTGACCATATCGTAACATCATCTTTGGAGTAAGTGGAAAAAGTTTCTTATAAAGAACTTTATCGGGAAACTTCTTTGCATAACTATTAAGACCTTGAGCATACCCATCTAAAACTAATTTATACTTATCACTAATCTCATTGTATTTCTTGTCAACAATTTCTTCTGAACCAATGAATTTTGAGATAAAATCAGCAGGAGCTCCTTCTGCTCCTAAGTGATTTGATAACATTGAATTGCCTGCTAGGTAACCTAGTTGAATAGTTTCAAAATCATCTTCAGCATGAGCCCATGCGAGACCATATGCTAGTTCAGCATCAGTTTTTGAAAAAATATGAGGTATCCCATAGTTATCTCTAACTATATCAATAGCTTCAGGATTTATTTGAGCAAAGATAAAATTTGATGATAGGACTAAAAGGATTATTTTTCTCATTAAAAAAATATAGACATTATAAATCTTCCAACAATGTAGATTATTAATAAGCCTAATATTAGCACTCTGTTTTTGTTTATACCATTCCATTTAATTGTCTTTGAATAAATAGATTCCTAAAGGTATAAACAAAATTAATAACCACACATTAAGCAAAATAGATAATAGTATTGATACTAGAATTAGTAGTAAAGAAATTGTCCACTTTTTATTCATTAAATCACTTTTATTAGTAGCCCCGATAGGAATCGAACCTATATCTAAAGTTTAGGAAACTTTTGTTCTATCCATTGAACTACGGGGCCAATTATTATTAAAAGTAATTCATTGATATGAATTATTCAATAGACCATAATTTTATAAGAGACATTAAATTAACATCCTGTGATTAAAAAATACATTTCATATTTATGAATATATATTAATTTTTTAAGGATTGTTTTGAGGATAATTTAATGAATTGGACTTATTGTTATAAAATCATTATTTATCAATCCTATTTAAGGGTTTTTATATAAGTTTTTCTTGTTAGTTAACAAAAAATTAACTTATATTTATCGCATATATATAAACTAAAACTATAATTAAAATGAAAAAAGCTTTTTTAGTTGTATTGATGTTATTATCAGGTTTCGTTTACTCTCAGGATTCTATCTCTGGTAGTATTACTGATGAAAACAACAACCCTATTCCTGGTGCCAGTATTGTGGTAGAAGGAACTAATAGGGGAGTTGTAACGGACTTTGATGGTAATTACTCAATTAATGCGTCAACTGGAGAACAGTTGACTTTTTCAAGTTTGGGATTCTCTTCTCAAACTGTAACTATAGGAAACCAA
>Ga0066376_10005063_pt1 | contig 11292 bp, 9 predicted proteins | sample Knorr_S15_td_Bot_FD_77009 | JGI IMG/M metagenome (GOLD analysis project Ga0066376, IMG submission 77009) | Marine microbial communities from Southern Atlantic Ocean transect - Knorr_S15_td_Bottom_ad_5009_LV_A | ecosystem: Environmental > Aquatic > Marine > Oceanic | place: Southern Atlantic... | reverse complement strand
TAGCGGACATCAGTCCCAAACACGACGCGCCACTTCACTGACGAGCTCCAGTTTGCATTTTTGATCGGCGAAGGACAAAGGCGACCCGAGTATAGACGTTGAAAATCCGCACTGGGGACTCAGTGCAAGGCGTTCTAGAGGAACGTATCTTTGGGCCTCCTCGATTCGCTGGAGAAGTTCTTCAACGGATTCGATCTCTGGCCGCTTAGTCGAGATGAGCCCCAGCACGATCGTCTTATTTTCGGATATATGGCGTAATGGCTCGAAAGAGCCCGACCGGACATCATCGTATTCGAGAAGCAAGCGCGTTGCGCTGACCTTTTTGAATATTGCCTCAGCGATGGGCTCGTATCCACCTTCAACCAACCAGCGGCCGCCTTGATTGCCCCTACACAAGTGCATCCCAAAGGTTATATCTGAAAAGTCCGACATGACACTGTTGTCGAGTTCGATGCCGCGATCGAGCCACTCGGTCATTGTCCAGCCTCGCGATTCGTAAAACGCCCGTGTCGCAGGGTCTAGTAAAAGAGGATAATGTGGCGCATCAATCTGGATGTAACGTGCGCCAAGCTGGATCAACTCGCATATCTCTTCGCGCAAGATCGCGACGACATCGGCGAGAAAAGCATCCAGCGACCGGTATGCATCGGGCGGATGTGCTGGCGACCAGAAATTGACAAACAGGCTGGGGCTCGGCAGCGTCACTTTTACGATACGGTCCGTTCTATCTCGGAGATATACAAATTCTTCGGTCGAAAGAGATCTTTGACGTCGCAATTTGCCAGTTATACCAATATTTGTGGGTCTTCCATTTTGCTGGTGGCCAATCGCGTCGTCGTTATGCCAATCACCCCAGGTAAAAGTATCGAGACTTACGTTGCCGAATCCTTCCACCGCCTCGGTCATTTGGCTTTGAAAGGAAAGTCGCCGCATCTCACCGTCGGTGACGACCTTGAGTCCCACTTCTTCTTGGAGCGCCAAAGCTTCGTCAACGGCCTGATCTTCGATGGCCTTTAACTCCGCGATGGGAAGGTGCCCCCAAGCGAACGTTGTGCGAGCCTTTAGTAAAGCTGGCGGCCGCAATAGGCTGCCAACCGTTTCTGCGCGGGCTTTGATTTCAATGCTTTCCATCAAACCGCAGTATAAGCGCGATTTATTTGAAATCGCATTGGAACTTTGTCGCCAGACAGCAAGTTGACATTAGATGACGGGATTTTAATGTCCGCTCTACCCCTGAAAGCAGACATTTGCGCATTTTCCGCTGCCCAGTTACTTCGTTCCGCCGCCATCATGGTCGCGGCCAGTGGCCCCGAAAAAAATCTTGCCTACTTGATCTTCGAGCGATCTGTAGTCCTCGGTCTTGTCGATAGTGGCGCCGGCGGCCAAGCTCTTTTTTGATTTTCCTGGCTCAAGCCGCAAGTACTTGCCGCCGAACTGCCCTTCGCTGCGGATAGTCGCCACCGTGTCCTCCGGCACCTTGATGCCCGATTTGATGGTCAGGGTGACGACGACTCCGTAGTTTACCGGATCCAAAACCTGTTGCGTGACGGTTCCGATTTTAACGCCGCTAATCTTCACGTCGCTGCCGGGCTGCAATCCGCCGACCTTGGTGAATATCGCTTTCACGCCGTACCCTTGGACGGTTCCCACCTCGGCGGTGGTGATGAAAATATAGAGGAATGCAAAGGCGACCAGTAATACCACGGCGCTCAGGGCTATTTCCGCTGGATTCTTACTCATTCGAAGCCCTCATCTTCATTTCGAACTTTGCCGGTATATTCGTTATTTCCTCCGCTTCGCCTGATTGGCATTGCCTTTACCGACGAGCAGCAGGGGCACTGCTAGCGAAAAGATCCCGGTCACGATTTTTCCAGCTTCTTAATTCATCCGAGGAAACCGTCTTGTATAAATTAATTTGGAGAAACGAATAGAATGACAAATTTCATCCCGTGAGACTTTATTCCCAGCTTAGTCAAGTGTCCAGGCCTCATAGTCGTCGCCGTCGGCGAGCGCCCGCCTGCCGGAGCTTGATCCGGCATCAGCCGAATGGTTTCCACAGCAAAATCAGCTTTGGTAGCACCGTGAGTGCTGCCAAAAGGGCGATGAACATTGCCGCTCCAGTTAACACGCCAAAAATGATCGTCGGGATGAAGTTGGACATCATCAAGATGGAGAATCCGAAGATGACGGTCGTGGTCGTGTAGAACACAGCTTTACCGATATTGGAATGGCAAATGTGCAAAGTCTCCACATAGTCGTGCGAAAGGGCGTATTCTTCTCTGAAGCGGTAGATGTAGTGAATGCCATTGTCGACGGCGATACCGATGGTGATAGCAGCAATCGTAATGGTCATCATGTCCATAGGAATTTTCGACCATCCCATCGCACCCAAAACCACTGCTGCACCCAACACGTTCGGCAGAATGCCGATAATTGATAAGGTGATTGACCGGAACAAAATCAAGAACATGATCGCAATACCCAGCATCACCACACCGATGGTCTTGATTTGCGATGCAAACAAGCTCTGAAGCATGTTGTTGTAAAGCACGAGCAGTCCACTCACGGTCACGTCCTTGATCAGCGGCTTAAAGTCGGCGAGCTGCTTTAATCCGTCTTTCTTCAACAGGTTCCGGCGCACCTTCTCCAGCAACTCTTTACGGCGCAGATCGGGTGTCGTATCCAAAACCCGCGCAATCAGCCGTATTTCGTTGTTTTTGATCGAGACAAAAGGTTCGATGAGGTTTTTTTTAACCGCGGCGGGAAGCTTGGTATACAGGAGTGCCAGTTCCATTCCGTCCAGCTTTTTTTCGGCAAAGGCTTCGGCAACCCGCACCGATGAAGCGAACGAGAGCACCTTGCCGATTTCGGGCAATCCGTCGAGATAGTCGTGGGCTTTTTTTATCAACTCGACCTTGGTCGGGTTGAACCATAATTCAGGTTTGCTGCGAAGCTGCGCCAAGAATTCGCGTTCTTCCTGAATCTCTTCCGGCGTCATTTCCTTGAGGTCTTCGGGCGTCAATTCTTCCGCATCATTCTCGAGCTTTATCAGTATTTCCAAAGGCGTCGTACCGCCGAGCTTTTCATCGATGAACTTGAGACCCTGATAAATTTCGGTGTCTTCACTGAAATAGTTGATGAAGCTGTTCTCGACCCGCAGCTGGGAAATTCCCGCCACGCTCACGAACGTTAAAACGACCGCCAACACCAGGATCTTTTTGCCATGAAACTCGGTCATACGGGCCAGATAACCGGGTACAGGAAACCGGTCGTTATCGACGGTGGCTTTGGCTTCGTCTTTTCCCATGACCAGCAGCAATGTAGGGAACAGCAGAAACGCGGTGGCAAACGTCACTGCCAATCCGGCGCTCATCATCCAGCCGAAGTCGATGACCGGCTTGATGTCGCTCACGACCAGAGAGCCAAATCCAATAATGGTCGTCAGCGCGGTGTAGAGACAGGGCCTCACCATCTTATGGATTGTGGTGCGGACCAGCGCCAGCTGATCGTCATCAGGATGATCCCGATGGAGCTGCAGATAGCGCACAATCAAATGAATGTTCATCGAAATTGTGATGATCAGCATGAGAGCCAAAAAATTTGACGAAATGACGGTGACTTTCCAGCCGATCAATCCAAGGATGCCGATCATGATTGATGCGGAGTAAAAGCAGCTAAGCAGAGGCAGAGCGATCCAACGCATTTTCCGGAAAATGGCGGTGAGAATAATGATCAGAAAGGCAAGAACACCGCCGCCGAAGACGATCAAGTCGTTGCGCACAAATGTCACCATGTCGTCGGTGATCATCGGCAAACCGCCGAGATGGAGAACGCCATGCTGGCGGTAGGGCGCGATAATATCTCTGATGCGGGCGATGTCGCGGTGACGTTGCGCGCTTCTCGCTTCATCTACCTGATCGTAGTCAGCGGTGATGCGTTTCAAAGATTGTGTCTCTTCGGACGACAAACCGGTCTGCCGCCTTTTCGCGCGTAAATCGTCGCGCGACTTGAGCAAGCGGTTGAACTTTTCATTCTCGACCAATGACAGCAGCAGCGCCGCGGTTCGACCATCGCTGCTGACAATGAGATCGCGGTAAATCGGGCTATTGATCAGTTCCTTCTTAGCCCTGGCCCGGTCGATACCGGGTTTCTCCAGGCTCGGCATATTTTCGACCATTTCCTGAATATCAGTATCCGAGCTATTGAATAGGGGGGCATCGAGTATTGTGAACACCGTGTCCACGCTGGTGACTTTCTTAAGTTCTCCACGGAGTTTTTTCAAAGGCTCTAATGCTTGGTCGGAGAAGAGATTTTTGTCAGGCGTGTAGGTCACAACGAGTAAGTCGCTGCTCGGGTATCGCTCGTGGATATTCCGGAACACCTTGAGGTCCGCGTCGTCTTCCAGCAACAAGGAGTCGGCCGATGCATCCAACTTGAAGTCTTTTGCATGATAGCCGAAGAAAACCAGAATTGAGAGCAGTACGATCAGAACTAACTTAGGATTGTGGAGCAGAGTGTCATAAGCCTGCACGGTACGAGACGTCATGAAGTTTCCCCTTTGAGCAATGCCGAATCCGCCAGGGGAACAATGGTATCAGCTGATGGTGTGTACACTTTTCCAGAGGGGTGAAAGTTATCGTCGACCACCAGAGTCGGATCGCCGCCTGCCCGTCTGAATTGACATTCCCCGGATGACATGCAAATTCAGAAAAATCGTACCACTATTCCACCTCCATGGGAAATGCAGCCTTTCGGCAGCCATCCGATGGCCTAATTTTGGAGATCGGCCCTGGTCTGGAAGACCATTTGCCCTGATTTTTTGCCATTCAGACGCGCCCCTCCTGGGATTTTCACCTCGCCGTCGATTCGCTCGGCCTACCCCGGAACCGGTCTTCATTCGGCAGGTGAGCAAAAGGCATAATTGTTGTTCGTTAGTTAAATTTGCTAGTGTCCGCTTTTGGCTAATAGCGGACTCATTGGCACTGTCTGAATAGTGTCCGCTTTTGACCCAAAGCGGACATTCTCAATTTGACGTTGAATATATTGCCACAAGGCGAACTTTAATTAGAATAATCTTTTTTTGACGCGGGAGTTTAGGGTGATTGAAGAAAGTATAGAGCAAGCGTCTGAGAATGTTTTTAAAATTGGTCTTTTTGCCGCCAATTGCTCCGGTGGAATTGCCGCCACCAATGTGAAAGAGCGATGGCAACCGACGTGGCAGAATAATCTGGACCTGGCCCAGATGGCAGATAAAGCGGGTTTGGAATTTATGCTGCCGCTGGGCCGCTGGGCTGGTTACGGTGGTGAAAACGATCACAACGGCGTGTCGTTTGAAACGCTCCTTTGGTCAGCAGGATTACTAGCAGCTACCAAACGGATCATAGCCTTTTCAACACTCCATGTTGCCATGATAAATCCGGTCTTTGCTGCCAAGCAAATGGTGACAGCTGATCACATTGGCGCTGGTCGGTTTGGGATCAATATTGTTTGCGGTTGGAATGCCGAAGAGTTCGGTATGATGGGCATCAGTCTTGATGAACATGATCGACGCTACGAACTGGGTCAGGAATGGTTGGAGATTGTCAGTAAAATCTGGCAGGAGGACGAACCTTTCGATTTTAAGGGAAGGTTCTTTCAATTGAAAAAAGTTAGGGCCAAACCAAAACCAGTCAGCCAGCCAAGGCCGCTGATTATGAATGCGGGACAATCTGGCCCAGGGTTGGACTTTGCCGTCCGAAATGCAGACTACTTATTTCGTGGTATTCAAGCTATGAGCACAGCTAAGGCTGAGAATGAGCAGGTAAAAGCCCGGTCAGAGTCGCTTGGTCGAAATGTTGGCGTATTCACTAATGCTTATTGTGTGTGTCGCCCAACCGTTCGCGAGGCCGTAGAGTTTCATGATTATTATGCCGTTGAAAACGCCAACGAGGAGGCGGTCGAGAGCATGTATGTTGGACGCGGCATTAGGGATAATCAAGATATTTCGGACGAGGTAAAAGCCGATATTCGGCTGCGCATGGCTGGCGGTAATAGTGGCTATCCGTTGATTGGTGATCCAGATACGATTGTCGAAAAATTACAGTCGCTCAGTGAGGTGGGGTTTTCTGGTATTGCCATGGGGTTGGTGAATTATCTTGATGAATTTCCATATTTTCGTGATGAAGTTTTGCCGCGACTTGAACGAATAGGTTTGCGCCAACCTCCGCTGGAAGACTAACTTCGATTATAGAGGATGTTTCAATGAAGATAAAAAATCCGGTCTCTCCTTTAGGTTGGCGGGCAAAAATTGGCGTTATTACGCCCACGGAAAATACCGTTACCGAGCCCGAATTTAATGCCATGGCCCCCTCTGGCGTAACTGTCCATTTCACCCGCATGCCGATCCATTTTCATCCAGAAGAGGATAATTTTAGGAGCTTAATGGATGATTTGGAGGTGCGTTTGATTGAACTCCGAAACTGTGCAGTTGATACGGTCGCCTACAATTGCACGGTTGGTTCTATGGCTTGTCCCGCCGATTTGCTCATTGGTAAGTTAGAAGAAGCTTCTGGCGTGCCTGCGGTATCAACTGCGGGATCGATACTTGCCGCATTGAAGACGTTGGGAATCCTCCGAATTGCTTTGGCGACACCCTATTCTCAGGCAACCAATGAGCATGAGAAAACCTTTTTTAGTAGCCATGGAATTAAAGTAGTAGCAATGGTAGGTATGGATTTCAAAGAAACCGGTACTGCATTGGGACGGCGGTTTGGTGCCGTATCCCCCAAAGCAATATATGACCATGCGATTTCTGTCGATTGCCCTGAGGCCCAGGCCATATTGATAAGTTGTGCTAATTTTGGCTCAGCCCAAGTTGTTGCAGCATTAGAAAGTAAACTCAAAAAGCCTGTGATTACGAGCAATATAGTCACACTTTGGGCTGGATTGCGTGCAGTCGATATCAATGAACCTATTCAGGGGTTTGGCTGTTTATTGTCGGAGAACTGAATAGATATTCAATTGATATTTATCCGCTTTTGGCTAAAAGCAGACTCATTGGCACCATCTAAATGAAGTCTGCTTTACACTCTTTAGCGGACATTATCTGGATGAGGCCAAATGACCCATAGCAGATTTTGCGAGTGACCAAGCTATGTCTTAGCAGGATCAGACTACAATATTGTTTTAACGCTGAATGACGGACATAGTGTTTTGTGATTAACAATAATTTTATCATCATCTTTCCCTTTGATAGGCACCACTAGGAAATAGAAATGAGCAATGACTTCAAAATAGCTTACGGTGACATCCATAACCACAATGCCCATGGCTATGGCGTTGGTTCAATAGAGCGAAGCGTTGAAGTAGCTCAGACACATTTAGATTTTTTTGCTTTCACCGGACACTCGAGTTGGCACGATTTAGGGCAGATTGAAAATGGAGCCGAGGCTCATTTCAATGCAGGGTTTGAGCGTTTGGCAGAAACTTGGCCCCATGTTCAGAATGTCATAGCCGATTCAAATCATGACAATCAATTTTGCTCGTTTTTAGGATTTGAATGGCATTCAAATTTCTTTGGGGATCAATGTGTCGTATTTCCTGAGGATTTCCAGCCGATCCATTATGCCGATTCTCTTTCTGAACTTCGTGATTTTTGTATGTCTAAGTCAGCTCTGATGATCCCCCATCATATTGCCTATCCAAGCGGAAGGCGAGGTGTGAATTGGAAGGAATTTGATAGTCGATGCACCCCCGTTGTTGAAATTTATTCATGGCATGGAAACTCTGAGGATGACCGAGGTCCTTATCCGATGTTCAAAGGATCACCAGGGGGACGCGAGACCGCAAATACAGTTAAAACCGCTCTTGCTGACGGCAAAAAATTTGGTTTTGTAGCATCCAGTGATAACCATTCTGCTTTCCCCGGTGCATATGGAGAAGGATTGATGGGCGCTTTGGTTGAAGAGCTGACACGTTCGGCCATTCTTGATGCGATACGTCAGAGACGAACCTACGCCCTAACCGGCGATAGAATTGAACTCGATTTTTTAGTCAATGGTTCGGTTATGGGGAGTGATATTGATGCTGGAGAGACCATCGATGTCGAGTATTGCGTTAAAGGTAGAGACGAAATCGAATCTGTAGAAGTTATTCAAGATGGCGTCGTCGTCCATCGTTCATTCGGAATTGAAACAGCATCATCTGAGGAAACGTTTGCAGGACCATTCCAAGTTCGCCTGGAATGGGGCTGGGGACCATGGGCATCTTTAGAACTCGCTCGTACAACCGATTGGAAGTTGGATTTATCGATACAAGACGGAAAAATATTACGTTATTTTCCGTGTCTAACTTCTGGACCATTTGATGAAGAACGACGCCATCAATTTCAGCAGGTTGATGATAACAAGCTTTCCATCCAATCTTACACTTCGAGAAAAGGTGCTTATCGGGGAAATCCAAATCAAAGTGTAGTCTTTGAAATATTAGGGAATGGTGACACCACATTTAATATTCAAGCCAATGAACCAAGCTCGATGAACACAAAATCCAAAGCTGGAGAATTGTTCAGCGGATCACAGGCCCATCACGTCGGTCCATATCCGTCGGAAAGCTATCTTTGGCATAGGATTCTTCCAGCCGCAGCAACAACCGTTATCGATAAATGTACGCTGCCGATTAAAGACGATCAGTCGAACGTATACCTACGTGTAAAAGAAAAAAATGGCCATATGGCTTGGAGCAGCCCGGTTTATATTAATTACAGATAAGATATGCGAAAAACGTGTTGAACAAGCTGGGCGGATGTCCGCTTTTGGCTAAAAGCGGACTCAATGGCACCCTCTAAATAGAGTCCGCTTTACCCCCGAAAGCGGACATCAAGAGTTAAGCAAACTTATCTTCCGGCAGCGCCAACTGAACCGCACAACTATCTGATCCACATCGAATGTATTTTAATTTGGGTTCGAGAGCAGGGACCGGAAAGTCACGACCGTACTTCTTGATCATCGAGGACAGACCCAGATCAACAGTATTGGCGCATTGATTGCAGATTGCGAGTAGACGGGAGTTATACTTTGCGGCGTTTCCCAGAGATGCTGGCATGAAATTTGGTTCGTCCAATAAAAAAATAAAAATAGATCGTGACAATAGGCACAACTAATTAAAAAGTCCTACTTCGGCGGGGTTTCCTTTTGCCACCTTCTTTGCCACCCAACTAGAAAGAATTGTCTGTGATCGGGCATAAAGGACGAATTTTGAGGGAGAGTAAAAACGGCAGATATCTGCACTTTAGGGAACCCAGGAGAACCGGACGTAACGAACATCACCCAATTTCAAGACTGGTGCCTTCAACCGCTCGGCCACCTCTCCAACGCGGATGTTTCTAACGGGCATTACCATCTCTTTCAAGCACTTTTGCGCCGCATTGTGCTTATTGCTTCGTAAACCAATATGCAGTATGCCCTTAGGATGAATCGGACGAAAAATTGAAGGAAAACCTATGGGCTTTATTCAACGAAATTCGATAACGAAGTTGGGAATAATTGCACTGGCTTTGGTACTTGTGGGCTGCGCATCGGGTGAACCTTACGGTGCAGCAAAATCGAAAATTCCAGCTATCAAATCTGATATGGGCCGGATTTTTGTTTATCGCAGTATTAATCCCTTAGCGATGTTCAAGCCTCGGGTTTTTACACTTGATGGCAAGCATGTTGGAGATACCTACGCGTCGACGATTTTGTTCCATGACGTTAGTCCGGGAAAGCATGTGGTAAATTTCAATGATGGACGCGACAAATTGAACATCAATGTGCCTGCGGGCGGCTCGATATACCTCAAATACTACATCGTCGACGATTCAATCGCGGTCGGTAATACCGCAGTGGATGTCATTGAGCCGAAAATTGCTGAATCGGAGCTGACGGGCGTTCATTTGATCGAGACAATGATCCGCAATCCTGACGAGGTGAAGAAATAAGCATCACTCGCTTCTGAGATCATGGCAAATCCCACTCTTTCCGCACTTGTTGTTGTATACAATGAAGAGGCGATTCTTGAGGCGTGCCTCAATCGTCTGGACTGGGTCGATGATTTGGTGGTGGTGCTGGATAAGTGCACCGATCGGTCAAAGGAAATAGCTCAGCACCATAATGCGCGTTTATTGGAAGGTTCATGGGAAATCGAAGGTCCACGCCGCAACGCCGGCATTGATTTTTGTGAAACGGATTGGATTTTGGAAGTTGATGCTGATGAATGGATCAGCGATGAACTCGCCCAAGAAATCCGTCAAACCATCAATTCTCCTAAATACGACGTCTATAACCTCAAAGTAGACAACTATATTGGTGACAAGCTGATTCACCACGGTTGGGGCGGCGGCTCGTTCGGTAAGCCAAGCTACATCGGATTGTTCCGAAAGGGTGTGAAAACCTGGGGGCTACAGAGACTTCATCCTCATTTGACATTAACGGGCACAGAATCCCCGGAAGATCTCAAAAACCCGGTCATTCATCGCATATATGCCGATTTTTCAGAGATGCTCAGACGTTTGGATCGCTACACCACTTCTCGGGCGAAAGATTTGGTCGATTGTGATGAAGTTACGAGTTTGCCAAACGCGTTTCGTAAATTTCTCTCGCGATTTTATAAAGTATTTATTCGCCGCAACGCCTATAGGGAAGGCGGTTATGGCTTTATGATTGCGCTTTGTGCTGCGCTCTACCCTCTGATATCCAATATCAAAGCAAAATATGAAGAAGCGCCCAAAAAAGGAGACATCGAATGAGGATGTTTTTGACGAGAATTTTATGCGTCGTCGTTTTTAGCTGTTTTTTGGTTCTGCCCGGCAAAGCTGACGGCGTGCTGCCGTTGTTCGATACCCATGTTCATTACAGCCAACCGGCTTGGCAGTTTTATAAACCGGATGAAATTTTTGACATTCTCAAAAAGGCTGGTGTCGTAAAAGCGCTGATCTCCTCAACGCCTGATGATGGGACTTTAAAGCTCTACGGACTCAATAAGGATATCGTTGTACCCAGCCTCCGGCCGTATCGCGACGGTGTTAATTCTTCCAACTGGTTTACTCAGCAGGCGACACTCGAATATCTCACCGAGCGGCTCAAGAAGGGCATCTATAAAGCGGTCGGCGAATTTCATCTTTTTGACCCGCGTGCCGCCTTAACCCCACAAGTGAGGGGGTTGGTAAAACTCGCTGTAAAATATGATATTTATTTGCAAATTCATTCGGATGCATTGCCTGTCGCGGTGTTGTTTGAACTAGACCCAAAACTCAAAATATTGTGGGCTCATGCCGGT
>Ga0066376_10005062_pt1 | contig 11292 bp, 10 predicted proteins | sample Knorr_S15_td_Bot_FD_77009 | JGI IMG/M metagenome (GOLD analysis project Ga0066376, IMG submission 77009) | Marine microbial communities from Southern Atlantic Ocean transect - Knorr_S15_td_Bottom_ad_5009_LV_A | ecosystem: Environmental > Aquatic > Marine > Oceanic | place: Southern Atlantic... | reverse complement strand
TACGGCGTCAGTATCCCGGATTGTCATCAGGCAGCTTGTTGCGCCTTGCTTCAGGATCTCGTGGAGGATGAATGTTGAGTCGCCTGCGCTGCCTGCGCCGATATTGTCACCGGCGTCGAGCAGAAGCACGGGGCCTTCAGGCGTTGCCAGTGCTTCGGCGACGGCTTCCGCGGCTGTGGGTCCCTCATCAGCGCCGAGTACGTGTCTCAGCGACCAGGCTCGTTGCGCCATGAAGCGAGCGGCAGCTCGTGCTGTCTCTGGGTTGCCATCGGCGAGTGCGTAGAACGCGGTGCCGCATTCGTGGACGTCTGACCATGGATATCCCTGGCCGGGTGAGGTATCGATGATGCCCGGGAAGTCCTGAGCCTCGACTACGGCTTCGATCACCTGCGTCATTGGCTCTTCGCTGGTGTCCTGCTTCATGATGCCGATGACCATTGGCGGCATTTCGAGGGCGGAGACGGGTGTGATTTCGCCGTTGATTATTTGGATGAGGATCTTGCACGCTTTCACGGCGAGTTGGCGGGCGTCCAAGTGGGGGTTGGTGCGGTAGATGAACAGCGCGTCTGTCTCATCGGCCATCTGCTGCGAGACGTTAGCGTGGAGGTCCAGGGTCATGATCAGCGGGATGTCAGGGCCGATGAGCGCGCGGGTGCGGCGGGCGACTTCGCCGTCCATGTCCGGGAACTCCTCGGTAACGGCAGCGCCCATCTGATTGAGGATGACGCCGTCCCATGGGCCTCGATCAGCGAGCATCTGGAGCGCTTCGCCAAGGATGGACTCGAACGCCTCCGACGAGATCGTTCCGGCGGGATCGGTTGCGGCGAAGAGGAGTGGGACCAACTGGAAGCCGTACTTTCCCGCCGCTTCGAAGTAGCCGCCGAAGCAGGTGTCGGTATCGCCGTGCAGCGCGCGAATCTGGTCGCCACGCAGGATTCCTTCACGCTGGAGACCGGATGACTGGAACGCCTGCAGGTCTACCTGGAAGGTGGAGAAGGTGTTGGTTTCGTGGTGGATTCCGAAGGCGGCGATGCGCATGTGGGCGTGTCCAGAGGTGGTGTTAACGGCGCACGTATACTCTCACGATTTCCGATGATCAGGTACCGAAGAAAAGAGCGAATCCAGGCATGGTTGGCGCGGGTGTTGCGCCTGGGATTGGCGTTGGGCAATGTCGCGATTGGCGTGGGCATTGGATCGAGTGTTGGAACGGCCCCTGGGGCTGGATTGGGAAAAACAACAAGTCGGTTCTGAGGAGGATCGCATGACGGAAGAAAAGACTCGCAAGATCGGCTTTTTCGCGGCGGTTGGCCTGATTATTGGCGTTGTGGTGGGCAATGTTGGTCTTGGTATCGCGATAGGACTCGTGTTCGGTGCTGGCGTGGGTTTTGCGATGCTCGCGAAGTCTGAATAAACCTTTAAGCGATCACTTGACCGCGAACACTACTGCGGCCAAGGCAGCGGGCTTGCGGCGCCAAAGTTGGAGTCCAAAGCGGAGATATCCACGATTCGATGCGGGTCAGTGTAGGGCGTTAACGAAGATGGCGGTCCGCATGATTGCGCAGACCGGCATGTGATCGATTAGATCCAGGTTGGCTACTTGTCCTTCTTGCCGCCGCCGCCCTTGTCGCTGCCGCCACCCTTGTCGGAGCCACCGCCTTTGCCGCTGCCGCCACCCTTGTCAGAGCCGCCACCTCCGCCGGAACTACCCTTGCCGCGGGCGTTGTCAACTTTGCCTTTGGTCTCTTTATTCGCCTTGCCGGTGGTCTTGTCGGTGCGATCTTCGCGGTCCTTCTTGCCGCGCTCGGCCTTGTCAGCAAGTCTCTCGGCCAACTTGGCGTCGCGCTCAGCGATTTTGTCTGCGAGTCTGGCAAGCCTTTCGTCAATGGACTTGGAGTTCTGTCCACCTCTGACCTTGGTCGGGCAGCCGCCATCGCCAGTCTCTTCGTCGGAGTCGGCGATCAGGATAATCTCCTCGCCAACTTCGGCATCGACATCACCAACGCCATCGACATCCTGTTCATCGAGCGTTCCGTCTGTGGATGTGCCAGAGGTATCGGTTGTCCCATCGCCTGTACCCGAGCTATTTGTCGAGCCGCAGATGAGTTGGAACTTTCCACCGCCTTTACCGGTTACGACGGCGCGGACGTGTTCGGTTTTGGCCTTGTTCTGTACGACCCTGATGCGAACGGCGGTCACCGTTCGAATGTTGGTCAGGTTTTCAAATTTGAGTCGGCCCTTTACCTTCTGAAGGGCCTCTTCTTCGGTTTCCAGGGTGCTGGTTGCGGTAGACGTTGACGTACCGCTGTCCGTGGACGTTGATGTCCTGCTGTCTGTGGAGGTAGATGTTCCACTATCTGTTGACGTGGACGTTCCTGAGTCGCCGGTGCCTGTGTCTGTAGATGTGGACGTGCCTGAGTCGCCAGTGCCTGTGTCGGTTGACGTGGACGTGCCCGAATCACCGGTGCCTGTATCGGTTGACGTTGACGTACCAGAGTCACCGCCTGATCCGGTGTCGGTTGAGGTGGACGTGCCAGAGTCGCCGGTGCCGGAGTCGGCAGAGGTCGATGTGCCAGCGTCGGTTGATGTAGATGTGCCACCATCGGTTGAGGTGGATGTTCCGCCGTCTCCACCGGTGTCGCCTGGCTCTTCGGATTCCGATGCTTTTGGCGAGCGGTTTAGCTGGATAGATACTCGATCATCGACTGAGATATCTGAGAAGGAGAGCGGCGTTTTGCCCTGCCCCCTGATCTCTGTCCCGCCGTCTACGTTGACAGTGACAATTCCGTGGCGGGTGGACGTCAAGAGAGCCCGTTCCAACGCTGCTGACGATTCCCGAGATTCCTTTGCGGTTGAGTTGACCGGGAGGGACTTCAGCGGCGGCCGGGGACGCGCCGTTATTGGCCAGGGCGAGCGCGCCAGATGCCGTGCCGATCAGGATCACGGCGGAGACGATGGCGGCAATCAGGTGCATTGTGTTTTTGTGCGTGGTCAATGTCATTTTCATTCCGGAATGCCGCCTATGGAGCGTAGATCAGGGTCAGGACTTCGTTGAGTTGTTCGGTATCTGAGACTGAGGAGACGACCTCATAGACGTTGATGCCCTCTTCGAGGGTTCCGTCCAGCGAGAACTGTCCGTTCTCGTCGATATCAACGATGGTGTCGTTGATGGTGACAAATGCGTCTACCCGGGTTATGCCGACGATGGTGTAGGTGGGTACCTCTACGAAATCATCGAAGAATTCAGGGGCGCTGAAGGCCAGGAATATTGCTTCGAAAGCGCTCTGGGTTGGCGTTGGGACGGGGGTGTTTGTTGGCGTGGCGGTGGGTGGAATGGATGTTGCTGTTGGCGGCACCGCTGTTGCTATCGCGGTGGGTGTGGGAGCCGCGGTGTAACTACGGGCGCGGGAACTGTAGTAGGCGTTGCCGCGGGAGCTGCCGTTGGGGCTGCGGGGACTGCGGTTGGGGATTCGTCATCGCCTCCACCACTGCATGCGAGGGCGATCGCGGTGAGCCCAACTACGCCCGAGAGGGCGATGCGCTTCCAACTTGATTTATGCGCGATGTATTTGCCTGGCAAAGCGAGAAATTTCCTGTGGTTGACGAACTCGTATTCATTCAGACCGGTGTGGGTCTAACGTGATAGTTAGAGCAATGGTATGGGCCCAAAGGATTACGCCGATATGACATGAAGTTGAAGAAATGTCATGAAAGAGCGGTAATGAGGTTGATTTTGCATCGGACGGGAGGAGGGGCAAGTTTGAAGCCTGTCCCCGCCTCATTCATTAATTCCGGCCGTGAATCACAGTGGTGCACTTCCAAGATGAGATCCCGGACGCCGGCAGGCGATCCGGGATGACATATTGGGAGCGCCGGGCGCGTATGGCATTTAGTTAGGAGCGACCGCTGTGGCGTTCTTTCGGAGGTCTATGTTGGCGCGGACTTCGGGGTTCTGCCCTGCCATTGGCCACTGGCCCCTGAGGACGGCAGCTACCTGGGCGGCTGCTCGGTGCGGGGCAAGCGCTCCAGACCGAGTTGATCCACCGGCTAGGTGGGGTGAGACGACTACGTTATCCATCTTGAGCAGCGGATTATTGGGGTCGACCGGCTCCTGCTCGAAGACATCGAGGCCAGCGCCGCGCATCTTGCCCGCGTTGAGGGCGTCGATCAGCTCAGTCTCACGGACGATGGCGCCGCGGCACACGTTTATGAAGTAGGCCGTCGACTTCATTACGTCGAAGTGCTCTTTGCCGATCATGTGGTAGGTCTCATTGTTGAGCGGAAGGATAGTGACGACGTAGTCCGACCGGGAGAAGATGTCTTTGAGGTCGAAGACCTGCTCGACGCCGTACTCCTTGAATACCCAGGGCCCTACGTAGGGGTCGTAGACGAGCGTTTCGGGGCGCCAGCTGCTCATCTTGCGGGCGATGGCTTTTCCGATGTTGCCGAAGCCGATGATGCCTATGGTGGACTCATCGAGTGGCTTCATTGGGAGGATGACATTCTCTCCTCGCCAGTCGCCGGCCTTCACCGAGATGTTGGCGGGGACGATGTGGCGATAGAGCGACATGATGTAGGCACATGCCTGGTCTGAGACTTCCTCGAAGCACATTCCGGCGCCGTTGGTGACGATAATGCCCTTTTCGGTGCAGGCTTCGGAGTCGATGTGGTTGAAGCCGTGCGAGTAGACGGAGAGCACCTGGCAGTTCTGGGTGGCGTTGATCACCTGCTCGGTGCCCCATGGCCCTCGCATCAGAATTGCGTCAGCGTCTCGAACCAGCTCCATTGCCTCGCCTTCGCTGGTGGGCTTTGCCTGCACGATTTCGCAATCGATATCGGCCAGTTCTGCGCGCTCTGCCTCCAGCGGGTCATCTTCTGAGCCAAGCACCAGTACCTTGAATTGAGCCATTGGGATCTCCGTTGCTTCCGATAGATATAACTTAAGTTTCTCGACATCTGTTTGGAGTGCGTATTTAGAACGTGCCCCATGCCCGCGCCGGATCGCGTGCCGGAATTGTGGCCTGAACGGCCGGGTTAATCAATGACATGGGCCACTGACCGAGTGCAATTCGGACGCCTTCCTCACCCAATTGCGTGATTCTGCGGGTGAATGCGACCTCTGAGTAGCTGGCGTAATGGGAGGTCACAGACACGTTGTCCATCTTCAATAGAGGGTTGTCGGCGGGGGTCGGCTCTTGCTCGAACGTGTCCAGCCCCGCGCCTGCGATTTCACCGTCGTTGAGCGCTCGAATCAGCGCCGCTTCATCAACGCACTTTCCTCGGCTCACGTTGATCAGGTACGCCGTTGGTTTCATGATCTTGAACTGCTGGTCACCGATCATGTGGAAAGTCTCTTCGGTGAGCATGGTGTGCAGTGTCAGGTAATCGGCCTGTTCGCACACCTCGTTAATGCTGGTGGCTGGTTCAAAGCCGATCTCTTTGGTGTCCCATGAACTTATGTAGGGATCATAGGCCACCACCCGCAACCCGAAGGCTTTCGCTTTCCGGCCCACGGCGCGGCCAATGTTGCCGGTACCGATGATGCCGATGGTCTGGTGTGGCAGGTGCCCCATTGGCGCGAGATGCTCACGCGTCCACACTCCGCTTTTGACCAACTTATCGTGCAACACAAACTTTCTTGCGCAGACCAGGAGGTGCATCATGGCCTGGTTCGATACCTCATCGGTACCGAACGACGCCGTGTTGGTGAGAATGATGCCGTTTTCGACCGCCGCATCAAGATCAACGCCATCGTACCCGTGACCAAACCCGACCCATCCCTGGCAGCGGTCCATCGCTTCGAATATCGCACGGGATGGCGCCGCGCCCAGGCTCATTGCCACATCGACGTCTTTTACGGCCTCGATGATCTGGCCTTCGTCCGGCTCTTCAAGGACGATTAGTTCACCGCCCAGGGAATGCCATGCCTCTTTGACTTCCGATATTCCGCCGCTGGCGGTGATGAAGAGTCCTTTGATTTGTGCCAACTGATTTTCCTCTGTGGTTGGTGTGTTGATGAGTTGAGTTGAAGGTGCCCTTCGACAGGCTCAGGAAACCTTCAACTCAACCCTATCTGTACAGCGTGCTTGCGTGTGATGAATTTTTTTAGCCAGGCGTGATGAGGTTAGTGGGAGTTTCGCCGTGTGAGACGCGGACGAAGTTGTCGATTGCGTAGTGTGTGCGGCGGGGGTAGCTCTCGCTGGTCTGACCCGCGATATGCGGTGCCATGACAACGTTGTCGAGCTGGCGTATGGGGTTGTTATCGGGCGTTGGCTCCTGCTCGAAGACATCGAGTCCCGCGCCCCAGATCGTGTGGTTCTTCAGCGCGTCATAGAGTGCCGCCTCATCGACGACCGGACCGCGGCAAGTGTTGATCAGGATGGCTGTGGACTTCATCATCGCCAGTTCGGGAGCGCCGATGATGGCGCGTGTGGAGTCGTCGAGCGGAGTGTGGAGCGTGACGATGTCTGACTCTGAGAGGAGCTCATCGAGGTCGACGCGTCGTGCGCCGAATGCCTTTTCGGCTTCGGGCTTGGCCTCAATGTCTGTGTAGAGGATGGTTGGGTTGAAGCCCTGGATGATGCGTGCTGTGATCTGTCCGATGTTGCCGAGGCCGATGATGCCAACGGTCTTGTCCTGGATCTCGTAGGAGTCGTTGCCGTCGGCTCGTTTCAGCTTCCAGCCGCCGTCCCTGAGTTCTTCGTTGACCCAGGTGAGGTGGCGGTAGAGTCCCAGCATCAGCGTCAGCGCCATTTCTGCGACGCCCTGTGCGTTGGTGCCGCTGGCGTTGCAGACGGGGATCCCAAGCTCTCCGGCTTCTATCAGCGGGAAGTTATCGAACCCGGCTGAGAGCAGGTGCACGAGCTTCAGGTTGGGTCCGGCCCGGAGGGTGTCGGCGTCGATACGAGCCGAGTAGATCATGAGGTAATCGGCGTCGGCGACGGTTGCATTGAGGGCTTCGATACCGCCTACGTTAGGGTCGACGCGATCGAGCTCCCATCCATAGGGAAGGTAGTCGGCGGTGAAGCCGTGGACGGGGGTGGATTCGGGGACGTAGGCGACGATCTTTGGCATGGGGTGTTTCGCTGTCTGGGTTGGCGGCGGCGAGATGGGAATTGCTGCGGCATTGTATCGCCGCGGGGGTGTCGCGGGATAATGGGGCGCGCTCATGCGAATGTCGGTTGTTTCGGTCGGAAAAGCGCCCTTCGAGTTTCCTCAGGAAACTTTTCCGACCGAAACAACCTCGACCTCTGGAGATATCTGATGCCGATGCGGTAGTTCCGAAAGCTAAGCGGAAGTATCCTGAGGCCGCTCGAAGGGCACTTTCGCTCGCTTTCGGAACGGCGTAGATGTGGATACGGGAGACACCATTGAACATAGCCCAGGCTCAAGATTTCGCGATGGATATGCTTGAGGAGATTTGCGGTATCCCCACGGTTACATTTCATGAACAGCGCGTGGCGGATGCGATCGTGAATCGGCTCGCTGAGTTTGATCTGAGCATCGCGCGTGACGCCCATGGGAATGTGCTGGCGACGCGGGCAGGTGAGGATGCGAACGCGCCGGGAATCGCGTTCGTAGCGCACATGGATCACCCGGGGTTTGAGATTGTGGAGCGGCGGGGTGACGAGTATGTCGCGGGCATTCACGGGGGGATTACGCGGCAGTCGTTGGAGGCTGATGTGCCGGTGCTGGCGGTCACGTCGGATGGTCACCGGGTTTCGGGGCGCGTGCTTGGCAAGTTGGGGGAGCCCGAGGCGCGGCAGGTGAGCATGCGCTTCGACGAGGCGATCACCGATGAGTTCCCGTTGCCGGTGATCCTCGATCTGATCGACTTTGCGCTTGATGGCGACGTGATTCATGCTCGCGCGCTTGATGATCTTGCGGGGTGTGCTGCTACTGCAGCTGCGCTGGCTTATATCTCGTCGCGAGAAGTCGCGGGAAATGTGTACGGGCTGTTCACGCGGGCGGAAGCGGGGGGGCTGTTCGGCGCTCGGCTGGCGGCAAGTGATGGGTTGTTGCCGAAAGACACGGCCATCGTATCGGTGGAGACGAGCCACATCTTGCCCGGTGCTGAGTCTGGCGATGGCGTGATCATTCGCACAGGTGACAGGGCCACAACGTTCGACGAAGAGCCGGAGCGCTATCTGCGCAATGCAGCGATGAAGCTGCGTGAGAGCGACGAGCAGTTCAAGGTTCAGCGCCATCTCATGAGCGGCGGAGGTTGCGAGGCGAGCGCGTTTGCGCCGTTTGGCTACAAGGTGACGGGCACGTCGTTTCCGCTGGGCAACTGGCACAACGGCCTGATGCAGGAGGTCGTGGAGCCTGAATACATCCACAAGAACGATTTCACGTCAGGCGTGGCGCTGCTGTGTGTGGCGGCGGAGTCGGCTGGGCTTGACGCGAAGTCTGCATCAGCGACCCGGATGATGGAGTACCCAACGGATGCGGCGGAGAGGTTGGCGGAGTGAGTAACCCTGTCCAAATCACGTTCGACGCTAACGATATCGCCCGGCTGGCGGAGTTCTGGGCGGATGCGCTTGGGTATGTGTTGCAGCCGCCGCCTGATGGGTTTGAATCGTGGGTGCAGTTCCTGGATGAGCGCGGGATTCCAGAGGATGAGCGGGGGCAGCTCGCCGCGATAGTCGATCCGGCGGGGGTAGGCCCGCGCATTCTGTTTCAACTTGTGCCAGAAGGCAAAACGGTCAAAAATCGCGTTCACCTGGACGTAAATACGAGCGATCAGAGTGCGGATCGTGAAACTCGAAAATCGCAGGTCTACGCTAAGGTGGCAGACCTTGAATCGAAGGGCGCTGTCAGGGGCGAGGAGTTCGTTGTGAACGGTGCGCACTGGGTTGTGATGCAGGATCCAGAGGGGAATGAATTTTGCGTTCAGTGATCGACTAGCCCTTCACGTCTTCAGGTTTCCGACACTCACTCATGCGCCGGGTCACATACAATCACCCGGCTGACCAAATAGAGAGGTATCAACATCCCCCAAGACCCAGAGGTGACAGATGGCCATGGTTTCCGGCGCAGAGCTGATCGCACGCACTCTTAAGGAAGAGGGCGTAGAAAATATTTTCTACATCATGGGTGGTCCCATCTATGAGATCGTGAATCACGCCGAAGATCTGGGCATCCGGGGCATCGACTTCCGGCATGAGCAGGCAGCCGCGATGGCGGCGCATGGGTATGCCAGGGTTAGCGGGAAGCCGGGCGTGACGACGGCGGCGTCCGGGCCGGGCACGCTGAACCTGCTGACGGGGCAGTATGTGGCGTTCATCGACCACGCGCCGATGGTGACGCTTGGTGGCGCTGGTCCTATCGAAGACTACGGTCGCGACGCTTTCCAGGAGCTCGACCAAGTCAGCATTTTCGAGAAGGTCAGCAAGGCGACTATGCGTCCCACGGATCCGGCACGCTATCCAGAGCAGATTTCGACTGCATTTCGGCTGGCAACACAGGGTCGGCCGGGTCCGGTGTACGTGGACTGCGCCGAGGATATTCTTTACGGCGAAGTTGACGAGGACAAAGTAATTCCTGCGTCGCGCGCCAGAGAGCGTGTGCGGCCGGGAGCCGATGCTGATGGCATTGGACAGGCGATCGACCTACTTGCCGCTGCCTCAAATCCGGTGGTGATTGCGGGCGGTGGCGCGCACTGGTCGCAGGCGGGTCCCGATCTGCAGAAGTTTGTTGAGGCGACGAATATTCCGTTCTTCACGACGCCGATGTCGCGTGGTCTGATCGCCGAGGACCATGCGCTGTCGTTCCTGGCGGCACGATCGACGGCGCTTCGGGAGGCCGACGCGATTCTAATCGTTGGCACCCGGATGAACTGGATCTACACTTTCGGGCGGCGTATGGGGCCAAACGCGAAGATTATTCAGATCGATATCGAGCCGTCAGAGATCGGCCACAACCGGGACGTTGATCTCGGCCTTGTGGGCGACGCTCGAACGATCTTGCGGCAGCTCACGGCAGCGGTCGAGGCAGATGGTCGGTTTAGTTCCGACTCCAATGCCGCCTGGGTCGCTAGCCTGGACGAGGCGAATCGCGTTCGAGAAGAGCGCGCGCAGGAGATGCTGAACACGAACCAGGTGCCGATTCACCCATTGCGGCTCTGCAACGAGATTCGCAACGTGATCGATCGCGACGCCATCGTGACAATCGATGGCAACGAGATTCTCCACTACGGTCGGCAGGCCATTCCCGTCTACTACCCGGGTCATCGTCTGAATTCAGGGCCGAGTGGCTGCATGGGCGTGGGATTGCCGTATGCCATTGGCGCCAAGAGCGCGAAGCCTGATAAGCAGGTGATTGCACTGCATGGCGATGGCTCGCTGGGCATGAATGCGATGGATTTCGACACGGCAGTGCGCCATGACATTCCAATTGTGGTGGTGGTCAGCAATAACGAGGGCTGGACGGCGCGGGTTGAGGGTGTTCGCAAGCCGGGTCGTGAGCTTGGCTACACGCGATTTGATCTCCTGGCCGAGGCACTGGGTGGCTACGGCGAGGACGTTCAGGAGCCAGACGAGATTCGCCCGGCGATTGAGCGGGCGCTGGCGTCTGGTAAGCCGGCGATCGTGAACGTCCGCACTGACCCAACAGCACGCGCGATTTCGAGGTTCGTCGGCTCCCGCATGGAGTAGGTACTCGCCGTACGGGCACTGAGCACGGGGCGCTGGAAGGTACTCGCCGTACGGGCACTGAGCGCGGGGCGTTGGAAGGTACTCGCCGTACGGGCACTGAGCGCGGGGCGCTGGAGGGTACTTGCCGCACGGGCAATGAGCGCGGGGCGCTGGAATCAGGAGCTTGGGCGCACGCTACGCGCCATTTTGTATCGCCAGGCGTGCCTGCCTGGGTCCCGGATATCTTCGCGGGGCTGAAGATTCCGGGATGGCGGATGTGGAGCGGTGATTCATTACGCGGGGCTGGTGCGCCTATATCGTGGAGCGAGCGTAGGCATCTAACGCAGCGGAAGCCTGGAATTAGAGGGATCAATTGAACGCTGCTGAGTTGTTTGTTGAGTGTCTTGTTGCTGAGGGTGTGACGCGGATATTCGGGGTGCCGGGCGAGGAGAACGCGGCGTTCGTGCTGGCGTTAGGTGATTCGCCGATCGAGCTGGTACTGACGCGGCATGAGCAGGGTGCAGCGTTCATGGCGGAGGTTTATGGTCGGCTCAGCGGCGAGCCGGGAGTTTGCCTGGCCACGCTGGGACCGGGTGCGACGAATCTTGTGACGGGTGTTGCGGACGCCAATATGGATCGTGCGCCACTGATTGCGATTACC
>Ga0066376_10005059_pt1 | contig 11296 bp, 9 predicted proteins | sample Knorr_S15_td_Bot_FD_77009 | JGI IMG/M metagenome (GOLD analysis project Ga0066376, IMG submission 77009) | Marine microbial communities from Southern Atlantic Ocean transect - Knorr_S15_td_Bottom_ad_5009_LV_A | ecosystem: Environmental > Aquatic > Marine > Oceanic | place: Southern Atlantic... | reverse complement strand
TGGATATCGCGCATCAGATGGGTAATATCCGGCGATGTCTGGGTGTAGACGAGCATCTCCACTGGCGTATCCCCGTTCTGATAGCTAGCCGTCCACCCAGTTCTTACGCTCAACGCGAACAGCAGCAGGAATAGAGGAATGACTGAGAATGCGAAGAAGTTGGCTTTGCCGACTCGCCTCGTCATGAAAATGCCACCAGCAATCAGGACCGCAAGCGCTACCAGCAGACCGGCAAGCATTGGCAGGCCAGAGTCTGCGTCGTCACCTACGCCGAACAGCGCCAGCTGCCACAGAGCGACGAAGAACAACGGCACGCCGATCAAGAAAAGGAGCCACGCTGTCGGGACTGCTCTCCGCCAATCGACTCGCTGAATGATCTCCCCAATGAATTTCCCGGAGATGACAATCAGCGGCAGGCTGATATTGACCAGCAGCCACGGCATCTTCTCGCTGGCGATGGTGTAGAGAATAAACGTGGCCACTACCCAGTAGGCCAGGAAACGGCCAAAGGCGTCCTTGCGTCTCGTGTAGTAGACGGCGGCAATAGCTCCAAAGAATAGCGGCAAGTATTCGTAAACTGGCGTGATGACCAGATAGTAGTACCAGGGCTGGTTTCCCCGGGCCACGTCTTGTTGGGCGATCCAGTAGCCCAGGCTCTGCCAGACGCCTGATTCCAACCCATGCCAATTGGTGAAGAATGTGCTGTAGAGTAGCGCCCATATTACGTAGAAGATTACAGCGCAGCGCCACCACACGCCCCATCGCCACTTGAAGCCCAGGTATGCCGAGATTCCCAGCATGGCAACCACCACGAGGAAGGCTATGACTATCCCCCCTCCAGATGCTGCGCCAATGGGGTTGATCGTATCCGGATTTGCCAGGGTCAGATTAGACCAGTTCAGAAGAGCCGTGTTTTGAAAGATGCTTGCGGCAGCAGACCACTGGGGCAGAGTTATTGTTATTAACAGGAGCAGGAAAGACGCTGATCTGCTGAGTTTGGACAGGTCCATGCCATGGGAAAGGTAGCTCCATATGCCGGAGCCGATGCGCCAAAGGGCCGCTGGCGGTGAAGTCTCTCCTGAGGTTATATTGAGATTTATCTTCACACTTCGCCAGTGATCGGGAGTTGCTATGACGAAGAGAAAGAGGCCCAGAATGGCAGTGACCAGGTAGGCTGTCTCTTTGGTGGCGAAGGCGAAGGCTAGAAGACCGGCCGCGAAATAGAGGTAGCGATTCTTGCCATCGTCCATGTATCGCCACATGCATGCTATGAGGCCCACCGTCCAAGCCGCCATAAGAATGTCATTGCGAGCAAACCGACTGAAATATAGCAGTGCTGGTGAGAATGCCAGCATACCCGAGACCAGGACCGCGCCTAGTTTACCAAGACGTGTCCTGAGCAGAATGGGCATGGCAACCAGGATAGTTCCCATCACTGCGTAAAGTATCCTGGAGGTGTAGTCGCTGTCCCCCAGAAGGAAGAATATGGCAGCGTTTGCCTCGAATTGCAGCGGGCCGTGCATCATCGGGTTGTGGGCGAAGGTCCCGCTGTTGAATAGCTCCCAGGAGAAGTACGAGTGCAGGCTTTCGTCGTGGTGCAGGGCGCGCGAGCCCAGGTCCCATAGGCGCATCACGCCCGCCATCAGAATCAGCAGTGAGTAGGCGATCCATTCGCCAGGGCTGATGCCGTTGCGAGAGTCCTCCCGTCCAATCCAGAAGAAACGGCGAAGCCATGTAATCACAGCCCAAGATGGAGCTGCGGCCGAGTCGTCGAGAAGCTCTACTGCTTCTGCTTCTACGGGTTGATCTGTTGCCATTTATTCCCGCCGCCGGTAGATTGTCACGTCGTCCTGTTCGTAGACGGCGTCCATAAACGTTGAAAATTTATCCAGACCTTCCGTCCCGTACTTATCCCGTTCTTGGAAGCTAATGTACACGTAATCTACGTCGTACTTGTTCAGAAGGTTCTGTGTCTCCGTTGTGTCCAGGGTCTGATAGATGAGGGCGACGTCAGCCTCGCGTCCTGCGAACTGTTCGTCTGTGCCTCGCCACTGGATTTCGTGGCCCGGCCAGTTGAATATTGTCGACAGGCCAGTGCTACGGGACATCAGCCCCCAGTCGAACCACTCACCAACGCCTTCCACTATGCCAGATCCCGACTCTGCGTTGCTACGAAGGTAGTCCATGGCACCGTATTGAGCGTCGCTGACGAACCTGTCGCCTTGAAGGGTCGCGTTCTGTCTGCTCAGCTCACTCTTGGATGCGATGGCTGCCGGTGTGTAGTAGAGCGAGCCAACTAGCAAGGCAATGAACGCCGCGGCCCAAAGCGTGTTCAGGGAGCGACGCCACCCTGCCAGGGATATCCTGAGAGATTTCCACTGGTATATCGCGAACCCGGAGGCCACTGCCAATAGCAGCCACGCCTGGTAATACAGCTTGAATATGGTGTTCATACGGGAATTGAAGAAGTCCTCTATGAAGAACAGCTCCGGTCCCATTATGAGCAGGAGGCCTGTGGTGGCGAGCGCCATGGCGAACAGCTTGCCGCCCTCTCGCTCTTCGCGGGCCAACCAGATGGTGTTATACACGCCGATGACGATTAGCGCCACAAAGGGCAGAATGTGGAAGAACCTACCGGCGACGTCACCGATACCGCCCTCTCCCAGGGTAAACCTGGCTGCCCATAGGATCCAGGGAACCAATCCGATGGCTAATGAGATTATTGTTAGCTTGAGCCAGTCCTCTCTTACGGTTGCCTGCCAGAAAGTAGCCAGCATAAAGGGGACTACCGCAACGAGAAACATTGCCCAAATCAGGAGAAGGTGACCGCTTCGGCTGGTAGTCTCCACCGTGCCGAGGCCATCCACACCTGCCTGAAAGCTGAGGAAGTAAGGCGAATAAAGGACAAAGACGAGTGCAAGAACTGCCACACTCCTCGGCAAGGCGTAGGTCGCCATACTTCTCAGGCTCCCGCGCCTTTCGCGGAAGGTTTTCAGGGCGGCGATGGCGATGAACAGAGCCCCGTAAGTCGGCAAGTCCCACATGTTGGCGAATGCCAGCCCGCCCAACGCCAAGCCAACGACAAGAATGAAGGCATAACGTCGAATATTTCTTCCTACCTCTTCAACAATCGGCGTTCTGAGGAAGTTCAGGCTTAACCCCAGGAACATGGTGGCAAAGGGCAGGGACATAACGTGCGGGTGCATGTCGCCCAGCATGAAGCTAAATAAGGGGAACTCCTGGATGGTGTAGTCGATGCCTGCGCCTTCCTGGAAGGTGTTGATCACCCTGGTGGCGCGGAACCACCACCAGAACTCCTGTGGCATCCAGCTAGTTGCGGCATCCTCCGAGGGTCCGTCCAGGCCGTCAATGGCGAGCCAGTCCCAGAAACTCTGGGAGCCAATGCCATTGAAGCGCATGAATTCCAGCACGCCCTCAAGATTGGCAACCAAGCCAACCATGACGGCGCTGGCGATGCCTCCAGCCACTGCGTAGCCCCAGTGTGCTCGCTCCGCCCTGATCATGTTGTAGCCCAGTCCGAACACGCCCATGGCTGCCAACGCTGGTATCAGGGCCAGTGACAGGTTGTAGGCAACTGCGGACGCAACGCCGGCAATCTGAGTGATGGAACCCATCATCCAGTAACCGAAATAGTAGTAGCTGATGGTTTCGCCTCGCAGCCAGGGGTCCTCCGGCTGCCCGAACGTCGATTGGATAGACGCATTCAGAAAGGCGAAGTCCATGGGCTGCTCGGTGTGGTTAATGTATGGGTCCGTGCTGCGGAAGACGACCCAACCAATAAGGAATGCTAGGAAAATTACCTCGCCGATGATGAGGGCCTTGCGCTCTTTGCGGACGAACTGGAGCATCTCTTGGCGATGGTTCCAGGCGTACCAGGCGGACAGCGCGCCGAATAAGACGAGGAGGGCGATTAGCGAAATTCGTATGCTGGGGAGGATGTGCAGGACGCTTAGCATCCACGACAGGTAGCCGATTATGAGGATGCCCAGGGGTTTGCTGAGTGTGTAACCCCTGTCTGCCAATTTGGGAAGCAAGAAATAGGCCAATGGAAAGGCGATAAGCCCCATGACCTCGGCAGTGATAAGCCACCACAACACGTCCAGCATAGCTAAATTATATACGTAGGGCTGTGCTTAGCGGGATGTGTTATTAGCACTCGTTGTCGGCGTTTTTAGCCAATTCGGATGAGATAATTTTGTATCTGTACTCTTGAGAAGTTGACGACTCATGGCGATCCTGTGCCGCCTAACTTCCGTTGCCGTCCGAAAACAGACCGTCCACAAACTCCTGCGGCTGGAAGGTAGCCACGTCCTCGGCCTTCTCGCCTGTGCCTATGAAGAGGATAGGTAGGTCCAGCTCGTCAGCAATGCCGAAGACGATGCCGCCCTTGGATGAGCTGTCGACCTTGGCTAGGAATATGCCCTCGCAGTCCACCGCCTCGGTAAACGCTCTGGCTTGAATGAGTCCGTTTTGGCCAGTAGTAGCGTCGATTGTCACCAGCACTCGGTGTGAGCCAACGCCCTGGCGCTCCATAATCCGTTGGATCTTCTTTAGCTCTTCCATCAGGTTGAACTTGGTATGCAGTCTGCCAGCGGTGTCGATAATGACCACGTCGGTGCCACGAGCCTTGGCAGCCTGAATCGTGTCGAAGGCCACGGCTCCTGGGTCTGCGCCAGACTGATGAGCAATTACGTCTACGCCGATACGCTCCGCCCAGACCTGTAGCTGCTCGATGGCTGCGGCTCGGAAAGTATCGGCCGCGCCCAATAACACCGTCTTGCCGGAATCCAGGTAGAGCTGGCTCAGCTTGGCAATGCTGGTAGTTTTGCCCGCGCCGTTTACGCCTACCATCAGGATAACCAGCGGCTTCTCGGGAGCCTCCAGCGTCTCGCTAGCGTCCTCGAAGTCTATCAGGTAGACCATCTCGTCCTTGAGGGCCTCCATGACCTCGGCAGGTTCGGTCAGCTTCTCTTCAGAAATCCGTGTCTTCAGCGTTTCCAGAAGCTTCATTGTGGTTGCCACGCCCACGTCAGCGGAGATCAGCAGCTCTTCAAGCTCATCCCAGGTGCCGTCGTCCAACGAAGGTTGGCTGAAAAGCGTAGCCATCTTGCCAAACCAGGTCTGGCGGGACTTCTGGACGGCCTTGGCGGTCTTCTCTTTGTCTTTTTCTTCGTTTTTGCGGAAGAACTTAAGCATGGAGCCTCTTAATAAGCCGATTAATGGCCGTGATGGCCTATTACGGAATAGAGTCAGGCAGCTATATGAAGCCTCTAGACGGGAGCAATCTTGATAATGACGCGCTTCTCATCGGGGTTGGCGGCTAGCCCTGGGTACACATCAACGCCCATGTATTTTTTGGCCATGCTGTTAACGTGGTCGACAGCGCCTTCGTGGATCATATCCACAACTTTGCCTCGAATGTTCACCTTGTCATAGGGACGTTCCGGATTAAATATGGAGACGGCTACACGGGGGTCACGTCTGAGGTTCTCGGTCTTAACTCGGCCTTCTGCCGTGTTGAATATTACGTGCTCGCCATCGGTGTCGACCCAGACTACGGTGGCCTGAGGAGATCCGTCCGCCATTAGTGTGGCTATGGTCGCGAAATTCTTGCCTTCGCTTAGTGCTTTTCGTGCTTCATCGCTTAGAGGGGCCAAAATCCTTCACCTACCTTTTTAATTAGCTGGCAGGGCCGTGACTAACAGGCCAGCCAATTAAAGATTAACACGGGTATAATCTGGTGAACAGGCTTTCAGTGTATGCTGTTCCTGTGATGTGAGCGGCCACATAAAAAGGCATGCCTGCGTAAGCAAGACATGCCTTTTTATATTCAGGCAAGAAGCCTGAACGTTAGTTATCCAACTGAGACCCACACCGTGGGATGGGTCTCAGATACTAGTTTTCGGTTACTATCCGCCTAGAATGCCGGAAATCTCGTTGTGGACTCTGCTAGCAAAGTCCTTGCGAGCCTCTTCTATTCTAGGTCCTCCACCTGCGTGGGATCGCTGGATGTTGGCAAGGTAGGAATCGAAACCCGAAGTCGGTAAGCTCCGGTGGTTCAGGTGCTTTAGGGTTGAAATAAGTCGATAGAGCATGGTTTCCTCTTTCTATTGGTCGCTCAGATTCCTGATATACCTTTCAGTTTGTCAGGTACATATTTATTATTAATCCGTTACATCATCATGTAAACGTATATCATGTGATAAAATGTATTAGTATTTGTGATATATCTCTTTGGAGGAAGTTATCATGGAACTCAGAGAGCTTCGCAGTTTCTGCGCTGCAGCCCGGGTGCACAGCATTTCAAAGGCTGCACAAGAGCTGGGCCTTGGCCAACCTACGGTCACCACACACATCAAGAAGCTAGAAGAAGAGCTGGGGATGGTGCTGTTTGACCGAATTAAGCGGCCCATTCAGCTAACTCTGGCGGGCGATCGACTGTCTTCCATTGCAACGCCGCTGGTTGAAGGTATCGATTCGTTGGCCACCATGACCCATGAGGCCGAGGAACGAGGGCCGGTCCAGATAGCATCCACACCAGATATCATTCCCCACACCCTTATACGCGTGGTGCGTGTATTCCTGACGCGCTTTCCTCAGGTGCACCTCAAAATACGGTCCAGTACCCGCGCAGAGGTACTGCAAATGGTGAAGGACGGCGACGTTGACCTTGGAGTTGTCCAGCACCCGGAAAAGAGTGAAGGGCTCGATTTCCTGGGCCTTTTCCTTTACGAGCGTGTATTAATCACTCCGCTGGACCACCCTCTATTAAAAGAGCCCTTGACGTCTCTTGAGCAGATTGCGCGCTACCCCCTCATCCAGATGGGCAGGGGTACTCACACGCGGTCTATCCTGGAGGATGAGTTCCGCCGCAAGGGCCTGGAATACGACATTATCGTAGAGCTGGATAGCATGGATATGATCAAGCGCTTCGTCGCTCTGGGCATGGGCATATCTGTGGGACCTCGATTGGCCATAGAGAAAGAAGACAGGAATACCCTCGGTGTAATTAGTCTAGCAAATCTGTTGCCTGTGGAGCAGGCCGGTATCGTTACGTTGCCGGGTAAGACCATATCCAAGCCAACACATAACTTCATATCGGTTATGAGAGACGTGTTAGCCCCGGCAAGTTCCAAGCGGTCCTAACCTGGGGTAAGAATTAACCCTCTTTAATCCCTATCAGGTCAGCCGTCACCAGTATGCGGTGGTCGTAGACTAGGCTGGGGACGCAAGCCACCAGCGTTATGGTCGCATTGGAAGAGTCGTACAACCGCATGTCATCCTGATGCACCACATCCGTGGCAGTGACCCTATATAGGAATATATGTCCCTGCTCGTTCTCCAACTCTATCAGCACCTCGTCACCGTTGCGCAGCTTCTCTGGAATGTCCGGTAATCGCTGGAAGACGTTTCCTTCTCCCTTGATCGGGCTTTCCAGATGGCCAAAGAACCAGGAGTTGCCAAGCTGACCGGCGTTGGGCGACTGCGGTATGTGACCCACGGTGTTCTTGGGCGTCTCGTACGCCCTGCTGTTACCCAGGTCTAGAATCTGAAGCTCCGTTATGTTGGAGTCGATACCGACGCTGGGCACCGAAATGCGCGTGGTATTGGAGCTGGGAAGCTGGGTGCCCTCGGTGGATGAAACCGCATGGAAACCTTCGGGCAGTCGTGGGCCTGATTCGTTGGGACTGTAGGAATACGGCTCACCACCGGACCACATTGGCTCTGCCCAGTACTTGGGGTGAATCTCTGTGGCAGGGTAGACGGAGGCATAGCTGGAAACTGGGAAGGCTGCATTTTCGGGCGGGTTGCCATCGGCGGGAGGCTGACTAAGTGGCGATACATGGACGGCGCTCCGGAACTCATTTGATCGCACTAATGCCTGGAACGTCTTATCGGTATCAGGCAGGGGCGCAGTCGAAACGGGGACTAATGGCGCACTTTCCGCTGGGGTGAAGATCAGGGAGTCCAGTTGCGAATCGGCGTAGCTTCGGTAGCCGTAGTAAGCGCCAACGGTTCCCAGCAAGACCAGGCCGACCACGATCATCGCAATGCCCGCCACCCCTGTGTGGCGACGACCATTAGCAACAGGATTCGAGTCCTTCTGGTTCACCCAACGTCCTCCTGACCCACACCCTCTCGCATATTATGTGCAAAGGCACGGCATTATGGCAATGGCCATTTAGGCCGCGCGTCTTTGGAATGCCGAATAGGTATAGGCTGAAGGTGATAGCGCGAAGGATTCACCCACGTGGACTAGCGACCACTAGGATGTGTCCGGCGAGTTACCTTACTCTTGGAGTGTGCATAGCCCCATTTGCGATGGGCTCGTTTAGGTACACATCACCGTTTCGTATCTTGATGTTAAATCCACATTCAGGACTACTACAAACCCAAGCCTTGTAATGTATGGGTGCGCCCTGACTTCCAAAGTCAGACAACGGAAGCAAACTTCCCTTTGAGCATGCCCGGCACTCTGGCCAGCCTTGGTGTTCCACGGATCCCTCCTCGTTTTCCACCACCCTGGGGGTAAAAGCGCCGCAAGTATAGCAGCATGGCGAAAGTCTACACAACCCCCGGCTATATAACGTTACGTTAACCGTATAAAAGGGGTATGGAAACCATGCGTCGGTGAATTGCACCGTCAGGGTGTAGTTCCGTGCGCATTATGCTGATCTGCGTCGCAGGAATTTCCAAATGCCTGTTGACGGGACTGCTGGTAAGAACGCCTGTGGCTAGCTCGACAGAGTATGGCTGAGAGTCGCGGCGAATGCGAGCCAGCGTCAGGTGCGGACTATATTCCCGTTCGTCTTTTGCGAATCCGACGTCTGCCAGTTCGTCCTCTACGTCAGCTTGAAGAGTGGACAGGGCCGTCATGTCGCCGTCAATTCCTACCCACAGCACTCTGGGCCTGTGCAGATTTGGAAACGCACCAGTTTGACCAAGCTGTAGGCTGAACGCTGTGTGACCGCCTACGGCCCGCGTGAGCGCCTCTGACAGAGTGTCCACACGCCCGCTGTCGACGTTGCCCAGGAACTTGAGGGTGAGGTGCGCGCCTTCCGGACGAACGCACTGCACAGCGCCTGACTTCGATGCGTTCAGCGCGTCGATCAGCTTGCCCAACTCGTTCTTCACGGCGTCCGGCAGTTCAATGGCGACGAATAGCCTTAATTTTTTGGTCATGGGTTTAACGGTGACTTATACATCAGGCAAGCATCATAGTCGAAATCGCTCTCTAACCTAAGTCTGAGTAACGACGAAACGGGCGCTCCAGTTCATTGGAGCGCCCGCTTCACAGGTATAAATTGTCCGGCCCGGTGGTCTAGTTGGTATCGACTGCTGGTATCTTGAAGTACGAGGTGTGATCTTCGTAATCGAGCGCGATAAGCATCCCACCTGGATACACGCCCTTGTTAGTCACGTGGGAAATAATGTGGCAGTGAAACACCCACGTCCCGGGATTCGTACCGACTATCTCGACATCCACGGTTTGGCCCGGCGCGATGTCCTGAGTGTTGACAGTGAGCGGATTCGCAACCGGATTGCCGTCCATCTGCACGACCTTGAACGGGTGACCATGCAGGTGCATTGGGTGGTTCTGTTGTCCCACATTAATCATGCGAATCAGTACCCGCTCACCAGTCTTGATCTTTAGCAGAAAGTCCTCCAGAGTCTTGGGGAACGAGTGGCCGTTGATGGTGTAAAAGCCACTGGTTTCGTGAAGGAGCATGGTGTACTGCCGGTCGTACTGTGGCAGCCCCTCCCGCGGCTCTATGATGATTGTCCCAAACAGCCCTTTGGTAATCTGCTTCAGCGTATTCGAGTGGGTATGGTACATGGAGGTGCCAGGTTTCGGTGCCACGAACTCATACGTCCACGATTCCCCTAGAGCTATGTCTGGCTGGGTGATTCCTGGCACGCCGTCCTGGTCGTTAGGGATCTCCAGGCCGTGCCAGTGGATGGTTGTGGCCTCAGGCAGGTTGTTTGTCAGGTTAACCCGCACCTTATCGCCCTCGAGCACTCTTATTTCAGGGCCTGGATACTGTCCGTTGTAGCCCCAGACCTCCACGAACTCTCCGTCCAGCACTTCCCACTGAACGACATCTGCGGTCAGATTTATCTCGAAGTTTGGATCAGTGAAACGGCTTCCCGCTATGCCAGCCGGGCCATCGCCTAAGATAACTTGAGGCAGGTCTGAGCTGGTCGATGTCAGCCCCGTTGCTCCCCCGACTGAAGTCACGACGGCCTTCGCAGGCTCGTTGCCGCTGGTGCTGCTACAAGCCACCGCCCCGAACGCTAGCGTTAACATTAGCGACAGGCCTAGCAAGCCTATTCCGAATCTGTGGTTCATTGATGTGATTCCTTCCTCTTCGACGAATTGTGATTATTCCGATTGGCGGTCTGGGTAACACCAGAACCGATGTGTGTAGAATATTTCACAATGTGTGAGGAAGTTGGGAAGATTTTCTGCTTAATGTGAAGAAAGTGTGATAAAGCCTGTCAAGACAGACGACTTGGGATGTCTGTTTGGCAGGCTCTCGAAGTCGAAATGCCCCTTTGACCTAACTCAGTCTAAGGCATGTCCCTCAGGTCACGCAGCGCCACGTACCAGCCCGTCAGGTCGGCCAGCGAGTACACGGCGTTGGCAGGACTGGGATTGGGCAACAGGAAGACCTGTGACGAGCCAATGCGCAGTTCCTGTAGTCCCGGGCTTGGCTTCTGGCTGATGCCCTCGGCGTATCTCAGGTAGTTGCGGTAGGCTGTCGCGCCGTGAAATGCGGCGATTCGCGGCTGGTACAGCTCCAGCTTCTGCTTCAGGACCGGCGCCCACTCCTGGTAGTCAGCGGCGCGCAGGTCAGACGAGCCAGCGGTCGGCCGCTTGACTACGTCCGTGAACCCTATGCCGTACTCCAACATGCGGTGGTCGTTCTCGGCGTCTAGCGTCTTTGGCAGGAGTCCAGACCCGTTTATGGCAGGCCAGAAGCGGTTGCGGCCAAAGGCAAAGTAGTGACCTGCCTTCACGGAATTAAGGCCCGGGTTCAGCCCAATTAGCACAATGTCTAGGCCGGGCTGCAGGTAGTCGGGTAGGGTCTTCATTGCAGGGCTAGTACGGCAACTGCGTATCGGGGTTTTGGTTGATGAATTGCGCCTGTCTAACCCCGAAGTCCTCCTGCAACTGCACGGTCAGGCCGCCGTCCACCACCAGCGAGTGGCCGGTTATAAAGGACGCCTCGTCGGAGCATAGGAAGACGATGGCGTTGCCGATGTCTTCAGG
>Ga0066376_10005058_pt1 | contig 11296 bp, 13 predicted proteins | sample Knorr_S15_td_Bot_FD_77009 | JGI IMG/M metagenome (GOLD analysis project Ga0066376, IMG submission 77009) | Marine microbial communities from Southern Atlantic Ocean transect - Knorr_S15_td_Bottom_ad_5009_LV_A | ecosystem: Environmental > Aquatic > Marine > Oceanic | place: Southern Atlantic... | reverse complement strand
TTTTTTCTTTTTTCTTTTTTTGGACAACTTTTTTTTCCTTCTTCTTTTGAACGGCAGGTTTTTTTTTATTTGGTTTATTACTATTATTTTTCACGAATTTAACAAAAGATTCTGAATCTCTTGGACCATCATAATCTTTTGTTATCTTGCCAGAAGAGTTCATAAATTTAATTGAAGGTATTCCCATAATACCAAAAGTGTCGAAAATCATGTTATTATTTTCATTATCTCCATGAACAGCCATAATTAAATGTTTGTTTTTAAGTTTTTTATTTGCTTTAACAACTTCAGGTACTATATTTCTACAATGTGGGCACCAATATTGATAAAATATAATTAACCCATTTTTACCTTGATTAGTTACACATTTTTTGGTATCTAAATTAAAATCATCTATAGATAATTCCCTAACTCCATTTATATCTTCTCCATATTCATTATTTGACATATTTTATGTATATTGTAATTAAGAGAAAAAAATTAAATGAATGTAGTCTATTATGAATTATAGTTTTTTATTTAAAATAACTATTAATATAATAACTGTCATAAAAAAAGTTAAAACAAATATTGTGCAAATTATATAGAGAAAAGGATATAATTGACTATGAACATATGACAATATTTGTGATATAAATGGTTCAATGATTTTTTGTTTAATTTGATGTTCATTATTATTAAATTCATTAATACATTTTTGAATTATACTTTGTGTTAAATTACCAACTAGTGACGTCATTTATAAAAATAGAATATATTTTTTTTACATTTTATCTTTTGGAGCTTGATCTTCAAACATACCTTTAAAAATTCCATAAACACTTATATTAGATGCTTGTTCTTCTTCAAGTGTTCGAGGTATAAATTTATATTTTGTCTTTTGTAAAGGACATTCAGAATTTGCTCTATAATATCCAATTATAGCCATAATAATTCCCATAAAAAAAAGTGATACAATTAAAAGCCTCATTTATATTAATAACGATATAATTTTTTTTTTATAATTCAAAATGCGTAAGTTTTATTATTATTTTAATAATAATTTTAACTTATATAATAATAATGAAATATCAAAAGATCGAAGAATATATAAATATTGTTAAATTCAATTTAAACAATCATGATGAAATTGAAGAAAAAATGACAAGAAATTATAATTTTTTCAATAATTTTATGAAAAAAATAAGTAAACATTTTTCAGAATTAGAATTAGAGGATAATTCTGAAATTGATGATATAATATCTACGATTGAAATTATCGAAAATAAAATTAATAAAGAGATTATAAAATCTGATTCAGAATATAAAAAATATATGGAAAAAAATGAAAAAGAGGAAGAAACTGACAGTAAAAGAATAATAATTGAGACTGAAAAAACAAATGTGGGATTTAGCGATATATCAATTTTAGCAAACAAAAATCATTTGAAAAGAAAAAAAAAAAGTTCTAGACACGGATACTTTGATTAAATAGATAATAATTATATATAAAAATTGAAATTGTTTATATTATATTATATATAGTATTTAAAATGTCTGAAATTAATTTTAATAATATACAAAAAAATAGCGATGAAGAAGAAGAAGATTATGATAATTATGTTGAAGATATAGATGAAGAGATGAACGGAGATGGCGACGATGAACAACGAGATATAGATTATAATGATGATGATGATATAAATGATGAAGAAGATGATGAAGAAGATGATGAAGAAGATGATGAAAAAAAAGATGTAGGTGAAAATGTAGGTGAAGATGTAGATGTAGGTGAAAATGTAGGTGAAGATACAGATAAAGATACAGATAAAGATACAGATGAAGACGAAGAACCAAATAAACAAGATGATTCGTCATTAAAATCTGAAGGAAAAGTTGGTGGATTAGCAAAAGAAATGACTTTAATTAGTGATTATTGTAAATACAAACATTTGAGAACTTTATCATGTTCTACAAAAATAACTCGTCCAATTTTAACAAAATATGAAAAAACTTCAATTCTTGGACAAAGGGCACAACAAATTTTAAATGGTTCAAATATTTTAATAGATATAAAAACCTTAAAAATTAAAAATCCTTTAGAAATTGCGAGACAAGAATTAAAAGAAGGTTTAATTCCTTTTATTGTGCGTAGACCTTTACCAAATGGAACGTACGAAGATTGGAAAGTTTCAGAGTTAAAAGATATTAATTTTTAAATTTTCTTTAATATGTCTTCCCAATTATTTTTATATTTAATTCCCTTAACATCAAGATTATCAATCCAAATATATCTTCCTCCACCAGGTTTATCTGTTAAAAGAGCATGATATTTGAATTTATGTTTTTTAAGCCATTGTTCAGTAACTTCTCTATGTTTTGTTAACCTAGCAGTAAAAAAAGTTATATGATGTCCAGCATCATATAATTTATTAACAGATTCTACTGCATTATCAAGAACTTTAGCATTAGCGAATCTATAGTCTTCTGCATTTGGAATGTCTTCTGAGACTGTTCCATCTATGTCTATTAAAATGTTCATATATATGTTTAATTTATAAATATATATACAAACTTTTTTTTATATTGAATTTTATGAAGTTGGTATTAATAAGTTAAGTATATCACCATTAAATCTATACTTTAATTTGATTCTTCTCCATTGTCTAATAATTTGTTTAGTTGATCCAATCATTTCAGGAAACCCATCTTCAATATATCTAAATGATAAATTGGTATACAGATTTTTTTGTTTTTTAAAATTATCACTACAATCATCTAATTCAATTATATCTAAACCAAATCTCTCGGCAATAATACAACTTACTACTATAAGTAATGAAGCATACCCTTTATTTCGTTGATTTAAAGATGTGTGTATTCCCAAAATCCCAATTTTTTTTTCATTAAAATCCCATACAGTATCAAGTGATGATAGTAAATTGAGTTTTTTATTATTAATAAGACTATTCAATTCATTTATTGGAATAGTCTTATTATGTAGAAAATATACATATGAATATAAACCATCATTATCATCGGTAATGATTTCTTTTTGGATAACAAATAATGTTAATCCATCCACAATATTGTGAATTTGTCGAAAATATCTATAATTATTATTTAAATTCATTTTATTATTATTTAAATTCATTTTATTATATTGGAATATCATCAATTCTTTCTTTTAATTTTTCCAAAAACGGCTCTTCTGGATTCCATTCTTCCCATTTATTATCAATACTATTAATTTCAGCGCATATATCACAGGTGCAATTATTTTTAACAAATTCTTCGACTTCACCTTCTTCTTCCTCCTCCTCTTCTTCTTCTTCTTCTTCTTCTTCTTCCTCCTCTAAGATTTGTGAAGTTATATTAATTTGTTCTTGTATGTTGGGTCTATCTACGAATTTAAATATTTCATATTTCAACGCTAAATTAATATCCCCACAAGTAACTCCATTACGAGTGCTATGATCAACATATAAAAACGAGGTTTGAATTGCATGACTTGTAAAAACTAATATCATAGCTTCAATATTTCTTAGCTGTTCTTCAGTCAATTGTCTTCGTTCATCTCCAGTAATACTGAAGCCTGTTTTCATGAAAGTATAATCGGTATTATCATCATTATCATCATTATTATTATCATTATTATTATTACTCATGATTATATAATATATATATTTATGTTTATATTTTAATTTTTATATATAAATATATATATTAAATCGATTTTTATATTAAAAGATTAAATTATTCTACTGTTTGTGGAATTGTTTTTAAAGTATCATCAGTTACTGGTGTATTATTTACTGGTGTATTATTTACTGGTGTATTATTTACTGGTGTATTATTTACTGGTGTATTATTTACTGGTGTATTATTGTTATTTGATGATTTGGCATTTGGATCATGAAAGAAATTAAAATAGATGTAACTTCCAAGACCACCAACTGCTAGAATTCCTGTTGCAATTGCAATATAAAGTGAATATGGTGTTGCCATCTTAATATAATGTTTGATAAATTTCATAATAGATTCTTTTATTATATTTGTAAAATTTTTAATTTTAATATATGTTGTGTCAACAACATATTCCCATACTTCTTTAGCTCTCTCCTTACTTTGTTCAAGTGTACTTAGGATTGTTACTGTAAAAAACTTTTGAATTCTTTCCATTAATTTCATAACAAACATTTGAACATTATCAACAATTTCTCGAATAGTCTCTGTTATAGTTTTCATTGAAGTGTTAGCAACACTTCTAATAGTACTTTGAACTTTATCAGATATTTTAGTTACTGCATCTTTTGTTTGATTAATAGCATTATCAGCCATAGATTTTGCGTTGCGGATAGCATTATTAGCCATAGTTGTTCCTGTCCTGATAGCATTATTAGCTTGTTCTTTTACAGCACTCGTGACTTTATTTACTTCACTTCCAGCAATACCTCCCAATTTACTCATAACCAGACCAATTGGTCTTTCTATAAGTCTAAATGCCTTGTCCATAAGATTATCCCAAAGACTAAATGGTTCAATTTTTTTACTTTTTATTAAAAAAATTACAATGATTAACAAAATCCCAAGTATAATTCCAAGTAATCGATTATCTAGAATATCCATTTCTATATATATATATATAGTAATTATAAAAAATATATTTCATTAATAATCAAATTAGTTATTATTTACTTTATCAATATTTTCTTCAGATGATGAAAAAATAAAATAAAAAAAAATTCCACCGCCAATTAAAAGAAATAATGTAAAACTTAAAAATATCATATATGGTTGAATTTTAAAAAAAGTAGAAGCTAAAGCTAAATTTAATCTTTTATTTAGTTTATTAGTAAATTTGATTATATTATTATTCATATCGGTTAAAATCTGCTTATAAAGATTAATAGTATGTTTTTTTGCCTCTCTTAAAGTATTTTTAATAGTATTTTTCACGTATATCATTGTGTTGTTAACTTGGAATAAAGTTTGTTTCATCCAGATAGAAGTATTCTTAAGTAATTCTCTGCGAAATAAGTCAGTAAGTTTTTTAATTATTGTCTGAAAAAGTTCAGTTAATTTATTAACTCTATCTGTAGCAGTTTTTTTAAATGTACTAATTCCTTTTGAAGCGAAACCTTTCAATGTATCAGAAACTATTTTAAAATATTTATTTGCCGTATCTCTAGCTTTTTTATATGTCAATATTCCAAATCGTCTTAATATATCAGTATATTTAGCAATTACATTGTGCATTTTTTGTAATGCCTCAACACCCTTATCTCCGCTTTTTCTTATAAATTGAGGAACAAGTACTGGCAATTCTAACATTAAAATCGCCCCTTCCAGAACTTTTGCAAGAGTTGATGCTGGAGCAATATATTTAACAACTGGTAGAATAACTACTTTAAGAACTGTTTTTGCTGCACCCCAAAGCCAGTTGATAGCGCCACTTAAAAAGGCAAATCCTTCTATCTTACGATTTGATTCTATTTTAAATAATATTAAGATACATAAAATAACTAAAACTAGGATTATACTTTCAAGTGAATCCATTTATATATTATATAAATAAAAGAATAATCAAATTAGCAATACATATTCTTGTAATATTCATCTTTGTTATAATCTTCTGATAGAGTAACAAATGTTTTAATATTTTCCAAAAGATCATCTGATTCTAAATTATCAAAAAAGTATTTTTGTAAAACTGATGTAGTTGTTTTATATTTTTTTATTTGTTTATAAAATTTTTTAAAATCATTTAACCTATTTGGGAAAAAGAATTTGTACATTTTTTGTATTTGATTTTCTGTTGCAAAATCAAAATGAAGTTTAAAATCAATTCTTCCTGGTCGTGTTAATGCTTTATCTAATTTTAAAAGATAATTAGTTGTCATAAATGTAATTAATCCTTCATTACGAGCTAATCCGTCAAGAGTATTTAATATACCGCTAAAAGAAACACTACTTTTATTTTCTCTAGTTGATTGTCTATCAATAAATAATGAATCAATATCTTCTAAAACTAAAATAAAATTTTTAGGTAAGTTACTAATTGCGTTCATAAAAATACTGTCTGTAATATTTGGACCAAAGTTAACAATTGCAATATCCATATTCAATTCTGATGCCACAGTTAAAATTAATGTTGTTTTTCCACAACCAGGAATACCTTCTAATAAATAATTTCTTTTGTATGGAATTCCATATTTATTATATATCTCTTTTCGCTTTTGAAATTTTTTGACATCATTCAAAATTTCCTCTTTCTCTTTTTTAGGCAAAAAGACAGAAGATTTATCTCGTTTCGGTAATTTAGTAAGAAATGACCAATATCCATTTTTCAAAACTTTACAAAGAATTTTATTTTCTTTTTCTGGTTGACAATGTTCTCTAGCATCAATTAAAAATTGTGTTAAAATTTCTTTTGAACCAAAGCAAATAATTTTCAGCAATGTAGGAAATTCTGCGTAATGAGCTGTTCCGACAATATTATTTTCATACCTAGTATAAATAATTTCCATATTAGTTTTTTCTTTATACTTTAATTTTGTAGTTCCAATTGGTAAATAATATTTTGCTTCATATTTATCATCATTTTTTACTAAATCTCGCAATGTAAAATTATCACAATTTGCTAGTACTGCCGCAAATTTTAAAACTTGTGATCCGAGTGTTCCAGTCATATCAATTTCCAGTTCGCATTTGTCCCCAGTTTGATTTAAATTTTCCATAAAACGAAATAATATATTATATATTAAGTTGTATTTATTTAAATAAGTAGTATGTGTTTAATTGATATAGAAAATAGAATTTAATTATAATAGTAAAACTATAATTTCAATTAATGGAGGATGCTAATTTATTGATTGATGATATTGATAATATATTAAAAAATTATGACTTGAGTAATGTTTCATCTGATTTTGAAAATATTGATGAAATTATACAGTCTGTTTTAGAAATTTTAGAACAAATTTATGAAAATTTAGATTATGGAGATATTTATAATAAAATTTTAAGAAGTATAGAATCAAACATTGAATCGGATGAATGTGGGGATGATGACGATTTACTATTGATGGCAATAAATGGTCAAACTTATGAGAATTTAGATTCGATGAAAATAGAATTATTAAAAACTGTTCAAGAAATTGACGATACTAAATTAGAATTCTTAAAACAACAATTTGAACATTTGTTAACAGTTAATCAACCTGTACAAAGAAGTCTGGAATGGTTTGAAATGAGAAAAGGTATGTGTACTGCTAGTGATATTTGTGCTATATTGGGAGAAGGGAAATACAAGTCGCGAAATGATATAATTTTAAAAAAATGTGGTAAAGGGAAACCATTTACTGGAAATAAATATACAATGCATGGTCAGATCTATGAAGATGTTGCAATTGGTATTTATGAAAGTAGACATAATTATATAAAAGTTTATGAATTTGGTTTAATTGCTCATCCAACGGTATCGTGTTTAGGTGCCTCACCAGATGGTATTACACCAGAAGGAACTATGATAGAAATTAAGTGCCCTCCTAAACGTGTAATAACTGGAATAGTTCCTCATGAATATACTTGTCAAATGCAAATCCAATTAGAAGTTTGTAATTTACAAGTTTGTCATTTCTTTGAATGTCTAATTATTGAATATAAGAACAAAGAAGAGTACTTAGAAGATGTTTATGATAAAAATAATGTAAATGATTTGAATATTATTTTACAAACTGATGAAATCCCTCAAAATTATATTACTGTTTCAGATGAAAAAAGAAGTTCAAATGGTTTAGAAAAGGGTGTAATTGGATCTGCTTTAGATAGAGAAAAAAATGAAAGAATATATATATATCCTCCAATAAATTTGACAACAGATGATCAAGAAAAATACATAGATAATTTTATTGACAAAACCCCAAATAAATTCTATGTGTTTTATGATAAATATATATATTGGAAATTAGAAAAAAGTTCAGAAAAACATATTAGAAGAGATACTAAATGGTTTTCTGAAGTATTACCTAAAATAAAAAGTTTTTGGAAAGAAGTAGAAGAAAGAAGAAAAAGAGGAGAACATAGTTGTGATGATTTATTAAAACCAAAAAGAAAAAAAAGAAAAATAAAAAAAAATTTAAATAAAATTGTAAGTGGTTGTCTATTAATTGACCAAAGTAGCGATGAAGAAGAAGATACTCATCTATTAAATGGGAAACCGATTGAAAAAATTATTTTAAATTCAAAATGTTTAATAATGTCGGATGATGATTAAATAATATTAATTTAAAATTGATTTTTACAAAAAATAACTAATTAAAAAATGAATTCGTATTATACAAATTTATCCAAGCTGTACAAAATAACAAAACTTTTGTGTACAAATTTATGTGATAAAGATAATAAAGATCATTCAAAATTCGATAAAATATGGAGTACTGTAAAAACTATTTATCATGAATTATTCGAAAATGATGATGAGAATGATTCCAAATTTGATAAATTGTGTAGAATAAATAGGCTTTTATACATGGAATTGCTTGTTGTAAATGAAGACAAAGATAGTAATTATGCATATATTTATGAAAAAATATATGATTATATTATTTGTATTTTATACAATTTAAAAGAACCGCAAGGAAAAAGATGGGATGTTTTAATTCAAAATTTAAATGATATTTATGAAAGAAATGAAGAAAATAGCAAAAATAATAAAATTCTTGCTGATGATATTAAATTTATTCAAAATGTTATGAAAATTTATAAAGTTAATGAAATTTTACAAAGACATTGTATGAAATGTATATCAAAAATTGCTATCAATATTGATAATTTTAAGTTATTAGATGATAATGGTATTTTAAAAGATATTGAAATTTCATTATTTAGTGGTATTTATAATAAATGGGATGATATTCAAATTCAAATTTATTATATTTTCACAAATATTTCTAGAAGCGAAGAAGGACGGGAATATTTTAGTATCAATTGTATTAAAAAGATGAAAAGAATGATATCAGAAAATACAAATTCTATAGATCTTTTAAATTCTATTTTTGTTTGTTTATCTAATTTATGTTTAAAAAATTCTTATAAAAATGTAATTGGGACACATGCATTTTTGTTAATTATAAAAAATATTTTTTCTAAAAATATTGATAATGATAAATTTATTTCATCAATTATACTAATTTTTATAAATTTATGTTCAGAATTAGAATTAGATGAATTTTCAGAAAAAATATGTATTACAGAATTTCCAGAAATTTTAATAAAATATTTAGCACTATATTTATTACGAGTAATTCCATATGACGAGTTAATTATTTCGAGTTGTTTGAGTTGTCTATTATCTATATCAAATTCCATATCATTCCGACATCATTTTTTATCTGGAAGTGGAATTGAATTATTATATTTATTAAAAAATATGGAGCATAATAATTTTATTTATCGAGATAAATTATTCACCTATATTGATGAATTACTTGTAGAATTAAAAATTAATAGTGAATTAATTTTTGATGAAAATTATTCTTCATTACATATTGCATCTCAAAATGGAGACGTAAAAACAATATATAAAATTTTGAAAAATACAAACATAGATATTAATATTCAAGATAAAAATGGAAATACATCTCTACATGTAGCAGTCAATTATAATAGAAAACAGATAATTCAATATTTAACAACATGCGGAATCGATATATATATCGAAAATTCAGGCAACAAAAATGTATTTAATATTACTCAAAGGAAAAATCTTAACAAAGATATTAAAAATTTTAATAAAATATATAAAACAATAAAATCTAATGTAATTAATGAATTATCAAATATAATGAATTTAAATTCTGATATCCCCGGTATTATATTTCAATATTATGATATATATACCAACGTCTATATAAACCATAATAAACGAAGTATATTATCATAATGTATCTATATATATTATAGGAAATAATTTGATACTATAATATATAAAATATATGTAACATAATATAGAAACATGGTAGATATATTTGATAATAGTAATGAACATTTTGGATTTATTAGAGGAAGATTCAGAAGAAGAAGAAGACCTTCCAGAAGAGGATTTTTTGCAAAACTAAGAGCAAGAGCTGCAGCAAGAGCTGCAGCAATAACAATAGCTGCAGTAGCAGCAAAAACTGGCGGTAAAGGTCCTCTTAGAATTGGACAAATTATTTATAGAGTTTCTAGTTCTCATGACAGGGGAAAGAACCGTCATTTTACCCCCCAAATTAATTCTCCACAAGGATGGTCAGCAGGAGCAAATAATGGTGGCCAATGGATTAATATGAGATTTCGAAAACAATTTGTTAAAAATGTATTAACTCAAGGAAGAATTAATGGTGCTCATGGTCAATATGTAAAAGATTTTGATTTATATTATAAAAATTCATCAAATAGATGGGTAAAAATAGGAAGAAAAAGAGCAGGAACTAACAATGGTATTGTAAAAGCGCCAGTAAATAAACTTACACATGAAATTCAACTTAATATTAAATCTTGGTCGAGGCATATTACTATGAGAGCAGGTGTCGAATTTGCAAGAGGAAGATTTTTGGCAAGAATAAGAGCACATTCCAGAAGAAGACGTTCCAGAAGAAGATCTTCTAGAAGAATCTCTAGAAGAAGCTCTTCCTTTGGAAGAGCACTTGCCAGAAGAAGAGCACTTGCTAGAAGAAGAGCACTTGCCAGAAGAAGGGTACTTTCCAGAAGAAGAGCAGCCCGTAAACGATATGTATCAAAAAAAATTGTATATACCCAATCAAGTGCTAATTTATCTAATCTACCAAATGTTAGTACTAATGTGTCTAAAATTCAACTTAGTGGAACTGATAAATCAGTTGGGTCTACAAATGATTTAAAACAACCTAATATGACTATGAATCCAGATTTAAAAGATGATACGAAATTCGAATTATTTGGATCAGAAAAAAATACAAATAACATTTCAAATATTATAGCAATATTTTTATTAATTATATTTCTAATAATTTTGTACTTTCAAAAAAATTAAGTAATTTTTATACCATAAATATAAAATATATGTAACATAATATAAGAAAATATGTTAGATATATCTAATAATCGTAATGAACATTTTGGATGGCTTGGAGCAATAAGAGCAGCAGCAGCAGCAAGAGCAGCAGCAGCAAGAAGTGGTGGCAAAGGTCCACTTAAAATTGGAGAAATTACTTATAAAGTTTCTAGTTCTCATGACAATGGAAGAAATCGTCATTTTACTCCTCAAATTAATTCTCCACAAGGATGGTCAGCAGGA
>Ga0066376_10005057_pt1 | contig 11299 bp, 9 predicted proteins | sample Knorr_S15_td_Bot_FD_77009 | JGI IMG/M metagenome (GOLD analysis project Ga0066376, IMG submission 77009) | Marine microbial communities from Southern Atlantic Ocean transect - Knorr_S15_td_Bottom_ad_5009_LV_A | ecosystem: Environmental > Aquatic > Marine > Oceanic | place: Southern Atlantic... | reverse complement strand
ATCTTTATTCTCGACTGTTACCTGTTCGCAGGTTTTTTGGAAGGCATTGCAAACCCAGACATCTCCGGTTTTTTTATTGTATAAAAATAGTCTGCCTTGTGCCTCAATCATGGCAAAAGGTCCTCCATGTTCCATCATGCCACCCATCATAGGGGGAAGACCCAACATCTGTCCTTGCTTCCACTTTCCTTTTTTATCCCACATTTTTTTAAGGTATTTCTTTCCATCCTTGTCGTAGTATTTCTTGTTATTGTGGTCATCGGCATAAACCACTGTGGTGGAAAAAAATAACAGGGCAATGCATGGTAAAAGGTATTTTAGTATATTCATAAAATCATTATACCACCAACCACGAGGGATGTTGAGGGGTTATTTTATATTAATCACTTTTTATTTAGAGATAAAATCAATAAACCTGAAAATCTTTACGATTCTTTATTTTGCAAGGGTTGACTACCTAACCTTTCCAGCTTATCTAAAAAAATATTTACTTTTTGACAAGTTTTTTTTCTTTGACTTGATTAAACCATAAATCATAATAATGTTCATAGTTTATTTTATTATCTGGCAATACCTCAGTTAAGAATAAATTATTTTTCTTTTTAATGTTAAATAATATACTAGCCCCTAAACCTGTTCCTATTTCTTTTGAATTTATATATATTTTTTGTTTTGATCTTAAACTCGATAAAATTTTTATAATAGTATTATTTTTTGTTATGGGACCATCGAATATAATGTTATTATTGGAATTCATTGCATTTAAACAAAAATGCAATACAAAAGTTAGGTAGATACAAACTAAACCATACTTTTCAGCGTTACTAAGTTTTTTAATTAAATTTAGAGATTGCGTTGATTTCTTAAAAGGACCAGCACTTGCAAAACTTGGGTAAATTACATATTTTTTCAATAAATCTTTAGTTATAGAAGGTCTGTTTATTGTAGTAATTTTTAATTTTTTTATTAATTCATCAAACTCACGTCCACCCATAAATCTCATTGTGGGAACAGTGTTACCAAAAACATCAATATTGCATAACATGTCCAAGTTTGCTTTTAGTTCTTTTAATTTTGTTTTTTGATTGAAAATTATATACCAAGTCCCTGAAGATATAAGGGTGAAGTTTTTTAAATTTGAATTTTTAAAATACAAGTATGAAGCATTACTATCATGAACACCATTCAGTATTTTTAGGACTTTGTTATTAATTTTTATTTTTCCTATAATCTCCCATGCCTTTCTTATTGTTGGTAATTTTTTTCGAATTTTAAGTTTATTTATGATTGAAGAATATTTACTTGAAGAGAGATTCCAAAAATGACTATGGCAGCCAATATATGATATTTCACTACTAAATGTATTGGATAATTTCCAACTAATATATTGAGGATAGGACAAAATAAATTTTGTTTTTTTGAGCACCTCTGGAAATTGCTTAGATAAAAAGTAAATTTGTTGTCCCAAATTAAGCCCGCCTTCCAAAAGAGGGGTATATGTTTTATTGAATGATGGTAGAATTTTTTTGTATTCCTTTGCAAATTTATCAAATTGATATTCATAATCTGTGACAGCAATAATTTCTTCGTCTTTTTCATCAATGAAAGCCATTGAACATGCATGTGCTGTACAAACAAATTTATTTAAAGAGTGATTCTTGGAAATTATTTTTAATTTCTTTGAAAGCCAGTCTATTAATTGAGGAGCATTAAGTAATTTTATTTTTCTTTTATAAAAATGTATTTTCTGTTTGGTTTTAAATATTTTTACAACCGAATTATTCTTATGAAGCAAATATAACTTCACATTTGTTTTACCAATATCAAGAACAACATTAAATTGAGTTTCTTTTTGCATTATCTTGTAAATGCTGTAATATTTCCTCCATCCACATTCAAGATATTTCCCGTTGATTTTTTAGATACTGATGATGCAAAGAAGAATATGCCTTCAGCTATATCTTCTGGTAAAATACTAACTTTCAGTAAACTTCTATTTTTATAAAATTCCTCTAATTTATTAGCCGGTATTTTATAATTTGCTGCTCTTTGCGTTTTCCATTCACTGTTCCAAATTTTTGAGTTCCTTATTACTGCATCGGGATTAACAACATTGGATCTGATTTTATAACTTGCTCCTTCTAAGGCTATTGATCGTGATAAATGTAAAATTGAGCTTTTTGCAACACTATAGGCAGATGCCTCCTTTGAAGCACTTAACGCATTCTTACTTGCAATGAATATCATTGACCCTCCCAAGTCTTGATCAATCATTTGGGAATAGACTTCTCTGCTAATGATAAAACATCCTTTTGATAATACGTTCATGTTTTTGTCCCACAATTTAGTAGGTGTTTTTTCGAATGCTGCCGCTGAAGAAAAACCTGCGTTTGCAACTAGAATGTCAATTCCTCCAAAGGTTTCTATTCCTTGTCGAACAGCTTTTTTTACCTGAGTTTCATTGGTAACATCCATTACAATTGAAGATATTACTTCTGAATTAAATTCTGATGACAACTCTTTTTCAACCATAGATAGTGCTTGTTTATCTATGTCTGTTAAAATGACACAACAGCCCTCTGCTAGAAATTTTTTTGCAGTTGCCGTACCAATTCCCCCAGCTGCTCCAGTTATTATTGCTACTTTTCCTGCTAATGCTTTTTCAGGAGGCATGCGTTTAAGTTTAGCTTCTTCCAACTCCCAATATTCAATTCCAAATGCTTCTTTTTCTGTTAGGCCTGTATAGTTTGTAACACCTTCAGCGCCTTTCATTACATTAATAGCATTACCAAAAAATTCACTGGCTATTCGCGCTGTTGTTTTATTTTTTGCAAAAGAAAGCATACCATATTCTGGTATCAAAACTATTACGGGATAAGGGTCTCTTAAATTAGGTGAATTTTTATCCTTGTTTCTATTATAATATTTTGAATAAGCACTTTTATATTTTTTAATGTTTTCAATAAAAATACTTTTTAAATTGTGATCATTCTTTTTTAAATCGGACAATGACGGCAGAACAAGAGGCAATCTCTTTGTTCTAAGAAAATGGTCGGGACACGAAGTTCCAATGGATGAAGTTTTTATCAAATTAGACGAATTAACAAATTCGAGTATTCTGTTTGACTTATTACTATGAACAATTTTTGAATTATCTATTGATAAACATCCTCTTAGTATTGAAATCAGTTTTCTTTCAAAAAGTGGGTCAGTTTTTTGTTTATACTTTGGTTTGCCAAAGGAATACTTTTTGATATTTTGGTTTAAGTATACCTGTGCTTCTCTTATTATTCTAATAGAATTATTGTAACATTCATGACTTGACTTGCCCCAATTGAAAAGGCCATGATGTCCAAGCACTATACCCTCAATGTTAGGATATGCTTTGATTAATCTTTCCATTTTTAAACCAAGATCAAATCCGGGTCGTTGCCAGTCAATCCAACCTATTTTGTTATCAAAAACTTTTTTTACTATTTCTCTACCACCTTTCATTGTAGCTAATGCAATGATAGAGTCAGGATGGGTGTGATCAACTTCATCGTAAGGTACAAAAGCGTGCAATGGAGTATCTATGCTTGCTGCTCTTGAGTTGTTATTGAATGTACACATTGGGTAGTAACTAACCATCTCATCTTCGTACTTAATTCCTCTATAAATATTCTTTAGATTATTTAGTTTTTCTTGGTAAAGACTTGCAAAACCATCTTCTTTTATTGATCCTAGATCACCACCTGATCCTTTAACATACAAAATTTTTTCTTTTGTTTTTGTTATAGGATCTTTTACAATCATTTTTGATGATGTATTGCCTCCGCCAAAATTTGTAATCCTTAAATCACTACCCAATAGATTGGAACGATAAATTAATTGATTTAACTGCGATAATTTATTTGATTTATTATTCCAAATATTTGTAACTGGGCGTTGAAAGTTCATAAAAAAACAATTAACTCATAGATTAAAGATAAACAATATTTTTTGGTTTTATTCTTATTAAATTCTTAATAATCCTTCAAACATTTTCATTTTCTTTCATTATTCAAAGCTAAATTTTGAAATTATCTTGATAATATTTATTTAAAGTAAATAGTGTTTCGTAAATTTATAAATGGAGGAATAATGAAAAAAATTTTATTAGTTTTATTTTCTATAGTTTTATTTTCTGCAAATGTAAGCGCTGCTGATATGCGTATTGCACTTGTGGTTAAAGGTTTAGGTATTGGTTTCTTTGAAGCTGCAGCTGAAGGTGGTCAAGAAGCTGCAAAAGACATTGGTGGTGTAGAAGTTATTTATACTGGTCCAGCAACAACTACTGCAGAAGAGCAAATTGAAGTTATTAATTCTTTAATTGCGCAAAAAGTTGATGCAATTGCTATATCGGCAAATGATCGCGATGCACTTGTGCCAATTGGCAAAAAAGCAATGGAACGTGGTATTACTGTAATATCTTGGGACTCAGGTATCGGTGAAGAAGGTAGAATAATGAATCTTGATCCTTCGAACACAGCATTAATTGGATCTTCAAATATAAAATGGATGAAAAATTCTATGGGTGATGAAGGGGAATTTGCAATTCTGAGTGCCACAAGTCAAGCAACTAATCAAAATGCTTGGATTGAGGAAATGAAAAAAGAATTTGCTAAACCTGAATACTCTAAAATGAAATGGGTTGATACCGTATACGGTGATGATTTATTTGATAAAAGTTATCAAGAAGCTCTTGGTCTTTTTAAAAAATACCCAAATCTTAAAGGTATCATTGCACCAACATCAGTCGGTATTGTTGCTGCAGCAAAAGCTGTTGAAGATCAAGGTCTAGTTGGTAAAGTATTTATTACTGGTCTTGGCCTCCCCAGTGAAATGCAAGCACACGTTAAAAGTGGCGCAGCTGTGCAGTTTGGTATCTGGAACCCAATCGATTTAGGTTACTCAGCTGTTTACCTTTCATATCAAATTGCGTCAGGTAAATATAAAGGTGAAGAAGGCGAATGTATTCCTGTTGGAAGAATGGGTGAAATTTGTATCGGTGAAGGAAACTCCGCAGCTATGGCTGATCCATTTGTTTTCGATATTTCAAATATCGATAAATTTGCTAAAATATTCTAATTAAATTTTAATACATACGACCATTTTTTAATGGTCGTATGTTTCTTATACCAATGAAACTAGAACTTACAAATATCAGTAAATCATTTCCTGGAATCAAAGCTCTCAACAATGTTAATTTTTATTTAAAACAAAATAGTGTGCATGGCCTAATAGGGGAGAATGGTGCCGGCAAGTCAACACTCGTTAAAATTTTATGTGGTGTGTATCAACCAGAAGAAGGAAAAATAAAAATTAATCAAAAAGAAGTTAATTTAGATAATCCCAAAGTGTCCTTAAGATTTGGCATTTCAGCTATTCACCAAGAGCCTGTAATGTTTGATGAGTTAACCGTTATGGAAAATATTTTTATTGGTAATCACATTATCAAAAAAAATAATTTTATTGATTGGAATCAAATGACGAAAAAATCTGATGAGGTGTTAGCGGCACTCGAAACAAATATTAAATCTAGTGATAAAGTTAAAAGTCTCAGTATTGCTCAGCGCCATATTGTGCAAATATCAAGATCGTTGGCGCAAGATGCTGACATAGTGATCATGGATGAGCCTACTGCAGCCCTCTCACAAAAAGAAATACAAGAATTATATAAAATTATAACCAACTTACAAAAACAGAATAAATCGATTATTTTTATTTCTCATAAATTAGATGAAATTCTAGAAATCTGCGATGAATTTACCGTGTTGCGGGACGGGGGAGTTGTGTCAGCTGACTTAATTAGCAACACATCTAAAAATGAATTAATTTCAAACATGGTGGGACGTCAAATTAATCAAATTTTTCCAAAGAAAAAAGTAGAAATAGGAAATGAAATTTTTGTTGCAGAAAATTTATTCAAAAAAACACAATTTAAGGATATTTCTTTTAATTTAAAGCACAAAGAAATTCTTGGATTTTATGGTTTAATTGGTTCTGGCAGAACAGAAATAATGAAAACTATTTTTGGAATTAATAAATTTGATTCAGGAAAATTATTTTTTAATGATCAACACGTTCACATTAAAAAACCACTAGATGCCATTAATCTGGGTATTGTATATCTATCCGAAGAAAGACAGAATCTTGGGTTGACGGGGACAATGTCAGTTAAAGATAATCTCAATTTGGCGATGCTTGAAAAAAATTCTAACTATATGATTGTTGATGAATTAAAAAATTTAACAACGGCACAAAAATATAAAGATAAATTAAATATTAAAGTTTCTTACTGGAGCCAACTGGCGCAAAATCTCTCAGGAGGAAATCAACAAAAAACAGTTATTGGTAAGTGGTTAGCCACAAAACCAAAAATTATTATTTTGGATGAACCTACCAAAGGTATAGATGTAGGATCCAAATCTGCTGTTCATGAATTTATGGGAGAATTGGTAAATGAAGGAATGTCCATTATTATGATTTCAGCTGAATTACCGGAAATTATGGGAATGTGCGACCGTGTTGCAGTTGTCTATAAAGGTTTGATTAGAAAAATATTAGATGTTTCAGAAACTTCTTCAGAAGAAATTCTTTCCTATGCGAGTGGTGAATAAATAATGATTTTAAAATTTATTAAAAATAGAGATTTTATTTTATTTACAATTATCTTTATTATTCTTGTCGCTGTTGGGATATCCAATCCTAACTTTGTTACTCTTAAGAGTTTATCGGATGTTTTAACTGATACATCCATTTTAATTATTTTGGCACTAAGCCAAATGATTGTCATATTAATTAGAGCTATTGATTTATCTGTGGCGTCCAATTTAGCGCTATCGGGCATGTTAATATCATTGCTCTCGCAAATATATCCTGATCTTCCTCTTATATTTTTTATTCTTTTGTCCTGCGGAATAGGAACATTGCTGGGATTATTTAATGGTCTTGTAATTGCTGTTTTAAAAGTTCCTTTTATAGTTACGACTCTAGGAACACTAAGTATTTACAGAGGATTAATCTATTTTGTTAGTGATGGTAAACAAGTGTACTCCCATGAATTCTCAGATAGTTTTTTATCTTTTATTCATGTTAGATTTTTATCTTTGACAAGCTTGTTTTGGTTTGCTGTCTGTGTTTTTATAATTATATACATACTTTTAAATTATACAAAATTCGGTCGCAATATATATGCTTTGGGAGGAAATCCTGAAGCTGCTAAGTATATAGGAATTAATGAAAACCGTTATATTATAGCTGCTTATGTTCTATCAGGCTTCTTTGCTGGTTTGTGTGGTTATTTATGGGTGGCACGGTATTCAGTTGCCTCAACACAGATTGCTATTGGCTTTGAACTTACTGTGATATCAGCATGCGTAGTAGGGGGAATCAGTGTGATGGGTGGTCTTGGAACCGTTACTGGATGTTTACTGGGTGCGTTATTAATAGGATTAATTAGAAATGCACTGCCCGCTATTGATATTTCACAGTTTTGGCAGTTAGCGATATCTGGAGCAATTATTTTGATTGCAATTATTATTAATACGAAAACAGAACAGCGTAAAGAAAAAAGTATAATGTTAGAAAAAGATTAGTATGAATAATAAAATTCTACTTAACCCCCCTAAAAACATATTAAATATTTTCTATAAAAAGGAATTTATCTTATTTTTAGTTTTAATATTATTAATTATCTTTAACTCTCAAATCTCCCCATATTTTTTAGACTTATACAATCTAATCGATAGTACTTTTTTATTCAGTGAAAAGGCTATTATTGCTTTAAGTATGACATTTGTCATTATTGCCCGGCAAATTGATTTATCCGTTGCATCAATTATTGCTGTTTCATCATGCGTTTTAGGCTACACAACAAGTATAGGGCTTCCTACTTTTTATGTCATATCATTAACTCTGTTCAGCGGAGGAGTGTGCGGAGCATTTAATGGTTTTATTATTACACGTTATGCTATTCCTTCGATTATTGTCACCATTGGCACCATGTCTTTATTTCGAGGACTGGCATATTCCTTTTTAGAAGATCAATATTATAATAAGTTTCCTGATATTGTTGTTAAATTAGGTAGTGATTATCTTTTTGGATACATTCCTTATTCTTTTTTAACCTTTATTATTCTCACTTTATGTTTTGCTTTTGTTTTACATAAAACTATTATTGGCAAAAGAATTTTTGCAATTGGAAATAATCCCGATGCTGCAAAATATACAGGTATCGACGTTGATAAATATACTTTTGTTTTATTTACGATGAACGGTATTTTCTCTGCGCTTGCTTCTATTTTTCTTTCTGGCAGATTATCTAGTGTCAGACCAAATATTGCATTTGGTTGGGAACTTCAGATTATAACGATGGTAGTTTTTGGCGGTGTGTATATTTATGGTGGCTCCGGTTCTATTCTTGGTGTTTTTATTTCTATTATTATTTTGGGAATGTTATCTTTCGGACTAGGTTTATTAAATGTCCCTGGTGTTGGTATAATTATCTTTACCGGACTGTTACTTATTATTAGTATTGGTCTTCCATCTGTTATTAAATATTTTCGTAACCAAAATGAATGAAATAGGAAAAAATATTTGGGTTTTTCCTGATGCTTATTTACCAGCTAAAGGACAACCGTATAAAACTTCTCGTACAGGGGATCAATTTAGCCATGAATCTCTTTGTATGATTAATGCTTATGATAAAGATGCGTTTGTAAAAATATCTTTTTACTATGAAGATCAGGATCCGTATGAAAATTATGAGCACAAAGTTGAAGCCAAAAGAAGTTTGCACCTAAGATTAGATAAATTGGTTTTACCTAATTATGGGAACTTGAAACTCGAAATACCATATTCTATTATAGTAAAAAGCAATATTAAAATTGTTGCACAACTTTCACGATTAGATACAACTTCTAATTATAACTCTTTTATGACTTCGTTAGGATGGGGAACCAATGTTTAAAGCTGTAGAAAAAGATATAATATTTAATGCGAATAAATCATTCACTGAAATTTTAGATAAAGATTACGATTATTTTTGCGAGCGAATATCTCGTTTAAATATTAACCCTGAAAGCCTGAAAGAAAAAGTTTCTAGTTTTAATGTAGCATTACCCTCATGGGGTGTGGGAACAGGCGGAACGCGGTTTGCGCGTTTTCCAGGGATAGGAGAGCCACAAAATATTTTTGAAAAAATTGAAGATTGTGCAGTGATTAATGATCTTGTGGGTATTACCTCAAGTGTCTCCCCTCATTTTCCTTGGGATGATGTAGATGACTATCCAGCTCTAAGACAATTTACAGAGTCATATGGAATTAATTTTGATATTGTTAATTCCAATACGTTTCAAGACCCAGCGGGAAGTAAAGGATCTTTTAAATACGGAAGCTTAACGCATATTGATCAATCAGTAAGAGAACAGGCTATCAAAATGAATATTGATTGTATTGAAAAGGGTATAACGCTTGGATCAACAGGATTAACTGTGTGGATTGCAGATGGCGGTAATTTTCCTGGTCAACAAAATTTTTCTAAATCTCTTGAGAGATATGTTGATTCTATGCAATCAATTTATAAAAAATTACCAGAAGATTGGATGATACTATTAGAACACAAGCCCTATGAGCCAGCTTTTTATTCTACTGTTATTAATGATTGGGGAACAAGTTACATTTGTGCAAAAGAATTAGGTGAAAAAGCCATGTGCCTTGTTGATTTAGGGCACCATTTACCTAATACCAATATAGAAATGATTGTTTCACGTTTGATAGGTTTAAAAAAATTAGGAGGATTTCATTTTAATGACAGTAAGTTTGGCGATGATGATTTGGATAGCGGATCAATTAATCCATTTGAATTATTTTTAATTTTTAATGAATTAACTAACGCAAACAAACTTGGAAAATTAAACAATATTGCATATATGATTGATCAGTCTCATAATGTAACAGAGCCCATCGAGAGTCTAATCTTAAGTTCTAATGAAATAATTAATGCTTATGCAAAGTCCTTGTTAGTTGATTATCAATCATTAAGAGATGCGCAAAATTGTAATGATGTTATTCAATCTTCACAAATATTAAAAGAAGCTTATAACACTGACGTTAATCCATTATGTCAAATGATTCGAATGGAAAAAAAACATGCGATAGATCCTATAAGTGTTTATAGATCACTTCATTATAAAGAAAATAAATCAAAGATAAGAAAAAACAATAGTGGAAGCTCATCTGGTATAGTTTAATTTCTAGTAATAACAGTTCTAAAATTGTATTTTTTTAAGAAATCAAGTTTTGCAATTGATTGATTAGTTATAACAGTATCAATTTCGTTTAAGGGGCAGATTATAAACGAACCATCATTTTTATAAAATTTTGAATTATCAATTAATAAAATTATTTCATCAGATATTCTTAAAAGACTAGTTACAAATTTAACTAGGTTTTCGTCATCTTCTAATAACCCAACATCTTTAAGAGATCTACAACTGAGAAAAAATTTTGAAGCGTGAAAATGTTTGATTGTATCAAAATTAAAAGGACTCAAAATTAAACTATTGTGACTATAGATTCTTCCACCAGGGATAATGACATTAGTAATGTTTTTGTTAATTAGCTTTGTTGCTACTGTAAATGAATTTGTAAGAACAGTTATATTTTTTTGCTCAATATAATCAGGAATTAAAGAGCACGTTGTTCCTCCATTAATAATAATTTTTTCTTTTTCGTTAATTAAATTTGCAGCATATTGAGCAATGCTTTGTTTTTCTTTTAAATTCTCTATAAAAAGAGGGATTATCTTATTTACCTTAATCGGAATAACTCCGCCCCTAACTATAATAATTTTCTTTTTTTGCTCTAATAATTTTATATCACGGCGAATCGTAGATTCATTAAATTGAGTTTTTCGACATAAATAATGGATAGAAGTGACATGATCAAAATTTAGATTTTCTAAAATTTTTTTCTGACGATCAAGCGTGTGTAACATGTGTTATAATAGTATTACAGATTTTATATTTCTAAAAGTAAATAATGTTGTATTTTTAATGATTCATTTACTGCTATTTCTTACATAAATCTCTTACGCGAGGCTTAAACTAATATGCAAGAAAAACTGATATTACTTTTTTCATCACGATTATCCTACCACCAACCGTTAGAAATGTTGAGGGTTCTTTGGCACGCGGCACGACGGTCTTCTTAGGGTTCTCTTGCCAAAGTCCACCATTCACGGACAACTTTGGGGTCAACTTTCGTTGGGGTTGGT
>Ga0066376_10005056_pt1 | contig 11300 bp, 11 predicted proteins | sample Knorr_S15_td_Bot_FD_77009 | JGI IMG/M metagenome (GOLD analysis project Ga0066376, IMG submission 77009) | Marine microbial communities from Southern Atlantic Ocean transect - Knorr_S15_td_Bottom_ad_5009_LV_A | ecosystem: Environmental > Aquatic > Marine > Oceanic | place: Southern Atlantic... | reverse complement strand
TGGCTGAGTTTTTGATCGAATTAGCATTCCAGCATCGCCTAGACGGTGACCTGATTTCAGCCTACCATAATGCCGCAAATGTGATCCCGCATCCCGGCCACAGAGAGCGGGTGAGAGCCCCTCTACGACGAGGTCAGGCGGTTCGTCTATGGTCTGCTTCTTGATGATATCCAGGCGTGCCTGGGCGATGAATAATATATCCGGCTGAATCGGATTGGCCAGCCCGGGCAGAATGACATCTATAAGGGGCGAAGTAGACGCGTCCTAATTGATGCTGTTCAACAAAAGTGTACATGGCATTTCCGATCCTGCCGCTTGCATATTGATGTCCGGTATTGGGCGACGGCGCCATATACAATACCCCTTTGATCACCTCGTACCGCCGGCCATCGTCCGGCAGACGGGCGTAGTCGTCATACGTCCAGGTGCCCTGTTCCGGCCATTCGCCGTCGATATTCGGTTGAGAAGGAAGCGTCTGCGTCATGATGTCCTCCTGATCTGTCGGCCCACAAACCATGGACCGTCCCAATACCCTATAGTCGGATAAACAGAATATATCTCGTTAATGATCTTGCGCCAACCGTGATTTCACGGGTTTTACGCAATCATCCAATCAAAATCAGCCTGCCCACCTGCCTACTTGCCCCCTACCCCTCTGCCGATTCCCCTTTGATTTTTCGATAAATCACCGGAATCAGAGAAACAAGAATCAAAAGCCCGATTGCGATGCTGAAATTGATAATCGCCGTCGTTCGAGCAGCAGCCTGGGTCGCCTCATCCACATCGGTACCGGCAAAGTACAATTGCGCCAGCGCAGAGGCACTGTACACATAGACAAAAATGGCGGGTATCATCCCCAGCAGTGTTCCCAGGAAATAGTGGATAGGCTTGATGCCGGAAAGTCCGGAAGCGAAGTTCAGCATGTTAAACGGAATCACCGGTATTAATCGCAACTGAATCATTCTTAACAGCCCTTGATTACGAAGCTGCCGGTCGATGGCATCAATCGGCCCTTTAACATGCTTGGCCACAAAATCACGACCGAGCGACCGGGACAACCAGAACGCCAGGTTGGCGCCGATGTTGGCGCCTATGAGGACATACAATGTACCATATGTCGTCCCGAAAGTAAGCCCGCCGACAATCGTCAGAAACAACCCCGGCGCCCCTACGACCGTGCCGAGAGCGTAGATGCCCATATACGCTAATGGCGCCCACCAGAATCCCGCGATGGAGTCGAAGAATGCCTTCAAACGCTCAGGCTGTACATAGTCGCCAAACGACGTATACTGGAATGTTACAAACCCGGCCGCAATAATGACGAGCAAAACAACCAGCTTCACGCCCGATCCAGATTTACCGCCATCCGTCTGTGTCTCCACCTGCTCCGTAGCACTCATATTTTATCCTCATGATTGAGTGACTGCCTCCCTCTGCTACTCTACCCAATTTGTTGATGGCATGTGTCCTTTGGACACGATGCGAGCACTCCGGGGTTTGTTGATTGATTTTTCTACGCTCAATCGAAAGTAATGAACCCCTCTTCGAGGCATTGTTGAAACGTGCTCCGCTTCGCTCGCTATCCTTTTCGCAGATTTGTAGATTGAACGGCTTACTGCCCACTTGCCCACTTGCCTACCTGCTGTTCTCCCTCATCGCATCTGATCATTAATACCCCAGTCGTAATCCAGATTTTCAATTTTTAACTTGTCTCTACTTAGAAAAGCACGAGCATCTGCGTCCTGAATAAATGGCTTGATAAAATCCAAGCGGTCTTGCTGGTTTTTACCAAAATCGTCCTTATACCAGTCCATGATCGGCGAAAGGCGAACGGTATTTTTGTCCGGATCAATACGGAATTTATCCGGATTAGAGAAAAAGGTGATGGTCCTCTCTGTCAACTGCCGCTCCAGACGATCCGTTGTAAATGCCTCATCCAGCAAAGGCGGACACCCGATGGAAGCGCATACGATCGCAAAATGGATACGTGGTTCATTCATCTTACGAAGAATTTGGTGCTCCATATCATCTAACGAATAGTCTTTGCCGTGAATGGCCAGCTTATAATCTTTCCAGATGTTGTAACCTATTACCTTGACGTGATCCCGTATACTCTTTGTCGGATAAAAATGCAGCATACCTTTGAGCGTAAGTGCATTATAAACGTTGATCCAGAATACGAGCTTTTCTCCGTCGTTTTTTAAGCGGGCTGGATCAACCTGCCCGATGGCCTCAAGATAGCCATCCAGGGTTGCCTCGTCCTGATCTTTCCATTTCTGATAGGCGACGAACCCTTCTTTATCCACGTACTTCTTTAACAGCGTATCATAGAAGGCATGATCCACCCGGCCATCCTGCATAATGGAAACTCCTTGAGCCATACATACGGTACTCGTGAAAATCATCATCACACTGGCGAGTAAAACAGACACCCTGTTCAAGTTTCGTTTCATTGTTAACCACCCCATATCGATTACGGATTACAGATTTCGTTGTTTCGTAGCTTTGTTGTTTCGTAGCTTCGTTGTTCCGTAGCTTCAAATGACGGAGACCATAAAAGGGTTCCGTTTGAATCGAAAGATAAAATATCGGGAACTTTTGAAACTACCTCTGTGTTTTGGAGATGTGGAGACAGACCAAATTCTGATTGTACGTTCGAAACCAGTCAGGAACTTTTGGTAAGATAATATCGTACAAGATTACAGGCAATGGCGGATGACGTTTATTCCTTAAGCCAACACTCTCCATCACTCTACAATCATATTTTCGAAAGGAGTTGTCGATGCGTAAGTTTTTAACATCTGTATTCGTAGCACTCATGGTCATCGTGTTCATGTCGGCCACCGACGCACAGGCCCAAAGCGACGACGGTAAGAAGATAGCCGCCGAGAAAGTGACCCTGGAGGGAGAACTGATCGATGTGCGTTGTTATAGCGCCATGGGTGCCCGCGGTGAAAAACATGAAATGTGCGCCAATGCCTGTGCAAAAGCCGGGGATCCGGTCGGTATTCTGACCAAAGACGGTAAGCTGTATACCATCGGTGCGATCTCTGCCGGTTTCGATGGCATCATGGCCAAAACGGCCAAAGTGGAAGGCACCCTGTTTGGCAATGTACTGATCCCCAAGAAAGTGACCGTAGACGGTAAAGAACACAAGCTGAAGAAAGAAATGATGTAGTAAATTCCTGAGTGAGGAGAGGCCGGGACGTCTCGATGTTCGAGGCGCCCCGGTGTTTTAACCGATCAGATCCGTCCATCCAGAATCTCGCCTTTTTAAAATATACCAATTATATACCTGAGCATGATAAACACTAAACACACGCTGTCCGCTGTATTCTGCATTTTGCCCTTGCCTTTCATCCTCCTGCTCGTCGCAGCCTGTACTACGCCATCCAACCCTACGTCCGGCAAAAACACAGGCGCCCTGAACGGCCTCATAGCCACGCGAAGTGGAGGCATCACCGTAGAAGTTCAGGGTGAAGGCGGCGTCAGTTGTGTGACGCCGCCTTGCTGCGGAACATCCGTTATTTATCTTGCATTCTGTATTCGACATTCTGTATATTATATCGTTAATCTCCAGGAACTTTATGATCAGTAAAACGGTTATACTATTTGTAATTTGAATTCGGTCCATCAGTCCATCTTAAATCGGGAGTTCCATAATGAGTAAAAAGACACGAGGCTATATCGCCCAGGCTATGGCACTGATTTTGATCGCCGCCGGTGTCACCACCATCGCCTGGAAGAATATAGACCCATCCAACGGGGATGATTCTGCCCGTAGCCTATCTTCGGGTGTCACTATGGACGCACGACCTGTTGCCCCGGATTTTGCTTTACCGGATCTGAAAAACAACACGGTAAAACTGTCTGCATACGATGGCCAGGTTCGTATCGTTGATTTCTGGGCTACCTGGTGTCCGCCGTGCCGTAAGGAAATTCCGCATTTTCAGGCCCTGCATGAAAAATACGGTGATCAGGGGCTGAAAGTCATCGGCGTGGCGCTTGGCGAAGAGGCGAGCGTGGTACAGCCTTTTGTTGATCGGATGAAAATGACCTATACCTCTCTTCTCGGTGATACACAGGTCGCCCAACAATTCGGCGGTATCGAAGCGATCCCGACCACGTTTGTGATCGATAAAAAGGGTCGGGTGTACAAGAAATACATCGGCTATCGGGATTATGAAACCTTCGAGCGAGACGTACTCGTGCTCATGGCGGAATGATTGGCCTGATCAAGATTTGTACAGATATAAACAGCCCGGTGTTTATTACACACCGGGCTGTTTTTTTTAATCTTCAGGTTTAACTGCGGAGGGACCGAAGTAACGCAAAGGACGGTTCTGCATCCTCTGCAGTTAAATTTCGAAGGAACTACGACTTCATAGGCTCATCCGCACTGCCGCCATAGATCGAAGGCACCAGACCGCCTGCCCCTCGGACATATACACTCAGCTGACCGCGATGATGTATTTCATGGGCCAGGAGAAAAGTGAGAATGCCGAGACGGGGCATCTCCTGTCCGAAAAATTCCACCGCTTCTATCAGATGTGCCTCACCTACTTCCTCAATCTGATTCACAACCTTCTCGTGTGACTCTTCTTTCCATTTGATTACATCCTGAAAAGTAGCCGGCGACTTGGGCAACGAATCAAAGCCGAACTCTCCTGTCAGAATATAATTGACGACCCCCGCCTCGGAAGACGCGATGTGCCAGGCCAGCTCAATCGCCGTCATGGATTTTTCATGGTGTCTGAATGCGGTCTGATCTTCAGGTACTGCTCCGATCACCCGGATTGTGGTCGTATGTTCGTTGTTCCACCAGTTCACAAGCCCTTGAATTTGTGGTGACATAGATGCCTCCTTAAAAAGAATCGACGCAACGATGTCTGTACCTGGATCGTTTCGCCGATTCACATGTTCGTTGTTTTGCAGTTTTCCTTAATCTTTCGGCTGGCCTGCCTCAAGATTAAGTTCAATCTTAACCTCATTGCTGACAGCCACACCGATATCCATCACCCGATTCCATTTGATATCATAATCTTCCCGATTGATGGTCAGGGTGGCGGCAACGCCGATCAACTTACCACGACCCGGATCAACGGGACCGGCCAGTTCAAACGGCAAGGCGATCTCTTTGCTGATAGCACGCATTGTGAGCGTACCGTACGCAATGAACCCACCATCTTTCTTTTCGATGCGGGAACTCTTGAAAGTAATTTCCACATTGTTAGTCGCGTCAAAGAAATCCGGGCTCTTAAGGTGCTTGTCACGCCCTTCATTGCCGGTATTAATACTGGCCGTCTGAATTGTTACCATAACGGATGACTTGGTGATGTCGTTCTCGTCCAGCATAATTTCACCGGAAAAATCGTCAAACCCACCTTTGACGGTACTGATCATCATATGTTTGACCGAAAACGCAATCGAGGAATGAACCTTGTCGATCACATACTTATCCGCCGCCATAGTAGAACCGGTCAGCCCGGTCATCAGTGCCAGCACCAACACAAACTTAAAGAGTCGCATAATGCCTCCCTGGATGAAATGATAGAAGTAATACAATAATATGGTAATGATATCTAAAATGTCATATCATACCGCCTTGTTCCGCTTTATTCCCATATCCCTTGCTTTTCTTCAATTTAAGATGGTTTGATGCTCCCATCGCCAACTCACCATTTTTTTCACCCATTCAACTTCATCAGTGTCTGTGTCAGCTTAATGCCTAATTGCTCAATCGATGCCTGCCGTCTCTCATCATGTAACGTACCGGCATCAGCAAACGCCTCGTAGGCTTTGGGAACGGCGACCTGCTCCGGCAAGACCAGAACCTTGATATTTCCTAAAATAGATCGGACATGCACCAAGCCGCGAAGGCCGCCCAGGGCGCCGGGTGACGTACTCATCAAGGCGGCCACTTTATGATCATAACAGGCTAGTTGAGCCTCATCAGGGCCTGATCGGGATGCCCAGTCAATCGTGTTTTTCAAAAGCGGTGTAATAGAACTGTTGTATTCCGGAGAGGCGATTAACAGTCCCTGGTGCGCCATCATGAGTTCTTTAAAACGTACGACCGTTTCCGGCAGGCCCTCACGGGCTTCCAGATCTCCATCGTACAGAGGCATCGGATAGTCACGAAGGTCAACAACGGTCACTCCGGCACCTGCATCTCGAGCGCCCTGTGCGGCGATATTAACCAGCTTCTTATTAAACGAATCCGCTCGCGCACTGCCGGCGAAAGCCAGAATCTTCGGTGTATAGGCCATCTCATATCTCCCTATATATAAATACAATTTTTGACTGATCTATTGTTCCACAAATATATTTTACATGTAAATAGTTAATTAGTCAATTAATTTTACCGTATATATAAAACCAGTCGTTGATACACCCAGAAACCCCTTGACGATTTATCATTTTTTTCCTATCCTGTCAGGGTCCACTTTATATTCTCTGATCATAGAGTCATTCGCCCCTTCCCATGCCCAAATCCAACAAAAAACTAACGCCCGCCATGGCGCAATACGCCCGAATGAAAGATCAGTATCCGGATGCCATTCTGTTCTTTCGCATGGGGGATTTCTACGAGACATTCAACGAGGACGCCAAAATCGCCTCTAAAGTGTTGGGGCTGACCCTGACGGCGAGGAACCACGGAGGCCCGAACAAAATCCCCCTGGCTGGCGTGCCTTATCACGCCGTTGAAAAATACATCGCTGAACTGGTCAGTTCAGGATACAAAGTCGCTGTTTGCGAACAGGTTGAAGACCCAAAAAAAGCGGTAGGCGTGGTCAAGCGCGATGTCGTAGAAGTGGTTACACCCGGCACATCCATGTTGGCCCAGACGCTCGATGCGGACGAGAATAATTATATCATCAGTCTGGTGCCGGGCCATGAGCACTACGGCCTGGCCTTTGTCGATCTGTCTACCGGCGAATTTCGATTGGCGGAACTCAGCGAAGAGGATATGCTTAACGAGCTGAATCGCCTCAAGCCGGCAGAAGCAGTCGTATCCTATGAATGGGCGCAGCATACCGAGGCGCTGCTTAAACCCCATTTCCCCAAAATCATTCTCAGCCGCCTCGATGAATGGGCCTTTGCACACGATCAGGCTTATCAGACCCTGCTGGACCATTTCGAGATATTGTCCCTGAAAGGCTTCGGTTGCGAAGACATGGTGGCCGGAATAGCCGCTGCCGGCGCCATGCTCACGTATCTAAAGGATACCCAGAAAAATCGCCTGGCCCATTTGAAATCGCTTTCCCGTTATAACATCACAGAATGGATGTTGATGGATGTAGCCACGCAACGCAACCTGGAACTGGTGACCTCCCTGAGAGACGGCGGACGGGAAGGCACGCTGTTGTCTGTAATGGACCGATCCTATACGCCGATGGGCGCCCGGTTCATGCGCAGCGCGATCACCCGGCCTCTGGTATCGGTCGAGGCGATCATGTTGCGTCAGAATGCGGTGCGGGAGTTTGTCGAAAATCGGGAGATACGAGATCAGTTCGCCGGGCAGCTGAAGTCGATGGGCGATACGGAGCGATTAGCCGCGCGTGTAGGCTCTGAACGGGCGAATGCGCGGGATCTGCTGGCCTTGAAAGAATCCTTGCATATGATCCCCTCCGTGAAGGCCACCCTTGCCGGCGTGTCCTCTGAACTGCTGAAATCTCTTCGGGATAAGCTCAGCAATCTGAAAGCGCTGGCAGATAAGCTGGAACGGGCAATCGTCGAAGCGCCGCCGCTGCCATTGACCGAAGGAGGTATCCTTCGTGCCGGTTATCATGAAGCACTGGATGACCTGCGCTCGATCAGTTCCAGCGGCAAAAAATGGATCGCAGAACTGCAACTTCAGGAACGGGAACGTACCGGCATCCAATCTCTTAAAGTCGATTATAACAGAGTATTCGGTTATTACATTGAAGTTACGAGACCGAATCTGCATAAGCTGCAAGGAGAATACATCCGTAAGCAGACCCTGCGCAATGCGGAACGGTTCATCACGCCGGAACTCAAGGAATACGAAGAAAAAATACTGGGCGCAGAAGAAAAAATAGCTGAACTTGAATACACGCTCTTTCTCGAACTGCGAGGTGAAGTGGCCGCTCATCTGGAGGAGATACAGGGCAACGCCCGCGCTATTGCCCAGCTCGATTTCTTGACGGCACTGGCTGATATAGCTGTTCAAAACGACTACATCGCGCCGACGATCGATGAGGGGGCCGTTATAGACATTAAAGACGGACGGCATCCTGTGGTAGAACAACTCTTGCAGGGCGAGCCGTTCGTGCCGAACGATACGTGGTTGGATACGCACGAAGAACAGATTGCTTTGATTACAGGCCCTAATATGGCTGGTAAAAGCACCTACCTCCGTCAGGTTGGACTGATCGTGCTGATGGCGCAACTCGGTGCCTTTGTTCCTGCCAGAATCGCTCATATCGGTATCGTCGATCGTATCTTTACGCGGGTCGGCGCCTATGACAATCTGGCGCGAGGAGAAAGTACCTTTCTGGTTGAAATGAACGAAACCGCGAATATATTGAATAACGCCACATCGAATAGCCTGATCCTGCTCGATGAAATCGGTCGCGGTACCAGCACGTTCGATGGTCTGAGCATCGCCTGGGCAGTGACGGAGTATTTACATAACACGCCCGGCCAGACAGCCAAAACGCTGTTTGCGACCCATTACCATGAATTAATTGAGTTAGGCGTCACGCTCGATCGTGTGGAAAATTATAATGTGGTCATCAGTGAGCGGAACGACCATATTGTATTCTTACGTAAAGTCATGCCCGGCGGCAGCGACCGTAGTTACGGCATTCAGGTCGCTCGCATGGCCGGCTTGCCGCAGATTGTAATTGAGCGAGCAAAGGTCATTCTGGCTAATTTAGAGGAAGAGGACCTGACCCCGGCCGGTACGCCCCATCATGCCAGCCCCCGGTCAAAAGATAATGGCTATCAACTCAGCCTGTTCGTCCCCAGGGACAATCCGGTGGTAGATGAACTGAGGGCGCTTGATGTGAATGCCCTGACACCGATAGAAGCGCTGAATACTTTGTATGAACTTCGGCAAAAGGCCGTCCACGCCCACGAGCACGGATAATAGAGGAAGCATATCATGCGTTGTCCGACCTGCGGCAGCCCAGATGTGGACCGGTCCAGAAGAGACTGGTTCGAGAAGATATTTAACGGAATCTTCTGGTATCAGCGGCGTCCCTATCGTTGTGCCCACTGTATGACGAGATACTGGATGCGTCAGGAAGCCAGTGTATGGCGGCATACCTTCAGGCTGAGAGCCCACAAGTGGTTTCGCGAATGGAGATTTTATTTCGGAGTCCTGCTTCTGGCCCTGGTCGTGGCCTGGTCCCTCAATTTTGTCCAGAGCAAAGCCGAGAGCGCCGGATCGCTGATCGACAGCGCGATAAACCAAGGTTTAAGAGACCGGGTGGAAAACTTATCCTCCGAGGAACGCGATTCCTACAGGAAACAAGCCGAAGACCTCTCAGACGAACAAAAGGAACAACTAAAAAAGTTATTCGACCAGTAACCATAGATGCGTCGACCCGGTCCTCGGTGAAGGCCAAGCCATCCGTTTTGTACCACCCCAACAAGCCCTCACCGACCTCGATCTATGTTTCACGGGACGGCGTTATACCGAAGGGCATAGTACACGACAAAACTTATTTCCAGCCTCTCCAAGCTATGGATCCCCGCTTAAAGCCTGCGGGGATGACCATCTTTTTAACTTTTGTGATATACTATGATCGAAGGGTATATCCGTCATCCGGAAATGATGGCATATCTTGCTACGCGTGAAAAATCATAGATTCATAAGGCAGGACATAAAATTAACACCTTATTGAAGATGTAGCCAATAATAGGAGTCCATCATGAACTTCAGGAGATGGTCATTCATCCATCTTTTTCTCATCATCCTGCTCAGCGCATCCTGCTCAGCGCCACAACCGGACGTCCGCATCGTTTCCGTTCCGAACGCTGGTATCACGCCGGACGCCGAAATAGATGGCCGGGGCATTTTGCACCTCGCCTATTTTTCAGAGGGAAATGTTTTTTACGTCACTTCAGAGGACAATGGTGCAACGTTTACGAAACCGGTTCGGGTCAATTCAGAAGCCGGTACGGCGCAAGCGGGTATGTTTCGCGGCCCCGACCTGGCCCTGGGGGCGGAGGGCCGCGTCCATATGGTTTGGTACACCAACCAGTACCAGCGTAAACGTCCTAAAGAGGAATGGGGCGTACGGTACGCACGGCTTGAGCCCGGTGTGGCAACGTTCACCCCAGAACAGAACCTGAATCATATCCCAAGCGATAACTTTTCCCTCGCCGCAGACGGGATGGGGCAGGTCGTTGTGACCTGGACCTCGGACGCGCTATATACACAATATTCCGAAGACAGTGGACAGACTTTTTCAGAACCCGGACCTATTGCCATTGCCGATCCATGCGAATGCTGCGCTACCCGAACGTATTTCTCCTCGACTGGCGACCTGTATATTGGCTATAGAGAAAAAGAAAATAATCAACGAGATATGCATCTGCTGGTGCGAAAAAAAGGTGCATCGAAATTCACCCGACGCCTGCTCAGCCAGACCCCCTGGCAGATTGACGCCTGTCCAATGAGCGGGTCGTCATTGATGGGGGATCAGGACCGACTACTGGCCGCCTGGGAGACCAAAGGGGCTGTGTATTACGGTGTAGCAGATTCGGAAGGACACCTGCTATCCGACGAAATACAGGTATCGGAGACTGGACATTATCCTCTGGTTCTGCCGTCCGCTTCCAGCCACATTCTTGCCTGGAAAGAAGATACCACGTTTGTCTGGCAGCAGTTCGCTGCGGATGGAACACCGCGAAGCCCTGCAACGCGCCGGGAAGATGTCAGTTCCCACCGCCCGTCAGGTGTTGTTATGCAGGACGGCACGGTCCTGTTGCTGCCGTAGAGTCTAATAATAACCGGCTGTTTTACCAGCAGCGAGATGCCGGGCAAATCGACCAGCTGAATATTGTGGTGGGCATATATCTCACGGAACGAGACCATGCGAACCATAGAAGAAATATTGCGTAACCGGGAAGCGAGGGGCATCAAATATATGTCGATCGCCCGGATCTGTCTCTCTGCGCTCGGAATTACCCTCACGCTGCCTGATTATGGCCTCCAGTATGACCTGTCCACGCTCAGGGTGCTCTGGCTGTTGACGATCCTCGTGAATGCCGGTTTTATATGGCATCTGCAGAGAGAGACGCATCTGCATGTGGTGGGTATGATC
>Ga0066376_10005054_pt1 | contig 11304 bp, 6 predicted proteins | sample Knorr_S15_td_Bot_FD_77009 | JGI IMG/M metagenome (GOLD analysis project Ga0066376, IMG submission 77009) | Marine microbial communities from Southern Atlantic Ocean transect - Knorr_S15_td_Bottom_ad_5009_LV_A | ecosystem: Environmental > Aquatic > Marine > Oceanic | place: Southern Atlantic... | reverse complement strand
GCCTTCATAGCTAAAGAAAAAAGTGTTCTCCTCTCCAGGCAACGGCCCTCCGATGGAACCCCCGTACTGTTGGCGATTAAAGGAAGGGGGGTCACTCCGCTCTAAGGGGTTCGAGGGATCTCGGTCGAAGAAGTTGCGGGCATCCATTGCGCTGTTTCGAAAGAACCCATAAAGCGATCCGTGAAAGCTGCGGGTGCCCCGGCGCGTAATCACGTTGACGGTGGCACCGCCACTTCCCCCTATATAAGCGGGGTAGGCATCATTGAGAACCTCAAATTCCTGCACTGAGTCCATCCCCAGGAGCAAACCTGAAACTCCACCCGGAGTGGTCTTAAGAATGGGGTGTTGAATATCGGCCCCATCCAGGATGTACTCGGTGCCTCTGGCCCCGTTGCCGCTGATCTCCTGAGTTAACCCGTTCAATGAACGGGTGTCTTTGCCACGTACCGGAATCATTCCGGGGGTGAGCAGAGCCAGACTGTCAAGGCTGCGACCATTGATGGGAAGCGAAGAAAAGGAAACCTCATTCACGATGGTGCTCAAGTGAGGGCTGGAGAGATCCAACAGCGCTGCCTCTCCAATGACGGTAATGGACTGCTCGGCTTCCTGAACCTCCAGGATCAGATCCAGCGAAACGGCCTGTCCGGCGTTCAAAGAGAGTTTCTTGTTCTGGATAGACTGAAATCCGCGATAGGAGGCGAAGATGCCGTAGTCTCCCGGGGCAAGCCGCAAAAATTCATACCGGCCCTCCTCATCGGTGAGAGCCGAGGAGACGCGCCCATTCTCCTGATCATGCGCTTCCAGCAACACCCCGGGAATAACGGCCCCGGAAGCATCACGAATCTGCCCCGACACCCGGGCAGCGGGCGACTGGGCCGAGATCGAAGGCGTCATCAAGAGGAAAAACAGACCTGAAAAAAGGAGATTTCTCATAGGATGACCCTTTCTGAAAACTGAGCCGCGGTATCTTACAGAACGAGAATTTGCCCGTCAATGCAAATTCGGGGAAAATGCGGGGACAGACTACTCATTCCCCAATTGTGAAATTGGGGAATGAGTAGTCTGTCCCCGCATTAAAAGTGATATATTGGTACCCAGTGAAACCCTTTTTACAAGTAGCCGCAGCAGGTGTGTTGACTCTTGTGCTGCTCAGTTCCGGGACCCATTGCCTGGCTCAGGAGCTGCAAAGACCCCAGGCTTTAGTGGGCTGGGAGATATTGATGGGAGCGGAGCTCCGACTCGTCGAACTGCCCTCAAAGACAGCGCCCTTGCTTCCGGTCTGGCCGGTCCACGGTCACCGAAATCCGAACGACCTGTCGACTCTTTTCTCGAGCGACTCTGAAGGTACCCTGACCGAGCAAATGAAGCCGATTCTTGAGCGTGCTCTTCACATCGTAGAAGGCTATCTCCCCCAAACTTTTGAGGGGAATTTCCAGCTCTGGATCTTCAAGAACATTCCCTATGCGGCCAAGACCTTGAACCCTCAGCTGATCCTCTCAGCCCAGGTGTTGGGCCCTGAAAACCGGGAACGACTACCCTTTGTCATCGCTCATGAGATTCATCATCTGGCCTTGATGCGAACGGGACTCTTGAAATCACACCCTTTGGCTCAGACCCAAATCCTGGCCGGACTCCTCACCGAAGGAATCGCCACTTTTCTCTCCATTTCGTCGGGACTGTTTCCGGAATTGGATCAGATCATTCAGGAACCTCAACAACTCAAGACCTCTTTTGGCCAGATTCGAAGCGCCCTCAGCCACTCGGCCGATGCCCAGGCCCCTGGGGATGATCTCTTCCAACAGAATAAGTGGGGCTACTACGTGGGTTGCTGGATGATCCAGCAAATTGAGGGACGGTTTGGCAGAAAAGCCTGGCTTGTCCTTCTCAACAAGTCGGCTGAAGAGGCTGCTCAGGAGCTGGTCACACTTTATCTGCGCACCAACCCTCCCGCCGAATATCGCTTCTAATTCTCTGAGTCTTTTTCTCCTTCAATGGCGCGGAGCAGATCGATCAGGGAACTCACCTGTTCGGCATCGGCTGCGTCTGGAACCAGTTCAAGGTAGCGGGTGAAACTCTCGATGGAACGCTGGCTCTCGGACTGACGAAAGAAGATATTGCCACGATATCTATAGGGGTCGGCCAACCGCGCGTCCAATTCCGTGGCTCGATCCAACTCCGTGAGGGCCCGTTTGGGATCCCCTTGAAGAACCAGCAACGCACCCAGGTTGGCGTGGCCCTCAGCAAAGTAATCATCGACCTTCACCGCCTCTTCCAGGGCCGCCAGCGCCGCATTTTCGTCACCCGACCTGAGATGAGAAAGGCCAAGAATGTTCTGAGCCTGGGCTGAGGTGGGATCGACCCTGACAGCCCGCCGAGCAACCTGCAAGGCCTCCACGTCCCGGTCCTGCTTCAAGTGCAAAGCAGCCAACTCCACATAAGAAGCAATAAAATCAGGACTGTTGGCGACGGCCTCCTCCAAAGCTTTGAGGGCAGATTCATGGTCCCCACCGCGAAGGTCGAGCATTCCCAAATTGTGCCGCGCCGGGGCAAAATGACTATCTATTTGCAGAGCTGCCAGTAATTCTTTCCTGGCCCGATCCAACTGGCCAAGACGGCTCAACGTGAAGCCCAAGTTGTTGTAGGCATCGACATAACTGGGCCGCACCTGTTTGGCCTTCATAAAGAACTCTGAGGATCGATGGAATTCGCCCCTTCTGTGGTAAACGACTCCCAGCGTGTTGTAGGCCTCCGGGAGATTGGGATCCAACTCGATCGCTTTCTCCAGATGATTGATGGCTCTTCGATAAAACTGGTTCACATTCATCCGGTAGGCCTGGCGGGAGTAGACGGTACCCAGGTTGGAGTGGGCAGCCGCAAAATCCTCGTGGAGATCCAGAGCTTTCTCATAGAATTCCGTGGCCTTTCCATAGTCCGACTTCTCAAAGTAGACCGTGCCCAGGTTGTTGTAGGCCTCGGCAAACTGGTCATCCAGCTTCAGCGCCTCCTTATATTCATCTATGGCCTCGTTCAACTCTTTATCGCGCTGGAAGTTGGCTCCCCGGAAAAAATGGACGATGGCACGCATTTCCACCGATGCTTGAAGTCTGCTTGCCACTGCCACCGAGGTCAGCGGAAAACCCACAACAGTCAAGGAAGCCCAAAACCCAGAAAAAATAAGCAGTTTGAAGAAAAAGCGAATTGACATCATACCCCCGTGCCAGGTGTGATCCGGCTCCCCTTCTTTGTTTGAGAGAAGCAACTATTTTCAGCCTCGGGAAGCTTTGCCGCATTATGTTAAACCTTTCCCCAGGCTGAGACAACCCCGTTTTTTTTCAATCCTACACCGTTCATGCTACCCCGTTCAATATTTCGTGTTTCGTCGGGCTAGCCCGGCTTATTCATAGGCTGTCGTCGCGAAGTGGCGGAAGCGCCGGCGGGAGTGCGTTGCGCCACGTCGCGACCGAGCCCCCCGCAGGCGTACTCGTGCAGTACGCCGAGGAGGTCGAGGGAGAGCAACGCAGTCCGGACGGATGATCCCGTAGCTGCAGTAGAGAATTTATGCGTCGTCCGGGCTAAAACTACCGAAAGCGAACAAAAGCGACTTTGAGGCGGCGTGTTTGAGCGGCTGCCTTCTTCCACTGGACAAGAATGGGGCTTTGGTAATCTCCCTGCACGATGGAACCTCGACCCTCATGGCCCTGCTGGGAGACCAGGAGGCTCAGTGATCGTTTCACTCCCAGAAAGCGCGCTGCGGGTACGGACTGGAATTTGTTGATGATCCGTTCCAGGAGGGACTCGCTCAGTCCCAGGGCGTCCAGGAACTCATTGACCACCTGTACCATGTCGTATTTTGCGTAGTCCTTGGCTTTGACGGGGATGGCCCTGGGGTCGCGAAGCATATGCTTACCCTTCTCGGCCATGAACCGAAGGGGGTTGCGAAGCACCTCCGCCAAATCGTGCTTCATCAGCAGCGTTTCATATTCATTGACGGTAAGACCGGCATGACGCTCAGTCGGTGCCAGAGAGATGTCAATCCGGCCGTTGACGATCTCATAGTGTTCCAACAGCTCGTGGAGCTGATCAAACAAACCGAGGCGGCTGTCCTTAAGGTTCACCGAGTCCACGGGATGGCTGGAGAGTGGAATTTCCACCACCGTCTGGTCCACCAGTTCTTCCTCGCTATAGCCAATGACCGTGGTCTGACGGCGGCGCTTGGTTGCACCCGAGATGCCGTCCAGATCGACGAAGTAAACCGGCGTTTTCGAGCAGTGTCGATAGGTCACACCATTCCTCAGACCCGAGCCAATGAAAGTCAGATGAGAATCAGCATTGCGGGGTTCCTGACGCCGCTGCTCCTCGCTCAGTTCGCTTCGTAAATGGAGCTGGTCGTGCTGATAGTTGGCGTCGGGTGGAAACAGATTCTGGAACGACTGCACGAACGCCTGGAGGGAATCGCGACTATGGTTCAGCCGCCGGCAGAAGCTCTGGTCGAAGTAGCCAGCCGTGGTGTGGTAGGAGTAATAAAAGACCTTTTGAAACCGCGACAGGATATCCCCGAACTGCTCGGTAATGCGCTCACTGACGTTGATGACATCCACGCGGGCCTGCGGGGTAAGCTCCAGGGTGATCTCTGTTCTCGGGGATACCATCACTAACCTCGTGCGATTCAGGAGCCTATGCTCTGCCCAAAATAAAGTCAAAGAGTGGACACCTATTTATTATATCTTCATGAGGTGAATAAGGCTGTTAGCATCGTCTTGTCTCGGGGACCGGGTTCAAGAGAAGTCCTCCTGCTCAAGCGCCATTCAAGCCTCCCCTATTTGGGGGGATACCTCGCCTTTCCGACAGGTACCCTGGAAGAGGAAGATCACGAGACGGCTCGGGCTCATCTCTCCATCCATGGTGAAGAACCAGGGGACTACCCCGCCTTTTTAGCCGCAGCCGCTCGTGAACTGTTCGAAGAAACCGGAGTTTGGCTGGCTCGCGGAACCCCGCTGTCCCTGGAAACACTGCAAGATTATCGGCGCCGAATTCTCGACAAACAGATTGGTTTCTCGGAGGTTTTGAAACGGGAAAATCAACGGCTGGACAGCAAGGATTTCGCACCGATGTTCCCCATCACCACTCCCCAGTCCATCCTTAAACATTACGATACCTGGTTATTGCATTGCCACATTCGAGCTGAAAACGAGATGGAAATCTGGCCCGGAGAAGTCGAGGAGGGGTATTTCACCACTCCCGAGGAGATCCTGGAACGATGGCGGAAGGGAACGGTGTTGATTGCACCTCCTCTGCCCCTTCTCCTTCACGAACTGGCCCATGGCGACTGCGAAAGTTTTCTTCCTGCGGCGCGTCAACTGGGCGAATCTTTGAATCGGGGTGAACTGCAGCAGATCTATTTTAGCCCGGGAGTCCTGCTGGTGCCCCTCAGGACTCCCACCAAACCCCCCGCCACCCACACCAATGCCTACCTGGTGGGAAACCAAAAACTTTATCTGATCGACCCGGCCACCCCCCACTCATCCGAACAGGAGAAATTGTGGGCACTTCTGGATGAACTCCTGGCTCAGGGAAAGAGCATTGAAGGGATCCTTTTAACCCACGATCATCCCGACCACGTGGGCGCCGTTGCCGAGTGTCAACGGCGTTATCAACTGCCTCTTTATGCCCATCGACTCACCTCCCAAAATCTACCCGATATGGATTTCTCAGAATCCCTGGAGCACGGACAGGAATTGGATCTAGGTCCTTCCCCCGACGGTCAGCCCGGCTGGAAGTTACGCGTCTACCATCTTCCCGGACATGCTCCGGGACATCTTGCCTTTCAGGAAACTCGCTACCAGGCGGTGATTGTCGGAGATCTCGTTTCGACTCTTTCTTCAATGCTCATTGACCCGACAGATGGTCACCTGGGTACCTACATCGAGTCTCTTCGCTTTTTGGAATCGGTGACAACCGGACATCTATATCCTGCTCATGGCCCACCCGCACGGGAGGGTCGCAGGCTTGTCCAGAAAGTCCTGAACCATCGCTACAAACGGAAACAGCAGATTCTCGAAACTCTGGACACCCACCCACAGACCCTCGAGAAACTGGTGAATAAAATATACGCGAAGTTCGATCCACAAACCAAGAAGCTGGCCCAGCGCTCTTTACACTCGAGCCTCATTCAACTGATCGAGGAAGGCCAGGCCGAGGAAACGAAAAAGGGTTACAGACGAAATTAGAAAATAGAGAATAGAAACATGTCTTCTCATTTGGTGCTGGCGCCGTCCTTTCCCGCACTCCTGGGTCCCTTGCTGGAGAAGCTTCGACAGTGCTGTCTGCACGATCCCCTGGCGCCCAAGTGGGTCGTGGTCCCCACTTCAACGGCCGCCAATCACCTTCGCCTCAAACTGGGACAGCAGGTCGAGGAAACGGTCCTGGCGGGGGTGCGTGTCATCCCACTCGCCTACTTTCTGCGCTGTCTAGGGGAGGTCACCGAGCCCGCTTCCCATCAGCGCTGGGGACCGACACTGGATCTCCTTCTTTTCGAACTTGTCGAACAGCTCCCTGTGGACTCTCCTCTGTCACGGCTGCAGCACATGCCCAGTGGCTACCGTCTGCTCCGCCCCACCTTTTTGGATCTGGCGGATGGAGGCTTTGGCCTCGATCAATTGGAAATTCTAGAGGAGCTGGCAAAGGAACCCGATTTAGCTCCTCTGGAACAGGCGACCCTCCAACTTTATGCGGCTTGGGTCCGAGTGTTGGATCAAGAAGATCGGAGTTGGGAACCCCTGGCACATCAACGCATTCCCGAGTGGATCCTGCAGGCTGATGAACCCACCCTCATGGCTTCTCTGGCCTGCGAGAAGGGACAGACTCCACAGGTGTTGGTGTATGGGTTTTATGGCTTTACAGATGTCAACGCTCAGGTCATTGCAGCCCTGGGAAAACGGATTGACCTGACCCTCTTCTATCCCTTTGTGAACAAAGGGAAGGAAACCCACCCTGCATTCTCCTTCGGCGAATCTGTGCTGGAGGATCTCAAGGTTCGGTTGGGCACGGCACTCACGAGTCCACCCGGCTCTTCGGAAGTCGATGGGGACAAGGATTCTTATGAAAGCACCCGCTTTTTCCTCTCCACCTTTCCCGAGGGCAAGGTTCCCGAGCAGCCCCCTTTCCTCACCTTTCAATCTGCCTCGGGGATCCGTGCCGAAGTCCTCTCAGCAGCCCTTCGCGTCCGTCAATGGATGGAGGACACCGAGAATCCGATTCCTCCCCGGGAGATCATGGTGGTGGCACCGGACAGCGCACCCTATCTCGATTCCATGCGAGAAGTTTTCGCTGCCTTCGCCATCCCCCTTCGCACCGTCGATTTTCCTGTAGGGCTGAGTCCCGAAAACCGTCCATTACGGATGCTGGCCCGCATCTGGGAGGACCAGGCTCCCGCTGAGTGGGTTCTGGCCTATTTGCGCGACTATCCGGAGATGCCGGCTGTCCGCGACATCAACGTGGATGAATTTGAATGGAAAGTTCGCAAAATAGGGGTTTGGGGAGATAGCAGCTGGCAGGCCATCCTTTTGCCTGAGCCCGACCCACCCGATAGGCATTTTCCCCGCTTCACCCCCCAGGAAGCGACGCTGGTCCGGGAAATCCTGGATCTGTGGGGAAGAGGTTCGAGGACTCAAGAGCGCACCTTCACACCCAAGCAAGCTGCCCATTTCCTGAACAAGCTCCGGGACAGATGGCTTCAGGAGCCAGCCTTCCTGGACCCCTTGGTGAAAGCGCTCCAGTTCATGGAATCTTACCGCCCAGAGCTGATCATCAAAGAGGCGATGCTTCGGGAAATGCTCCTCCAGGTTGTGGACGATTCTATCCGGAGCGATCCCCTGGACCACTCCGGGGTACTCTTCGTGCCTTCCATGCGAGCCCGCAGCTTGACCTCAAGAGCGATCGTCCTGTTAGGACTGGCCTCGGGAGCCTGGCCCCGGCGCATCGAGGAGGATCCCCTGTTCTCCGATGCTTCACGGAGACGTCTGATGAGCAAGGCTCGCGACGTGGGACACCTGCTGCCGGTCAAGTCCCAGGTCAGCGAGGAAATGTCGATGCTCTTCTTTCTGTTGAACACCTCAGCCGAGCAGGTTCACTGGGTCATTCCGGAAAGCGACGATAGCGGACGAAGCGTGGCCCCTACCCCCTGGGTGCAGCGCTACATTCAGCGATGGGGCGGAGCGGAAGCCGACACGGGTTGGAGCCGAATTTCCCGTGGACCCGCCCAGCAGGGAGAAGATCTCCTGAAGCTGGACCCAAAGGGAGGTTCCTTTCTTCCCCCTGACCTTCTGGTCCTCATTCATCCTGATAAAACGAGCGCTCTCTCCGGGGAGATCCCTTACGACTACCTTTTCAAGGCACAAGAATTGAGGGGTCGAGAGTTGTCCTGGAATGGACATATTCCGGCAGCCTCCCTGCCCGCGGGAAAGGAAGGAGAGCGGGTTAACGTGACCGATGTCGAGGTGCTGGCAAGATGTCCTTACCGTTTTTATGCGGACAGCTCGATGAACTGGGAACCTATGACCGTCCTTCAATTTGCAGACGAAATGAATTCACTGGATTGGGGAAGTCTGGTTCACAGCTTCCTGGAGCGCCTGATCGAGCCCTCGCTCAAGCAGCAGATTCCGCTCAAGGAAATCGCCGAAGCCCTGCTGCGCTCCGAAGCAAAGGAGCTGAGCGAAGCTGCCAGGAACGTTTCCTCACAATTGTCCCAGCGCCTGGAAGTGCTGCCTCTCGTGTTTCGCCAGGCGGCACTGGACAGACTGGAGGAGACTGCCAGGAGCTATTTTGAAGAGGTGGTGAGCCAGGGCCCTGAGGGAGATGTTCCGATGGACCTCGAATTCAAGAAGAGGGTGCCCTTTCCAGGTCTGGAAGGACTTCTTATATCGGGACAAATAGACCGCATTGACCAAGGAGAGGGCCAGTTTCACATCTATGACTACAAAAGCGGCAAAGCACCTGGCAAGAAGGAACTCATGCGGGAGGTCTTTCTGGGTTACCGGGTACAGCCCATTCTCTACCCCTGGATCTTGGGTAACCGGAACCCAACGGCGGCAGCGGAATTTTCTTACATCTTCTTAGGAGAGTCTCCACCCCAGGAAATGGAAGTGGCAGATCGACCGGCAGCCGAGGAGTTCCTGCGGCCACTGGCGGAGATACTCGAAAAGGGGATGTACCTGCCCACTCCAACGGAGACCTTGAAGTTGAATGGAATCGAGGGAGCAAATTCCTGTCGGTACTGTGAGTTCATCTCTCTTTGCCGCCGCTTTGATCCAAGTGCCCAGCGACGCTATGCCGAACTCTCCAAACAGCACATCTCCTCTCGCCTGGAGGCCATGAAGTCATGAGCACAGAACCGCCGGCACTTCCCGACGCAGCCGATCGCCGGCAGGCCATCACCACTCCTGACCACGCCTTTGTCTGGGCAAGTGCGGGTACCGGGAAAACCCACACCCTGGCTCTGCGAGCTCTTTATCTCCTCTTGAATGCCCCCTTCCTGTCACCACCAGAAGGTGAGGCCGTGAGCCTTTCAGCCGAGATCGGTTCCCTTTACAGCGCTTCCTCGCGGCAGGAGCGCCTTAAGGCCGCCCGGGCCATTATCGGCTCCCTGATCCTGACCACCTTCACACGCAAAGCCGCCGCCGAAATGCAGACCCGGCTTTTCCGCTACCTGGAGAGTGTGACTGCGGCGGAAAGCCTTTCCCATCTGAAGGCTACTTATGTCGGTTCCCAAGCGAAGGTCAAAGATCCGCTGTTTTACGAGATCGTTCAGACGGTTTTAAAAAACCTGGAGTCGGGGAGCCCAGGCCAGGACATGCCCGTATCAGCCGGACTGGATGAGGAGAAATCCTTCCATCGTTTTCAGGCCGGAGCGCAGGCCCTGTCCGAGCAGGCGACCCAGTTGCCAATCTCGACCATCCACAGCTTCGCTGCCTCAATCCTTCGCCGTCATCCCCTGCAGGCCGGGATCCCGCCAACGGCTCGTTTCGCCAGGGAAGATGAAGACGATCTGGTCGGTGTAGAGGATCAAGTCCTGGAGCGCTGGTGGCAGCAGAAAGTCCTGGCCGATCCCCAACTGCAGAACGAACTGGCCCAGCTTCTCCAGGTGGTGCCGGTTAGACACATCCGTGAGTGGTTGAAGTACAGCTATCGGTTTCGCTGGATGGCCGAAGAATCTGAAGCTCTTCCCTTGAAGAACGAAAAGGAGATGCAGGATCTGGTTGACGCAGGCTACGCTCTGGTCCGAGCCCTGGCCGCAGGGGGAGGTCCCAAAATCGTAAGAGAACGCGACCGGTTGGATCAGATACTCCAGGGCATCACTTCCAGTGAAAAAGGAACTCTAACGGAACTGTGCCAATTCATCGAACTCGTGAAAAGCTACTTCTTCCTGGACAAGACGACCACAAAAGCCATCCGTCTCGCCATCCAGGCGCTCCCACCCGAGCATTCCCGGTATTTCCAATCCTGGACCGATTTCTATGTCCCGGTGGTTCGCCACTGCGTGGCCAAGGAGTATGGAGAAATATGGACGGTATGGACCGGGTTCCTGGGGCGCTTCATCGACTGGGCCGAGGAAGCGGCCATGCGGGAGCTGGGTCTCATTACCTTCGACGAGATGATTCGTCTGGCCGTCAAGCTTCTCGAGGGGGACTCTTCAATCCGCCAGGCTGAACAGGCCAAGCTTCTCGAGGGGGACTCTCCAATCCGCCAGGCTGAACAGGCCAAGCTCCGGGCCCTGCTCGTGGATGAGTTCCAGGATACGGACCCCGACCAGCTTCGGCTCTTCAAGGCTCTGCTGAAGCGTGAGCCCAATGCTCCACATGAGGTCCTCGGCTTTTTCGTGGGAGACCCCAAACAATCCATCTACCGCTTCCGGAACGCCGATGTCCGTTCCATCGAGGATTTTCAACTCCATTATGAAAGGGATACCGGCTGCCGGTTGAAGCACGCCGATTTTCAATTGACGACCAGCTTTCGAAGCGTACCAGCGGTGACCCGATTCGTGAATCACTTCTTCGAGAAAAAACTGGAACTGCCAGACTATAAAGCACTGGTTCCCTTTCGATCCGATGAGGGAGTCCTGCCTGAATGGATCTTTATGGACAAAGACGGCCAAGGGAGGGATTTCAATGTGGAGCAGGAGAGATAGTACGCGGCGGCTCAAACCCTGCACGTGATCCAGGATTACCTCGAGCGTTCGGATGCGGCAACGCCTCCCTACAAGGATATCCTGGTTCTTGTAAGAGACTGGAAAGAGGTTGATGCTCTACT
>Ga0066376_10005050_pt1 | contig 11312 bp, 9 predicted proteins | sample Knorr_S15_td_Bot_FD_77009 | JGI IMG/M metagenome (GOLD analysis project Ga0066376, IMG submission 77009) | Marine microbial communities from Southern Atlantic Ocean transect - Knorr_S15_td_Bottom_ad_5009_LV_A | ecosystem: Environmental > Aquatic > Marine > Oceanic | place: Southern Atlantic... | reverse complement strand
TCGGTCATCAGCGTGTGCAGGATCGGCGCCGGATCGGCGAGGCCGGTGGTCTCGATGGCGACGCGCCGGAAGGCTGGCAGTTCGCCGCGTACCCGACGGAACCAGAGGTTCGACAACGTTTCGCCCAGGCTGTTGGCAATGGTGCAGCACAGGCACCCGGAGTCGAGTAGCACGACATTCTCGTCGCTTCGCTCGACGAGCAGATGATCGAGGCCAATCTCGCCGAACTCGTTAACGATCACCGCCGTGTCCGCCATGCCCGGCTGATTAAGAAGGCGTTTGAGCAGCGTCGTCTTGCCGCTGCCGAGAAAACCGGTCAGCAACGTGACCGGGATCTGGGCCTCCTTTTCGGAGTTCATCGATTGATCTCCCAGACGACACGCGGCGCGCCAACCGCCACGATTCGGCATTGTACCAAGCCGTGCTTAAAATAATTGCCGAGCGCGGCCACCCTACCCTCATACAAACAAAGTAGACAGTCCCTCGGATTTAAGTCAGTGTGGTGAATGGGAGAAGCGGAACACTGCGTGGAAGAAAGCCGGGGTAACCGGTATCTGAATTAAAGTTCAACGTTGTGTTTCCTCGACGAATCGCGGTTTTCGCTACTTCGGGACCGGATCCGCCGCGCCATTGGCGCAACGTGGTTCGGGTTTCGCGAGGGTGTTCATCTGCTGCGTCTCATCGACAAGTGACGCATTGCCCGGCCGCTACTCGGTGTCGAGTTGCGCTGCCGCGCGGACGGGTCCTGCAAATTTTGCCGCATAGACAGCGCCAGATGAATTTATCGTTCGGATAAGGGAAAAAGGAAAACCAATGAAAATTTTGCATAACAGCGCAATGGCGTTGGTCGCCGTATTGATGACGGCCACCTTTGCCACCACCGTAGTGGCCGCCGAACAAGGCGTCACGGATAACGAAATCTTGGTCGGCAGCGTCGGCGTGATGACTGGACCATATTACATCTACGGCAAGCTCTCGATGAACGGCCTCGAAGCCGTGTTCGACAAGGTCAACGAAGCCGGCGGCGTCCATGGCCGCAAGATCAGATTGGTTCGCGAGGACTCCTTCTGCAAACCGGAAGGAGCCATCGCCGCCGTCAAGAAGCTGATTTACGCACACAAGGTTTTCGCCATCGTTGGCGGAGCCTGCTCCAACGCCACCCTGGCGGCCAAGCCCGAAATCGTTCGCTCCGGAATTCCGTTCAACGTTTTCGCCGCCGTGGCAGACGGCATCACTTCGCCGCCGTCGCCGAATATTTTCACCACGCAGCTGACCGCCGCAATCGAAAGCCGCGCGCAGCTGAAATGGGCGCTGGACAAGGGCGCGAAAAGAATCGCCGTGGTCGCCCAGCACGACGCCTGGGGCCGCTCGCGATACGAACCGTTGATCGCTGCGATGAAGGCCAAGGGCATGACGCCGGTTGCCGACGAGGAAATGACGTTGGACACCAATGACGCCACGACTCATATACTTAAGGCAATGAACGGCAAGGCGGATGCGGTGATCATGATCCTCTATCCGAAGCCCGGTGCGGTTCTGATGCGCGATGCGATCAAGCTTGGTTTCAAGCCGATCTGGGTCGGTCAGACCGCGATCAACGACTGGGACAACTTCGAGGGTCAGATTGGCATCAAGGGGTCGCTGAAGAATTTCTCGACCATCACCGCGGTGCTATACCAGCCCAACGACCCGGAGATGAAGGAGTGGACGGCGCGGATCAAGAAATTGTTCCCGAATGACAATCTGTCGACCTTCAACCAGAACGGCATCGGCGCCGGTCAGGTGTTCGTCGAAGCTCTGAAGCGCGCCGGGCCAAATCCGACGCGTGCGAGTTTCTTGAAGGCCATGGGCTCGCTCAAAAATTTCAAGACCGATGTCTATCCGGGCCCGATCACCTGCAATTCGCCAAAGAGCCATCAATGCAACCAGAGCCCGGCCTGGCTGGGCGAGGTCGATGGCAAACTCAAGCTGATCGGCGTTACCACGCTCAATTAGTATATGACGTCGAAATCCGTCAGGTGAGGTGACACCCGATGATGATGTTCAGCTATCTGACGGCGACGGGGATCACGACGGGGGCGCTTTACGCCCTCGTCGCTCTCGGCATCGTCGTCGTCTACAAGGCGACGGAGGTGGTGAACCTCGCCCATGGCGATCTGTTCATGATCGGCGGGTTCTTCGCCTACACGCTGCATGTAATGTGGGGAATTCCGTATATTCCATCGTTATTGCTGGCGGTGGCCGGATCGTTCCTGGTTGGTATCGTGACCGACCGCATCGCCTACCGGCCGCTGATGAGCCAGGGCCTGGTCAGCGTGCTGCTGGCCACCATCGGGTTCTCGTTCATGCTCAAGGGGATTGCGCGCATCGTGTGGGGCGGCAAGGGAGATTACCTCCCGTTCCCGCCGCTGGTCGCGCCGGAGCCGATCCAGTTCGGTGGCATCATGATCCTGTCGCAGCATTTGGTGGTGGTCGCGGGGGCGGTGTTGGTGATGATTTGCTTCGCCGTGTTCTTCAAGACCACGCGCGCTGGCAAGTGGATGCAAGCAACCGCCGACAACCCGAAGGCCGCGACCCTGGTCGGCATCCGCGTCTCGCGGGTGTACATGTATACCTTCGGGGTGGGCGCGGCCGCGGCCGGCGCGGCGGCGGTTCTGATGGCGCCCCTGACGTTGCTCTACCCCGATATTGGTTTCACGTTGTTCATCAAGGGTTTCGCGGCTGCGGCCCTAGGCGGGCTGGGCAGCATCCCCGGCGCCATCCTGGGCGGGTTTCTGGTCGGACTCATTGAGCAATTCGCTGGCGGCTACATCGATACCAGCGTTCAGGACGTTTCCGCCTTCGTCGTGATCATGTTCGCGATGGTCTTCCTACCGAACGGCCTGCTCGGGCTGCGCGGCGTGCGGAAGGTTTGATGTGAAGCACCTGTTCGGCAGCCGTAATTTTCTGATTGTTTTGTTCGGCACCCTGGCGGTGCTGCCGATTTTCGCCAATCAATATACGCTGTTCGTCAGCAATTTGGTGATGATGTACATCATCTTGGCGCTTGGACTGAACCTGTTGATCGGCTATGCCGGCCAGCTCGCTTTCGCCAATGCGGCGATGTTCGGTATCGGTGCGTATGGCTGTGGCCTGCTTCAGGTCAAGCTGGGCATGCCCTTTTTTGTGGCGGCGCCCGGGGGTGCGGTGATCGCCATGGCGGTTGGAACGCTAATGGCGTTTCCGGCATTGCGGTTGAGCGGTATCTATTTGGCGTTGGCGACGTTGGCTTTCGCCCAGGCCACGCAATGGGCCATGCTGCACTGGGAGGCCGTGACCTTCGGCGCCGGCGGATTCGCACTCGAGCCGCTCGACTTTAGTCCGCTGCCGGTCTCCTCGGCCATCGGCACCTTCTACATGACGTGGGCGGTCTCGTTGGGACTGCTGTTATTCGCCTCGTTCGCCATGCGGTCGCGCATCGGCCGGGCCTTCGTCGCCATGCGCGATGGCGAAATCGCCGCCGAGGCTCTCGGCATCGACCTGCTGAAATACAAGGCCATGGCGTTCGCGATCAGCGGCTTCTATGCCGGCGCGGCAGGCGCCCTGTTCGTGCCGATTCTCGATTTCGTGTCGCCCGAGAGCTTCGATCTGTTCCAGATGATCCTGCACAAATCGATGGTCGTGGTCGGCGGTTTGGGATCGATCATGGGCTCGGTGATCGGCGCGACCTTGCTGGTCTTCCTGCTGGAGGTACTGCGCGATTTCAAATCGACCCAGGAAATTGCCTTCGGCGCGTTGCTGCTGGGCTTTGTACTGTTCCAGCCGAAAGGCGTGGTGACGTTCATCCGGCGTTGGGTACCGGGATGGAACGAACCCCTGCACTACACCGACGGAACCAAGCAGACGAAGCAGGCCGCGTCGACCGACGAGCCGGTCGCCACCGAGGCGTCGGAGGAGCGGACATGAGCATTCTCACCGTCGACGACGCTTCGATCTCCTTCGGCGGAGTCGAAGCGCTGGCCGACGTCAACGTAGAAATCGAGCGTGGCGAAATCGTCGGCATCATTGGCCCGAACGGCGCCGGCAAGACCACGCTGTTGAACGTGATCTGCGGTATGAACCTACCGGACAAGGGGCGGATCACCCTCGACGGCACTGTAATCACCGGCTGGAAGCCGAGCCGGATCGCGGGTATGGGGCTGGGCCGGACCTTCCAGACCTCGCAGTTGTTTCACGGCATGTCGGTGCTCGAAAACATGATGGTCGGCATGCATCTGGGCAGCACATCCGGGCTGTTCGCCGCCGCCTTCCACACAAAGCGGATGCGCGACGAAGAGGTAATGATGTGCGAAAAAGCGATGGAGGCGCTCGAATTCGTCGGCCTTGCTGAATTTGCGGATCGGCCGGGCAGCGCGCTCTCCTTCGGTCAACAGCGCATTGTCGAGATCGCGCGCACCCTGATCAACGAACCCAAGGTCGTGCTGCTCGACGAGCCCGCGATCGGGCTGTCCGTCAACCGCGTCGCCGAACTCGACGCGTTGCTGCGTCGCATCCGCGACGAAAAGGGCATAACGCTGGTCATGATCGAGCACGTGATTCGATTGGTTATGGGGGTCTCCGACCGGATCGTGGTGCTGAACTCGGGACGCAAGATTGCCGATGGCAAGCCCGAGGAAATCCGCCAGGACCGACAAGTAATCGAAGCCTATCTCGGTGCGCAGGTCGATGCTTAGCGTAAAGCATCTTAACGTCTGGTACGGTGTTACCGAGGTCCTGCGCGATGTTTCGTTCGAGGTGCCCGAGAATAGTATCGTTGCGCTGCTTGGCGGAAACGGGTCGGGGAAGACGACAATCCTCCATGCACTCTCCGGACCTCTGGCGCCGCGCGCCGGCTCGATCATCTATGATGGCGAGGAAACCACGGGCGCCCCCCCCGACAGGATGGTCCGTCTCGGCGTCGTGCAGGTACCGCAGGGGCGCGAGGTGTTTGCCACGATGACGGTGCGCGAAAACCTCGAACTCGGCGCCGCGACCCGCAAGGGCAAGAAAGCGATCAACGAGGATATCGAGGAAGTCCTCGAGCTGTTCCCGGCGTTGCGCGAGCGCCAATCGAGGCGCGCCGGCAGCTTGAGCGGCGGCGAGCAGCAGCAGGTCGCGGTCGGGCGCGCGATGATGGCGCGGCCGCGGCTTCTGCTGCTGGACGAACCCTCGGTCGGACTTGCGCCCATGCTGGTCAATGCCATGATCGATACCATTAAGATGCTGCGCGACCGCGGCCTCACCATTCTCCTGGTTGAGCAGAATGTCGGCGTCGCGGCGGCCGCGGCGGGACGGGCCTACGTGCTGAAGGACGGCGAGATCGCCTACACTGGCGAGGCCCGCGATCTGATCAACAATGCCGAGGTGCTGTCGTCCTATCTCGGCCGCTGACCGCCGCCGCGCCAACCCGGCTTGCGGCGGGTTTCGGTTGGGCGTCATTTGTCGTTGAAGAAGGAATATGCAGCCGTGCCGTGGCTTGGGATCGATGTTGGCGGAACGTTTACAGACCTGGTGTTTTACGATGAGGATTCGGGGCGGTTGGCGCTCCAGAAGGTGCTCTCCACGCCGGACGACCACGCGCGCGGGGTGATCGCCGGCATCGACCGGCTGAACATCGACCTGACGCGGGTGACACGGCTGGCGCACGGTACCACGGTCGCCACCAATGCGGCGCTTGAGCGCGACGGCGCGCGGCTCGCCGTGCTCACGACCAAGGGCTTTCGCGACGTGTTGGTGATCGGCCGCGGCAATCGCATGGTTCTCTACGACATCAAGACCGTCCGGCCACCGCCGTTGTTGCCTCGCGCGATGATCAAGGAAGTCGAGGAACGCACGCTGGCCGACGGCACCGTGCTTCACGCGGTCGATCCGGACGCCGTGGAAAAAATCGCCGAGACGCTCAAGGTGGAATGTGTCGAGGCGGTGGCCGTGTGCTACCTGCACGCCTATGCCAACGACGCGAACGAGCGCGCAACAAAGGCGGTCCTCGAGCGTGTCCTACCGGAAGTCCGAATCTCGACCTCTTCGGAGGTATTGCCGGAATATCGTGAGTATGAACGGTTCGCCACCACCGCGCTCAACGCCTATGTGGCGCCGCGCGTCGGCAGCTACCTGTCCTCGTTGCGCGCGCGGCTGGCTGAACACGGTTACCCGAACCCGATCGCCATCATGACCTCCAACGGCGGCACCGCGCCGGTCGAGCGGGTCATCGCCTATCCGGTAACCTCGATGTTGTCGGGCCCGGCCGCCGGCGTGATCGGCGCGGTCTATGTGGCGCGCGCCGCCGGCCATGACGATATCATCACCTTCGACATGGGTGGCACCAGCACCGACGCTTGCTTGATCCGTGGCGGCGAGTTGCCGATGACCACCGAGGGCATGATCGGGACCATACCGAACAAGGTGCCGCAGATCGAGATCAACAGCATCGGCGCCGGCGGCGGCAGTATCGCATCGCTCGGACCCGGGCGGTTTCTCGATGTCGGCCCGGAATCGGCGGGCGCCGAGCCGGGCCCAGCCTGTTACGGACGCGGCGGCGCCGAAGCCACCGTGACCGACGCGAATGTGGTGCTCGGCCGGCTCAATCCCGATCAGGCGCTGGGCGGCGAGATACGGCTCGATGCACAAGCCGCGCGCGTGGCGGTGGCCAGCATCGGCGCGCGGCTCGGCCTCGACGAGACGCGCATGGCGGAGGGCATCGTGCAACTCGCGGTCACGCGCATGACCGGCGCGATCAAGGAAGTTTCGATTATGCGCGGCCATGATCCGCGCGATTTCGTGCTGTTCGCCTATGGCGGCGCCGGGCCGCTGCATGCCGCGATGATCGCCGAGGAGCTCGGCATGCCGACCGTGGTCGTGCCGCCGATGCCGGGCAACTTCTCCGCCTTCGGGTTGCTGGTCGCAGATGTGCGGCACGATTACGCGCGCACGCGGCTGACCGCCTGCGCCGATCTCACGGTCGGGCAACTCGGCGCCATTATAAATGAGATGCGCACCGAGGCCTGCACCGAGCTCGCCGCCGAAGGCTTCGCCGAAGACGCCATGCGGTTCGAGGCGCGGTTCGACATGCGTTATATCGGCCAAGCCTTCGAGTTGTCGGTCGAGCTGCCGGATAATACCGGTTCGATGGCCGAGGTCGAGGCGGCGTTTCGAAATCTCTATGAGCGCCGCTATTCCCACGCTACCGACGAGCCGAGCGAAATCGTCTGTTTCCGCCTCGCCGCCTTCGGCGTCGGCGCCAAACCCCGGTTGCCGGAATTTTCCGCGGCCGGCCGCGCGTTGGCGGACGCGCGCGTGGGCCAACGCCGAGTCGCGTTCAATGGCGCGTTTATGGAAACGCCGGTCTATGACCGCGTGAAGCTGCCGCCGGAGGCGACATTGGAGGGGCCGGCGTTGGTCGAGGAACCCGGCACCACCACCGTGGTCCCGCCGGCGTTCCGCGCCCGGGCCGACCGCCACGGCAACCTGATTCTGGAACGCGGGTAAGCAGTCATGACCGAAATCGATCCGATCACCCTGGAAATCCTCACCGAGGGGTTGATCTCGGTGGTGCGCGAGATGCGCGCCACGGTTTTCCGCACCGCGCGCTCGGTTGCGATATACGAGGCCAAGGATTTTTCCTGCGGCTTGTTCGACCACGCCACCAGAGTCATTGCCCAATCCGAGGACATCGGCGCACATGTCGTGCCGCTGCCGTGGTCGGTGCGGTCCTCGATCGAGGACTTCGGCGACGACCTGGCGCCGGGCGACGTAATCTTGATGAACGATCCCTATCGCGGCGGCACGCATTTGAACGACGTGACGCTGATCTATCCGGTGTTCGACGGCGATCGGCTGATTTTCTTCGCGGCGGTGCGCGAACACTGGGCCGATATCGGCGGCATGGTGCCGGGTAGCCTGTCGGGCACCGCGGTCGAGATCTATCAGGAAGGCATCCGCATCCCACCGATCAAGATCGTCGAGCGCGGCGCAATCAACACGGCGGCGATGGAGCTGTTGATGAGCAACGTGCGGGTGCGCGCCGAGCGCCTCGGCGACTTCCATTCCGGCCTCGCCGCGTGCCGCACCGCCGAACGCCGGGTGCGCGAACTGGTCGACCGCTACGGCATCGATCTGCTGCTCACCGCGGTGCAGCGCAATCTGGAACGCTCCGAGGCGCGGATGCGCCAGCAGATAGAGCGGTTGCCGGACGGCGAGGTCTATTATGAGGACTATCTGGAAACCTTCGACGATGACGGCCTAGTCCCCTTGCTGTTGCCGCTCAAACTGAGCATCAAGGGCGACGAGCTGATCGCCGACTTCACCGGCGCCTCGCCGCAGGTGCCGGTTCCGGTCAACTCGACGCTCGCGGTCACCGCCGCCTCGGTGTTCATCACGCTGAAATCGGTGCTCGACCCGAAGGCGGCGCTCAATCACGGTTCGTTCGAACCGGTCACGGTGGTGGCGCCGGAAGGCACCATCGTCAATGTCACCTACCCGGCGCCGGCGGGTTCGCATGGCGAGATCCGCAAGCGTGTGATCGGGAACATGCTGGGGGCGCTGAGCCAGTTGGTGCCCGAGATGGTGTCGGGCGACATTCATCGCACGTCGTTTCACAACTTGATCGGCGGCATCGACTCGCGCACGGGCCGCGAATATGTGCATTACGAATGGGCCTGCGGCGGCAATGGCGGTTTCGCGGAAGCCGACGGCGCGAGCGCCATGGCGGCCATCGACTGGGGCGATCTCAGCACCGCCCAGCCGACCGAGGTGCTGGAGAGCAGCTACCCGCTCCGCATCGAGTGGTCGAGGCTCGGCGTCAACTCGGGCGGCGATGGCCGACATCGCGGCGGGTTGGGCATGCGGCGCGCGATTCGACTGCTCGACGAGCGGGCCAGCTATTCGCTGTTGTCCGACGGCGCGGTGGTGCCGCCCTTCGGCATCGTCGGCGGTTACGCCGCCGCGCCGGTGGATTCGTTCGTGATCCGCGACGGCGAGACGATGCAATTCGCCACGCCCGGCAAGGTCGGCGGATTCCAGTTGCGGCGCGACGACCTGCTGGTCATGCAGTCGGCGGGCGGCGGCGGCTATGGCGACCCGCTGGAACGCCCCGTCGAGGCGGTGCAAGAAGATTTGCGCGAAGGCTATATCACCCGGGACCGGGCGCGCGACCGCTATGGCGTCGTCGTCGATGACGGTTTGACGCTTGATACCACGGCGACCGAGATGCAGCGGCGCGCGCTGGCGGAGGCGCGGGTTTACCTGACGGCCTACGCGGTCGAGACCGTGCTCTACCGACCGGGCGGCGTCAGCAGGCGCCGCATTTGCCCGCTCAACCCGGCCGACGCGGCGCGTCTCGGCCTTTCCGCCAACGACATGGTCGAGCTGGTCGGGCCGGGTAGCGCGCCGCTCAGGGCCTGGGTCGTCATCGACGATGAGGTGAAGGATGGCGCGGTGCCGGTTGACGCCATCGCCCGCCAGGTGCTGAAATCGCCGGCCGGTGAACGCGTGGAGGTGCGGCCGCTAAGACCCGCCGTGGTGGTTTGAAGAGGCAGCAATGATCGAGAGCCAGGATTTGGATTTCACCGGCCGGCGGGTGCTGGTAACCGGGGCCGCGGGCGGCATTGGCTCGGCCATGGCCGCCGCCTTCGCCGCGCATGGCGGCGAATTGGTATTGGCGGATTTCGACGCCGCGGCGGGTGAGAAGCTGGCCAGGGAACTCGGCGGCGGCGCCGCGTTTCATCAATACGATCAGGGCGACGCCGCCTCGATCGCGGCGCTGGCCGCCGCAGTGGGTCCGGTCGATGTGCTGTGCAACAACGCCGGCATCATCCATGCCGGGCCGTACTTGGCGCAGTCGCCGGAAATTATCGGCAGGATTATCGCGGTCAATTTGACCGGCCCGATGCTGCTGGCGCGGCATATCGGCGAAGGCATGGTGGCGCGTGGCCGCGGCGTCATCGTCAATACCGCATCGCAACTGGCCTTTCACGGTTCGGCGACGCGCGCCGCCTACGCCGCCGCCAAGGCCGGGCTGGTGCAGTTTACCAAAAGCGCCGCCGCCGAATGGGCGCCCCATGGCGTGCGCGTGGTGGCGCTGGCGCCCGGGCGCACGCTGACGCCGATGACCGTGCCCTTTCTCGCCACCGAGGAGCAGCGCCGAGAGGGTTTGAAGCACATCCCGGCCGGCCGCTATGGCAGCCGCGAGGAAATGGCCAAGTTAGCGTTGTTCCTGGCCTCGGACGCGGCATCCTACGTGGTCGGTGAAACGCTGATCGCCGACGGCGGCTACGTGCTGCTCTAATCGATTAAACGAAGCCAGACGAGGTGCCTTTGATGTCCAACCCACGCGTTCCCTACCAGATGTCAACCGAGCGCAAGCCGCTGGCTCCGCTACGCGGCAAGCCGCTCATGGTCCATGTCGTCGTCAATGTCGAGTACTGGCCATTCGACCAGGCGATGCCGCGCGCCGTCTTGCCGGCGCCGCACGGCAAATCGCCGATCCCGGACGTGGGTAATTTCGCCTGGGTCGAATACGGCATGCGGGTCGGGTTACCGCGAATTTTGCGCCTCATTTCCGAACGCGATATCGCGGCGACGACATTCATGAACGGGCAATGCGCCGACGTCTATGCTAGCGCCGCTGAGGCGATGCTGAAGGCCGACCTGGAGTTCGTCGGCCATAGCTGGATACAGAAATCGCTGCAGTTCGAAGATGACGAGGCGGCGGTGATCGCGAAAACCGTCGAGCGGCTGGAACGGCTGACCGGTAAAAAATTGCGCGGCTGGTTCGGAGCCGGTGCCGGCGAAAGCTTCGACACTCCCGATCTCATCAAGGCCGCCGGCGTCGATTGGCTGGCCGACTGGTTCATCGACGATCTGCCCTGCTGGATGCGCACCAAGCACGGTCCGCTCCTCGCCATGCCCTATACGGTCGAACTTAACGACGTGCCGATTTACGCGATCCAGTCGCAATCCTCCGACGAAATGCTGAAACGGCTCGAGACGACGGTGAGGGTCTTCGCGGCGGAGGCCCTGCCAGGGTGCTGACCCTCGCCCTGCATCCTCATGTGATGGGGGTGGCGCACCGCTCCGACGTACTCGCCCAATGTCTCGACCTGTTGCTGGCGCGAGACGACACGATCTTCGTCACCGGGAGCGAGATTGCCGACTGGTTCATCGCCGAGGACGGGACCGGCGGGGCTGCCGTCGATTAAGCGCGCGGCTTGTTGGGGAAGGCCAGCATGAGCGATCCAACGACATTGACCATCGCCGAGGCGGCGGCGGCGTTGCGCGCCGGATCATTGAGTGCAAAG
>Ga0066376_10005049_pt1 | contig 11313 bp, 12 predicted proteins | sample Knorr_S15_td_Bot_FD_77009 | JGI IMG/M metagenome (GOLD analysis project Ga0066376, IMG submission 77009) | Marine microbial communities from Southern Atlantic Ocean transect - Knorr_S15_td_Bottom_ad_5009_LV_A | ecosystem: Environmental > Aquatic > Marine > Oceanic | place: Southern Atlantic... | reverse complement strand
GCCTGCCAATGCCCGGCAGCTTTAGCGCCGGGCGGTTGATATCGATGCCGAAGGTGAGGCCGAGAATATTGATCTCGAGGCCCTCTTCCACGGCCACCATAACGCCCAGTAAACCGAACAGAGAGACCTGCCAGCCGGTGCCGCTGGGCGCCTTGTCGAAGGGGCCGCCGTTGGTGGGGTAATCCTTGCCGATCGCCGTCGGCGGCAGGTCGAGGACCAGTTCCGGCACCATGCGCGCCACATAGGCGGTAAAGGTGTTGCTGTTGGGGCCGGGCCATACCGTGTAGCTTTTCGGATAGGGATAGGTCGCCACCGCCTGCTCGATCCGCGTAATGACATCGTCGACCCCATCGCCGCGCAGATCGAAGATGATCTCGGGCTCATTGCCGAACCACATGCCGTCGGCCGGACGGTTGCTCACCATTATGGCGTCGTCGCCGCCGTGCAGCACACGCCAGCCGAAAACTTCATAGATGGTAAATTGCGGGGCGTTCGTCGGCTTGACCGCGATCCAGGTATGAACACCGAAAGCGGCGCGCCAGGAGAAGGCGCGGGCGGCATAGACCTGGACCACGGCCTCAAGCGTCTCGGCCGGGTCGGGCGCGATGCCGGTCGAATGCCGGGGCGCGGTGCGCCAGTCGTATGATTGCCCGAAGCCCACGCTAATCATACTTCCGAGTATGGGCAGCAGCACCGCCGCGATCCCCACGAACAGCCGTCTCAACCAATGGCGCCGGAGTGGCTTTACGGTCTCTTGATCGCATTTGTCTCCCATGGAAACTCGCCTCTAACCGTCGTTGGTTACCAAGATGGCGTGTGGGCACATTCAAAACAACCCCCCAGGTCTTCAGCCCCATCGCCCGTGCTGTACAATTGCCCGCTGCGACCATAGAATCGCCCCATGAGCCAGCGCGCCATCGTTTCCATCTCCTGCGTCAGCCAAAGCGGCCTGTTGACCACGGTCACCGAAAGCCTGGCGGCGCAGGGCTGCAATCTGGCCGACACCACCTTCGCGGTTCTCTCGGGCAGCGCCGAGTTTACCACGGTCTGTGAAATGCCCGAGGGCATGGCCGAGGAAACCCTGGCGCTCGAACTTCACCGCCTGCCCGCCCTGGCCGGCGCCAAAGTCATCGTCAGCCCCTTCGATCCGGTGGTCAGCGAGGCGCGTGAGCAACGCATCACCCACCGCTTCGAATTCTCCGGGCCCGACAAGGCAGGCAAGATATTGCACCTCTCCCAGGTTATCAGCGACGCCGGGGGAACGGTCATGCGGCTGAATTCTCAACGCTCAAGCCAGGACGGCGCGGCCTACAGCACCATCCGTATCGCGGTCATACTGTCTGAGGACGGCGCGGACGCGGCCTTGGATGCCATCGCCGAGGCCGCCCGCTCGCTTGGCCTGACCTACCAGGTCGACATTGTTTAAATCGACCGCTTCGCCCTCGCCTGGCGATTTCCAAAGATCACCCAGCCGCCGATGGCGGTAGCGACCACGGCGCCGCCCATAAGCGTGTAGTTGGTCGGCACCTCGTCCATGATAAGCCAGACCCAAAACGGGCTGGTGATCATCTCGACCAGGGAGAGCAGGGTTATTTCCGCCGCCGGCACATGGCGCGAAGCGTAGGTGTAGATGCTATGGGCGACGCCCGACAGCAGGAAGCCCCAGACCAGACAGATCAGGATATCGCGCAAGGCAACATCGACGCCGCTGGACATAATCCCGCCAACAGCCATCGAGATCAGCGCCCCCAGGGCGACCGCCGGCAGCATGTCGACATGGCGGCCATGGCGCAGGGCGACCACGAAGCTGGCAAACATGATGGCGGTTATCAGCGCCAATATGTTGCCGATCAGCACACCGCTGGCGAAGCCGTCGAACAGCATTAAAGCGATGCCGGCCATGGCTGTGATAATGGCGATCCAGGTTGCTCTGGAGACGATCTCACCGAGGATTACCCAGGCGAAGATCGCCGTGAAAAACGGCACCGAGGACAAGGTAAACATGGTGTTGGCGACAGTCGTCAGGCTGAGCGACTGAAGAAAACATATACCGGCGACGCCCAACAACGGCCCAGCGATCAGGGCGCTTCGCCGGGAACGGCGCAGCTCGACGCGCCAGCGCCCCTTATGGCGCGCCAGGAACAGACTGATCACCGCCACCGCCAGCCCGCCCGAACGATAGAAAGTCACCTGCCAGGCGCTCGCCTCGGCGATTTGACGGAAGATCAGCCCGTTGAAACTCAGCGCCACCGCCGACAATAAAATCAATATCACCGCGTTGCGATGACGCAACGCCGTGGCGACAGGATTATGAGCAGCCAGCGCCGTTATCCACCAAGATGCCGGCCCCAGAATTCAAGCGTACGCACCCAGGACTGATCGGCGATGGCGGCGTCGTAAACATCGGGGCGCTCATGATTCAAGAAGGCGTGCTGACCGTCGTAGCGGAAGATTTCGTAATCGCTGTCGGACTCCGCCAGCGACGCCTCTAGAGCATCAACGGCTGGCGGATTGCACCAGTCGTCCGTATTGGCAAAATGACCCTGGAAGGGGATGCTGATGTCCTTGGGGTCGGCGGCCTCGACGGGCGGAATGCCGTAGAAACAGACCGCCGCGGCGATTTCGGGCACGCGTACGGCGCCGATGATGGTGACCGCGCCGCCCAGGCAATAGCCGGTGAGCCCGACCTTGGCCCCGCCGCGGCCCAGATGCTGGGCAGCGCCCCGCACCATTTGATCGGTGGCGCCGAGGAAATCGAGGGAATTCATCTCGCGCGCGGCGCCGTCGAGGTCGTGGTATTCGATGGCCGTGCCGCTGTAGAGGTCGGGGGCCAGCACATTATAGCCCTCGCCAGCGAGCTTATCGCACATGCCCTTGATCTGGTCGATCAACCCCCACCATTCCTGAATGAGCACGACGCCCGGCGCCCCGGCCCCGCTCTCGGCAATATAGCCCGTGGCCTGGCCTCCATCGGGCTGCGCGAATGTAATGTCCTGTCCCATAATCGGCGTCTCCTGTTTAAAATATTCTTGGGGGCAGTTTAGATCAATACCCGAAGGGACTGAACCCTAGTGGTTCAGTCCCTTCGGGTAAAATTGATCTAGCTTTTAAGAAGTTAGAGCATCTTTATCCGCCAGTTAAATCGCTGAAAGCGATTCTAACTGATCGGATGATGCTCTAGCCGTTTGGATCGGCCGTGGGATAGGCGATTTGTTTGCTCGTCGAGGGCAACTTCCCGGCCGGGCAGACCGCGTAGAAGAAGGTCGTTTTGGCGCCCGCCTCATAGACCAGAGCGGTGTCCTTGGGGATCCATATAACGTCGCCCGGCCCGACATCATAGGCGTCGTCGCCGACACGGATAGTCAGCACCCCGTCGATCACGAACAAGACCTCGTCATACGTCACCGTCCATTCATTGGCGCAATCTTCGAAGGTGCCGATGCCGGCGCCGAGATTATCACTGAACGACGTGTTGACGAGACCGAGCACGGCGCCGCCGTTGCTCGCCGTGAAGGTCTGATCGGCCTTCCTGAAAAGCTTGACCATATGCTGATTCCTTATTGTGTGAATTCGATGATCGCACCTTCCGCCTGGTCCGGGGCGATCCAGGGATTTCCGCCCGGGCCGGTGTTGAAGGGGACGCCGTTGGCCGCCAGCAGATCAGCCAGAGCCTGCCTGTCATCGAGAGCGAAGGTGACCGCCGCAACCCAGGGCAGAGAGGGCGGCGCGACACCCGGATAGCACATTCCCAGAGCCGCCTCGTCGAGCAGGCTGATCGACCCGGCGGCGAGATCGAAGCGCACCCCGCCGTCTTGATCGTCGCCGTCCTTGCCGCACAGAGCCGCAAAACGCGCCCGCGATTGATCGAGATCGCCGACACAGATTGTCACGCCCTCAAGCCCGGTGACGCCGTTGGCATGTTCCATCAGGTCCGGCTGCCACAACACGTCGCGGCTGCGGTGCTCGATAAGGAAACAATCACCCTCGGGCAGTGCCGTCTCGTCGATCTGGTAAATCCGAAAGCGCCCCTCGCGCACATCACCGTGCTTGGCCCCGTAGGGCACATCGCGCACCAGATCATAGGGCTCAGCGACACCCGCCATGCGCTCGCGCAAGGCGGCCGCTTCGGCGTCGCCATCCTCACAGCCCAGGGCGATGATATGAAGCCCGGCATACTTCTCCAGGCGCGCCGCCACCATGGGATGGGGCAGGTTCGGGTCGGTCACGCCGATCAGCTCGTAATAGCCGCGCTTGAGCATGATGCAGTAGTTGCCCGAGCCCCAGGGGCCGGTCTCGCCATGGGGCGGCACCGGCCCTTGATGGGTGCTCTTGGCCGTCAAGGTGAAGCCGAGACGCGCATAGATGTCACGGCCGTGATCAAGGTCATGGGTCGCCAGCCCGAGATGGTCGAGATCAATCATGATGTCTATCCATCAGAGATTGATTTCCAAGAGTTCCAGGGAGCGGCGCCATTTGGTCCCGTCGTCGCTGTCGAATACGAGATCCTCGTCGGCCTTTACCGCGATCCAGTCATCGCGCTTGAGTTCATGCTCGAGCTGGCCCGGCGCCCAGCCCGCATAGCCAAACAGCAGCAGGCTGCGCCTGGGCCCTTCGCCGGCGGCAATGGCGCGCATCAACTCTATGCTCCTGGAAAGCTCAAACTCTCCAGCCCCACTTAAAGAATCGTCGGCATGAAGGATGAATCCCCGTCCCGTATCGACCGGCCCGCCGCTATAGACTCTGATCGGAATATCGGCCAAATCGCCGTCGATCTCCGGCTCAAGGCCAAGACCTTTGAAGATGCTGGCGAACGGCAGAATGCCCATGGGAATGTTCACCACCACGCCCATGGCGCCGGTCTCGTCATGCTGCAGCATGTAGATCACCGAGCGGGCAAAATAACCTGACGGCATGCTGGGCGCCGCGACCAGGAGCTTGCCCTTGAGGGTCTCAGTCTGGATGAGAGATTGGGCCTGGACGGCAACCGAGACAACCAGCGCAAAGGCCAGGGCAAAAGCCGCCCAGGCCGTTCTATGAAGCCGCCCCGTCACCACTCGCCCGTATTGCCCATCGACGCCCAAGGCTCCTGGATCGGCATTGCATCGCCATTCTGCAACAGCTCCACAGAGATATTATCGGGCGAGCGAATGAAGGCCATGCGGCCGTCACGCGGCGGACGGTTGATGGTGACACCGGCGTCCATGAGCTTTTGGCAGGTCTCATAGATATCGTCGACTCCATAGGCGAGATGGCCGAAGTTGCGGCCGCCCTTGTAGTCTTCCGGATCGTAATTGTAGGTCAGCTCCACCTGAGCATCCTCGTCGCCGGGCGCGGCCAGCATAACAAGGGTGAAGCGGCCCTCGGGGCTGTCACGGCGACTGACCTCATGGAGTCCGAGCTTGTTGCAAAAGAAATCCATCGAATCATCGAGAGAGGTCACGCGGACCATGGTGTGCAGGTACTTCATGGAAATCGGTCTCCATCCGGTTAAAAGTCATTGAATCAATTACCAGCGCGCCGCCGCCGCCGCGCGCAACAATCATATTATGTCGCAAGCATGGAACCCATACAATTGCCTTGGCGGGCAATCGCTCCTGGCATGGCCATTTATCCACGTTTCTTTAATCTTTGCATGTGATCCTCACGACTAAATTTATACGATGGGGAAATTTCTCGAGTTCAACGGGATAAGATAAAATTCATGGCCTACGAGCCAAGCAAAGACAAGTCAGTCGAGACATCACCGAGATACCAGCCAGATCGTGAGCGTCGAGCAACCCTGCGCGCCTTAAAAACCTGGACAACCGCCCAGCACGAAGATGAGATTCCCGATCTTGCCAGCTTGACGGGAAAGCCGAGCCTGGAGGAAGAACAGAAGGTCTTAACGGAAAACCAGTTTCTCATTTTATTCGAGCCCTATACGTCGAATTCGGTAGTTATTTTCTACGGTAGCGAACTGCCGAACATGCTGGAGCAGCGCAATCTGGGAAATGACCTGCAACAGACCTTGCCCTCCTGCTTGAGAGATTTGTTCCACGAGGCTTGCAGGGAAGCGGTCGAAAAGGGCGACGTCGTCTATCGCGACGGGAGTATCTACACGCCTTCCGGCGCCGACGTGCTTTACCGCAGCATCTTCATGCCGTTACGGTCGGATAACTTTTCCAACCGCATATACATCTTCGGTTCATTCAGCAATCAGGACGGCGGCACGGCGCTCCTCGCCGCCGCCTGAATCGAGCGTCAAGCCGGGCCGGGAGAGGCACGTCTTGTAAAAGTAATTTGTAGACGCGTCTTGTTGACGCGGTGAAATCCAGCGTTAGGGTACGACCATGCCTGTCCGTAGACTGCTCATAATGGTGATTGTTGCCGCCCTGCTCGGCGTAACCGGGAGTGCTCGCGCCACGGTCAATGACGCCGCGCTTTTCATCAACCAGCTCGGCAATCAGGCTATTACCGCCCTACGCGCGACCGACCTCACTCTCAGTCAGCGCGAGGCCAAATTCCGTAGCCTGTTATCGCAGGGTTTCGATCTCCGCTTCATCGGCCGGTTCGTGCTGGGGCGCTATTGGCGCCGCGCGACGCCCGAACAGCAAAATGACTATATCGCCCTGTACGGTGAATTTTTGTTACAGACTTATGCGTCGCGCCTGGGCGGCTATTCGGGCGAGACCATGACGGTTACCGGCGCGCGCCAGGCGAGCGAGAAGGACATCGTTGTCAGCACCACGCTTGATCGGCCGGGTGGCCTGGACATCAACGCCGACTGGCGGGTGCGGGTGATCGAGGGGCGATATCGCATCATCGATGTCGCGGTTGAAGGCATCAGCATGGCGTTCACCCAGCGTTCGGATTTCGCCGCGGTGATAAAGCGCGACGGAATCGAGGGTTTACTGACCATTCTGCGCGCCCGCACCACCAAGATTTCAGCAACAGCATCGATTAACTGAGCGGGAATACAATATGAGCCTATTTGGCAACCGCCGCCGCAAGGCGACAAAGAAAAGACAAACCAGATCCGGCGCAGCGCCCCTCCTCGGCCTGCTGGCCGTTATGGCGATCAGCCTTGCGGCATCGCCACTCAGAGCCGGTTTTGAAGAAGGCTGGGAAGCCTATCAGCGGGGCGACTTCATGACCGCGGTCAGCGAGTGGAAGCAGCTCGCCATGGCCGGCGACGCGCGCGCTCAATTCAATCTCGGCGTACTGTTCGATCAAGGCAAGGGTGTCCCCTTAAACCAAATCACCGCGGTGCATTGGTGGCGTAAGGCGGCGGAAGGGGGTTTTGCTTCCGCCCAGCATAACCTAGCCAACAGCCTGATCGCCGGCGACGGCGTTGCCCAGGACTACGGCGCCGCTATCGATTGGCTCAAACAGGCATCGAACCTGGGGCTCTCCCGCTCGAAATACACCCTGGGCAAGATGTACGCCTACGGGCTGGGAGTCGAAGCCGATAAAACCCAATCCATGCGCTGGATTGTCGAGGCGGCCGAGGCGGGCAATCTCGCTGCTCAATACAACGCCGCCAAGATGTACCGTGACGGCGACGGAGTCGCTCAGAATTATACAGAGGCGGTTAAATGGTATCGCCTGGCCGCCAATGCCGGCTACAGCAAAGCGCAAGCCGGGTTGGCTAAGCGCTACGCCGCGGGCGAGGGCGTCGAGAAGAACTTGGTGCAGGCGCTCATGTGGACGACACTGGCCGCCAATCAGGGACTCGGGCGCGCCATCACCACGCGCGAGGATTTGCTCACCACCATGAGCGTCGATGATATCGCCGCCGCCGACGGGCTGGTTAAAGATTGGACCGCTCCGGCGGACTGAACCCTGTTATAACCGGGCGTCGTTAAAGAGGGGGAAGCCAGGCGATGAGAATGCGCAAGAGACCGATGATCATCGGGGTGCTGCTGTTCGTCTTTGCGCTCACCTCTGCCACGATTGGCGCCCGGGCGGCCGTGCCGCCGAGCATCGCTGCCGAGCTGCAACGGGTGGCGAGTGAAATTCAGTTTCTGTTCCAAAACGAGATCGCCCTGGCCAACGGCATGACCGACCCGGCCATGGCCGACATTCTGGTGCGCCGCGCCAGCGACCGCGCCGGCGACGCCATCAGCGCCGCCGTGGTCGGTGCGGTGGCGCGCTCACCTGCCGATCACAGCGATATCGTCGCCCTGGCCGGCGCCGTTGCACCGATGTTCCGTGACCGCATCGCTGCCGGCATCGCCCGCGCCTTTCCCGGCTTCGCAACCGGCTATCAGCCCGTCGTCATTTCTTATCCGACGACGATTTATGACCCGACCACAAGTTACGGTCTGGCGACGACCTATACCCCACCGGCGACGCAGACAGCGTTCAACTATGCACCACCACCGCCCGCGCCCGCTTCCCTAAGCGGCGATCCCATGGATGTCTATTTCGACGACGGCGCCATGGACGAAATCTACGATCCTCTGGAATCATTCAACCGCTTCATTCTCTGGTTCAACGATCAGATCGACAGCTTCATCTTCAAGCCCATCGCCATGGTCTATGGCTTTGTGACGCCGGATGTCGCCAAGCGGGCCATCGCCCGGGGCTTCGACAATCTCGGCGCCCCGGCGCGCTTCGCCAACGATCTCCTGCAGGGCGAATTCAGAGACGCCGGCACTACCGGCGCCCGCTTTCTAATCAACTCGTCCGTCGGTATCGCCGGCCTGATCGATGTCGCCGAAAATTTCGGCCATGAAGCCCACCCAGCGGATTTCGGCCAGACCCTGTATGTCTACGGAGTCGGCCCCGGCCCCTATCTGGTGATCCCGCTCCTCGGGCCGACGACCCTACGCGACGGCTTCGGCCAGATCGTCGATACCGCATTCGTTCCGTTCAATTACATGTTTAGTGAGATACCGGTGAATCTAGCGCTCGCTGGTGCTGAGGGCATCGTGGTGCGCGAATCCTTCATCGAACCGCTCGACGACCTCAGGGCCAATTCCATCGACTTTTACTCCGCCCTGCGCGGCGCTTTTTTCCAGGACCGTACCGCCGATTTGCAGCGCGGCGCCGCGGCGGAATCGGCCATGTTCGACGACGCTTTCGCCGCGTTTGAATAGGGCGACGACACCCTCCCATTAAGAATTAGCTTGCCTTGAGGGCCCCGGGTTTGTTCATTAGCGCGAACAGATAACATTTATCGCTACAGCGTCGCCTGGAGGGCAGCCATGACCGAGACCTTGCATCATTTTATTAACGGAGAACGCGTCGCCGGCGAGAGCGGGCGCTTCGGCGATGTCTTCAACCCGGCCACCGGCGAAGTCGCCGCCCAGGTGCCCCTGGCGTCGGCCGCCGAGGTCGATAAAGCGGTCGAGGCCGCCATGGCAGCCCTGCCCGGCTGGGCGAGCACCACGCCGATCACCAGGGCGCGGGTCATGTTCCGCTACAAAGATCTCTGCGAGAGGCATATCGACGAGCTTGCCGAATTGGCCGCCAAGGAGCATGGCAAGACCCTGAGCGACGCCAAGGGCTCGGTCCAGCGCGGCATCGAGGTGGTCGAATTCGCCTGCGGCATCTCGCAGATGCTGAAGGGTGAATTCTCGGCCAACGTCGGCACCGGCATCGACGGCTATTCCATCCGCCAGCCGATCGGCGTCTGCGCCGGCATAACGCCGTTTAACTTCCCGGCCATGGTGCCCATGTGGATGTTCCCCGTGGCCCTGGCCTGCGGCAACACGTTCATCCTCAAGCCGTCCGAGAAGGACCCATCCTGCTCAATTCGCCTGGCTGAGCTGATGATGGAAGCCGGCGCGCCGAAGGGTGTGCTCAACGTGGTCAACGGCGACAAGGAAGCGGTCGACGCCATCCTCTCGAACCCGGACATCGGCGCTGTGAGCTTCGTCGGCTCGACCGCCGTGGGCGAATATGTCTATCGCACCGGCACGGCAAACAATCAGCGCGTTCAGGCCCTGTGCGGCGCCAAGAACCACATGGTCATTATGCCCGATGCCGACATGGATCAGGCTGCCGACGCGCTCATGGGCGCCGGCTACGGCTCGGCCGGCGAGCGCTGCATGGCGATTTCGGTGGCGGTGGCGGTCGGCGACGAGGTCGGTGACGCCCTCGTCGAACGCCTCGCCCCGCGCATCGCCGCTCTCAAGATCGGCCCCTACAACGACCCCGATGCCGAGATGGGGCCGCTGATCTCCAAGCAGCATCTCGACAAGGTCAGCGGTTATGTGGACAGCGGCGTCAAGGAAGGCGCCGAGCTGGTGGTCGATGGCCGGGGGTTGTCCCTGCAGGGCTATGAGAACGGCTATTTCATCGGCGGCTGCCTGTTCGACCGGGTGACGCCGGAGATGAGTATCTATAAGGAAGAAATCTTCGGCCCGGTGCTCTCGGTGCTGCGCGCCGACGACTATGAGACCGCCCTCAAGCTGGTCAGCGACCATGAATACGGCAATGGCGCGGCGATCTTCACCCGCGACGGCGACGCCGCCCGGGACTTCACCCAGCGCGCCAAAATCGGCATGATCGGCGTCAATGTGCCGATCCCGGTGCCGGTGGCCTATCACAGCTTCGGCGGCTGGAAGCGCTCCCTGTTCGGCGATCATCACATGCACGGCGCCGAGGGCATTCGCTTCTACACCAAGGCGAAATACATCACCTCGCGCTGGCCGAGCGGCATCCGCGAGGGCGCCGAATTCGTCATGCCGACCTTGAAGTAAAGCAGGCTTTGAGCGAAACCCCGCTAGCCGCCTATCGGGCGCTGGTTCGCGAGGGGACCATCGAGCGCGACCCGGCCCAGGAACTGGCCGCCGAAAAACTCAACCTGCTGCACCGCAGGCTCAAGGTCTACAAGCCGCTCGATCCTGGCGAGGGCGGCTTGTTTTCGCGCCTTGGCTTCGGCCGTACCGCGCCTGAGCCGAGCAAAGCCCCCCAGGGACTTTATCTGGTCGGCGGGGTGGGGCGCGGCAAGTCGATGATCATAGATCTGTTCTTCGACTTAGCCCCGGTGACGCGCAAACGACGGCTTCATTTCCACGCCTTCATGATCGAGATCCATGACCGCATCAACGCCGCGCGCAATGCAGGCGGCGCCGACCCCATACCGGCTGTCGCGCATGGCTTCGCGGAAGATACCTGGCTGCTCTGTTTCGACGAGTTTCAGGTCAATGACCCGGTCGACGCGCTGATCCTCGACCGGCTGTTCAACGCCCTGTTCGAGCGCGGCGTGGTGATGGTGGCGACCTCGAATGTGGCGCCGCGCGATCTTTATGCCGGCGGCCTGAACCGCGATCGCTTCCTGCCCTTCCTCGATCTCATCGCCGAGCGCCTCGATGTCATGGAACT
>Ga0066376_10005045_pt1 | contig 11317 bp, 10 predicted proteins | sample Knorr_S15_td_Bot_FD_77009 | JGI IMG/M metagenome (GOLD analysis project Ga0066376, IMG submission 77009) | Marine microbial communities from Southern Atlantic Ocean transect - Knorr_S15_td_Bottom_ad_5009_LV_A | ecosystem: Environmental > Aquatic > Marine > Oceanic | place: Southern Atlantic... | reverse complement strand
AGATCAAGAAGCAAAATTAAATTTTGAAGGTGAATATAAAAAAAATAACTTTTTAAAATTTAATAATATCACCTACACTGAAAATGAAAATTTTTTAAAATTAACAAAAATATTATTAGATAAGAATTTTAAACTAGTTAAATTAAATAAATTAAATTTGAATTTTATCAATGCTAATAATAAAGAAAATAATATTTTTTTAAGTAAATCAAATAATGATTATAAATTAGAAAGTGATAACTTTGATAGCTCTATTTTTTTAGACAATCTTTTAAATAATAGTGATGATTTTAAATTTTCTAAAGTTTTTCAAAACTTGAATAGTAATATATCTGTAGATTTTAAAAAAATATTTTTAGATGAAAACACATATATAAATAATCTTGCAGGTAATATTAAATTTAAAAAAAATAAGATTACAAAAGTTTCTTTAAATTCTAAGTTTTTTGATAACAAAGAATTAAATTTTTCAGTTCGCACAAATGATAATGGTGAAAAGATAACTACTCTTTATTCTGGTAATGCGACTCCTTTAGTAAAAAAATATAAGTTTATTAAAGGTTTTTCTGATGGAAAGCTTGATTTTTACTCCATTAAAAAAAACAATATATCAAAATCTCAATTAAGAATTTATGATTTTAAATTAAAAGAAGTTCCAGTACTTACCAAAATTCTTACCTTGGCATCTCTTCAGGGTATCGCGGATATGCTTACCGGCGAAGGAATAAGATTTAATGAATTTGAAATGAATTTTACTAACAAAGGCACTCTTATGACGATTGAAGAAATTTATGCAATTGGTCCTGCTATTTCAATATTAATGAGTGGATATATTGAAAGTAAAAAATTGGTAAGTCTAAGAGGAACACTAGTGCCTGCCACAACATTAAATAAAGTCATTGGATCTTTACCGCTAATTGGAAATATTCTGGTTGGGAAAAAAACCGGAGAAGGTGTTTTTGGAGTTAGCTTTAAAATAAAAGGCCCCCCAAAAGACCTCAAAACAACTGTTAACCCAATTAAAACTTTAACCCCTAGATTTATAACAAGAATTTTAGAAAAAATTAAAAAGCAAAAGTAAATTATTTTTTTAGTGTAGTTATATGACCCATTTTTCTTTTCGGTTTAATTTCTTTTTTTAAGTAATCGAAGAAAAATTCATTTTCAGTAAATTTCCTTTCTCGGTAAATCAGAATATCATTTCCAATCAAATTTATCATTTTAGCATTAAATAGTTTTTTTGTTTCCTTTTTTTCTAAACTACAAACAGCTCTAATATGATTTTCAAATTGACTGATGTTATGTGAGTTTATTGTTAAGTGTCCAGAATTATGAACTCTAGGAGCAATTTCATTTACATATAAATTATTTTTTTTGTCTATAAAATATTCAACACATAGAGTTCCTATATAATCAAGTTCTTCTGCAATAAATTTTGCCCAGTCTTTCGATTTTTCTAATATTTCATCATTTATTTCTGCTGGAATTTTAGAATTCTTTAGTGTTTGATTTTCATGAACATTCTCGATTGGTTCATATATTTCATATTTTTGATGTCCAAATCTAGTAACTATAACTGAAATTTCTTTTTTTAAATTAATAAATTTCTCTATAATATAATCTTGATTGTAATCCAGATTAATCTCTTCAAGTTCTTTTATTGAATTTATTTTGTACTGGCCTTTCCCATCATATCCAAAAGTGCAAGTTTTAACAATACCGGGTATAAAACTTATCTTAGATTTCAATTCTTTATCATTTTTAACAGAATCATATAAAGTTGTTCTAAAATTACATTTATTTATAAAATCTTTTTCATAAAGCCTGTGCTGTACAATTTTATTGATACTAGGTTTAGGTAAAACTTTTTTTACTTGGTTAATTTTAATTAAAGTTTCAAAAGGAATATTTTCAAATTCAAAAGTAACTGTATCTACTTTTTCAATAAACTCATTAATTTTTTTTTCATCATCATATTTTCCACAAACAAAACCGTCTGAAAATTTTTGCGCAGGTGCATCCTGGTCTTCGCAAAATATTACTGTTTTTATATTTATTTTTTTAGCAGCACTTGCCAACATGCTACCCAATTGTCCTCCACCAATTATACCAAGAGTGAGTTTAACCATCTTACTTAGGTTTTTTTTTAACAGATCTTGTTTGTTTATTTCTCCAAAGATTTAAATTTTTTCTAGATTTTGCATCAGCTACAGAAATTATAGATGCAGCAAACAAACCTGCATTTATTGCACCATCTTTTCCTATAGCAACGGTACCTACTGGGATTCCTTTCGGCATTTGAACTATTGATAAAAGGCTATCTAAACCTTTTAATTTTTTACTTTCTATAGGAACTCCAATCACTGGTATTCTTGTTAGTGCTGCGATCATCCCAGGAAGATGCGCTGATCCACCAGCACCAGCGATAATCACAGAGATATTATTTTTCTCTGCTGTTTTTGCAAATTTGTACATTCTGTCTGGAGTACGATGTGCAGAAACTATCTTTATTTCGTACTTTATTTTTAATATTTTTAGCACTTTTTGGCAGTGTTGCATTGTGGTGTAATCGGACTGACTACCCATTATAATTGCAACTTTGTGATCTTTTTTCTTACTCGACATTTGTATCTTTTAATATCAAAAAATTAGTTACTAATATATATCTAATCTTATGAAATACAGAATTGATAATCTTCAATATTGTAATTGGTCAAGAGATATATTTCAAATAAATAGAGAAGCCAATCTGGATGCGATTCATGTAACTGTAGTTTATCATGAAGATTATGAAGAATTTATTCAAAGAACCAAAGAATGGGAGAAATTTTTTAATGAAAATTCTGATCTAATTTTTTTAGGTAAAAGTTTTAAAGATATAGAAAAAGCAAATTCAGAAAAAAAAACAGCCATTTTTTTTGGCTTTCAAAATTGTTCTCCAATAGAAGACAACATAGCTTTAGTAGAAAAAGTCCATGAGCATGGATGTAGATTTATGCAACTTACTTATAACAATCAGTCTTTATTAGCCACTGGTTGCTACGAAAAAAATGATAGCGGTGTTACGAACTTTGGTAGAGAAGCGATTAAAGAAATGAACAGGGTAGGCATAGTAATAGATATGTCTCATTCTGCAGAGAAAAGTACACTTGATGCAATTGAAATAAGCGAAAAACCAATAGCAATCACTCATGCAAACCCATCTTTTTGGTATAAAGCAATAAGAAATAAATCAAACGATTTGTTAAAAGCTCTAGCAAACAGTGGTGGAATGTTAGGCTTGTCTTTGTATCCGCATCATTTAAAGGATGGATCTAATTGCACTTTAGAAAATTTTTGCGAAATGACAGCAAAAACTGTAGAAATTATGGGAGTAAAAAACATTGGTATAGGCTCAGATTTGTGCATCAATCATCCAGATAGTGTTGTTGAATGGATGAGAAATGGAACATGGGCTAAAACTAAAAATTATGGAGAAGGTTTAAAAAATAAACCAGGATTTCCAAAACAACCAAATTGGTTTTTAGATGCAAGAGGATTTAATAATTTAGAAATAGGTTTAAAAAAAATTGGTTTTAATGAGGATGAGACAAGCGGAATTCTAGGAAATAATTGGTACAACTTCTATAAAGGAATAAATTAATGGAAATAGAATTGAGAAATCCAAATATTATCATGAAGCTATCAAGACTGGGATCTTTCCATCAATCCAAACTTTCTTTTTTGAGAAGTTTTTTAAAAGAATTTAAGAATTGGGAATATAAGAGAGATTTATTTGAGTTAAGTGAATCTGGTTATGGAACTGCAGTTTATTCATTAAAAAAAGATTCAAGAGTTTATTCATTAATTTGTTTTGCTAACGAGCTTAAAAAAAATGAAAGATCGGACAGAGTTATTGCAACCAAATGGGATGCAGCTTTTACATTGTATGACGGTGTACCTACAAAACAAGACATTGAAAGATTAAGAATGGAAGTGCCACAACAGGAGATCGGCAGATTATCTTATAAAGAACTTACGTTATCCAGGGCAAATAAATCTGTCCGTATATTTGATCACGTTGTTGAAAACTTAAGTAAAGGTAAACAGCCTGATATTGAGCTATTATCAAAAGTTGGTTATTTGTATAGAACGACGGCGGTATATGGTTCGGGAAAATTTGGTTTAGCAGATCGATTTAGGATTAAAAATAGAAAAGAAATTTATGGACCATTTAGATTGGAAATGATGTTGGTTTATTTGGTTAGAAAATTTACTTTTGATCAAGTAAATCATATTGCAAAACATAAAAATCCAAGAAATGCTGTAACTTTAGATCTGCATATTTGTAGAAATCTTGGAATAGGTAATTCTACGGGATTAGGGATGGCTCCATTTATAGTCAATCATCCTACTCTTTTAAATAATTGGATTTTAGCAAGAGAAACTGCATTAAAAAATATAAGAAAAGTTAAATTTGCCGAAACAAAAGATATTGATTTATTCAAAATTTGCTTAAAAAAATCAATTAAAAATATTACTTCTTGGAATACAGATAGCGAATTTCAGCAAAAAAAAATTAAATCTTTGTTGAATGACGTAAATAAATTTATTCAATTTATTGAAAATGATTTTGATTTCTCTAGAGAATTTCCTTTTAACAATATTTATTTATGGGTTGAGGAAAACTTAGGAGAAGAATGCATTGAATATATTGTGTCAATGATGATGGAACCCTATGATGATATTGTAAATCCATTAATTAATCAAATGAGCGCAGAAGAAGAAAAATATTTTAATATTCCAACACATAGAACAGTAGAGGAGCTAAAGTTAATCTTAGAAAAAAAATATTCAGAGATATTAAAAATAGATTTTTCTAAAAAAGAAAATAATCAAAACTTTTGGTTTATTTCCAAAAATAAAGAAGAACCCCGTATATCAGATAGATTTAAAGAGAAAGGATCCGAATTAGAACAGCCACTTGCTATAGCAAGAGATATTAAGAAGCTTTATGAAACTTTATCCACATCGAAAAATAGTTCTACAATAGATAAGTTTTTAGCAAACAATAATAGTTTAAGACATGTAGTTAGAAGAGCATTTGTAGCTGAAAAATTTCCTTACTCAGAAATTCAAGACAATACTATTGGTCATTCCCTTATGCCAATTGACATGCTCAGATTAAAACTATCATTTTTTGGAGTACTTAAATTTGATCCAAGATCAGATAAATGGTTAAGAATTAACATGTTTCAAGGAGCTCCGCTCCCTGATGAATTAAAGAACCATAATGATCAATGGATATATAATTCATTAAATTAAATGATATCTTTTAGCGAAATAGAAACAACATCCAAAAGAGCAAGTAGAGCTGCTGGATATTCTTGGGGTATTTCGGAGGAAGTTGGAAAAAATGTTCGATTGCTAGAAATGTTTGGTCTTCCTGGAATTAAAAATTTAAATGATTATTACAATAAAAAGAAAGAACAAAAATTTGAAAGCTTAAAACTTATTAATATTGAAAACAAAGCTACAAAATTACAATTTTGTCCAATTATTTCTGGCACAAGTTTTTTAGATCAAGTTAAATCTCTAGATAATTTAAATGAAATAAAATTTGAAGGAATAGCCTATCCTTTACTTTTTTTACCATTTGTAAGTAGAGCTTCCGAAGTAATTGGCAAAAGATTATTTTTAAAATTAGATAACAATGAGTTTTTATTAAATTTTAACAATAATATTTGTTCAAATTTTTTAAATAACAAAATTATTAAGGCTGCAAATTTTGCCACAATTAGGTTCTTAGAAAATATTAACTCTTTTAATGAAAAAGAATGGAATCAACTTTATAAATTATCAGAAGAAACATTTGTCGAAGAAAGCGATAGTTTAAAAAGTACAGCAGCAGGGGCAGGATTAACAGATAATGACTAAAGAATTTGAAGATAAAACATTAAAAGAAAAAGATTTAAAAGAGTTAAATAATAAGTGTGAAGAATGCAAAAAAGAAGATGAAAGCGTTTCTCAGAATTTAATTTTAACAGGTTTTAAAATTTGCAAATCTTGCAGAACTTCAAAAACTGTCTTTCCAATTTAACTGTAAGTGCTTATTGGCAAAGCTTCCATTCTACTCATTACAAATGAAACGGAAATAATAGCAATTATTAAAAAAGATAAAAAAACTACTCCAAAAGACTTAAAGTTGGATTTTAGATTTAAAATTTGTTTAGTTGATATTATTAAAGATGCAAAAATCCAAAATTGAGTGAGAAAAATAATTGGAATTACTAACTCTGGTATAACAGCAAAAAACCTTATTAAACCAGGTGAGTGAGCATAACCAACACCAATTAAAACTTTTTTAAAAGGAACATTTGTTTCTTTATCTGGAAAAATTTTAACACCTATAACGTAAATAAATATAGCCCAAACTAACCAAGTTAAAATTGCAGTTAAACCTGAAATTCCAACTGATGTTTTAATAATCGTATTGGCTGCAACTGCACCAGCTACGCCATCAAGAATCATTATTAAACCAGCAAAATAAATAGCTGCATCACCAAAATTTTTACTATTTTTGTAAAGACTTCTATCTAACTTTAAAGACGAAAAAACTATATTTAAAAATTCAGCAAACATTATTATTTATTTTGGGGGAATATTATTCCCGCAAGAAATTATTTAACCAGAAACAACTTCTCTTGTATTAGCATTATAAGATTCAGTAAATGGAAGAGCAACCACTACTGCATCAACCGGCGTTCCTGGTTTGTCAGAGTATTTAGCTGGTAAGTGAACTTTATATTTAGTTCCAACTTTACCTTTAGGAAAACCATTTGTATTTAATGTACCGTCAAATGGAACATAACCCATTGCAATATTTTGACCTTTTTCAGGATGATACCAAGGCGAAGTAATAAACCCAACTGGATCTCCACCTCCTTCATTTAAAATCAACCAGAAGTCAGGTGCATACTCTTCAATTGGTTTTCCACCTAATTCAAGTCCAACTAATTGAAGTTTATATGGTTTTTGACCTGCTTTGATATCAACTTTCATTTTTTCTAATGCAGCTTTACCAACATAGTCTGCAGATTTGTTCCATTCTCCTTTTCCAGATAAAGAAACTTGATAACCGAGATTACATTGAAAAGGATTATGTTCTTGATCCATATCTTGTCCCCATGAAAGAATCCCAGCTTGAATTCTTCTATGATGAGCTGGAGCTATCACCATTAAGCTATGTTTTTTACCTGCATCTAAAACTGCATTCCACATATCGTCAGCATATTTTGTTGCCTCGCGTAAATAAATTTCATATCCAGCTTCTCCTGAAAAACCAGATTGAGATATAACACAACTTCTTCCACTGACCTTAGCTTCTGCCAAACCGTAAAAAGGCATATTATCTAAATCAACATGATCACCAATTAAATCCTTCATTAGAGCTTTTGATTTTGGACCTTGAATTTGAACAGGGCAAGCATCTATTTCATCTATCTCACAATTAAATCTCTTATCTGAATTGACTCCTTGTAAATAAACACCAATATCTGAATCAGATAAACTAAACCAGAATTCATCTTTTGAAATTCTTAATAATACTGGATCATTTAAAACTCCACCTTTGTAATTACAAAGAATAACATATCTTGCTCTCATTGGAGAAATCTTAGTTGCATCTCTTGTTATTACATAGTCCGTAAATTTTTCTGCATCAGGACCTTTAACTCTTATTTGTCTTTCAACAGCAACATTCCACATCGTTACATGTTTTTTAATTGCTTCATATTCGACCATTGCACCACCGTTTTCAGGTTTTACATAACCTCTTGGATGATAAACACGATTATAAATTGTTGCTCTCCAACAGCCAGCTCGCATTGATAAATGCCAATAAGGTGACTTTCTTATCCTTGTAGAGATTAGCATCTCAACTTTTGTTGGGCCGCTTTGTCTTAAATTGTATGGCACAAGTCGATCAGATTGATCAACTGATGTAGCATGTTTTAATTTACTATAGTCAAATTCATTAGACATAGCTATTCTCCTCTAACCACTTGTTAGTTTCCTTCAAGCCACCGAATGTATAGATGTGGAAGTTTTCTGAAAATTTTTTTACTTTCCCAATTAAATCACTAGGGTCTTTAGGTTTCAATAAATCAATAGCCCTACTAAAATTTGATTTAAGAAAATTGATAGAATTTTTTGCCCCGACAATATTAGCAAATTTTATTAAGCTAGTTATTTTCATTGGCCCAGTAACTCCTACATGCACTGGTATTGATTGTTTAGAAATGAAATCTATGATTGGCTGCGGCTCTAATAACCATTGAGTTACTATATAGTCAGCGTAAGGCTTTTTATCTTTCATAGCTTTTTCTAAATTTGAATCGGATATATCAGGACTCCCCTCGGGATGTCCAGCAATTCCTATCTTTAATTCTTCAAAATAACCTGTCTCTAAAATCTGAATTGAACTATCAAAAACTCCTATCTGTTCACGACTTCCACCTATTACCAACGCTTGTTTTACCCCAAAATCTTTGCAACGAGAGATATAGTCATTTAACTGAGCTTCATCTGTAATAGAACGAGCTGGAAAGTGAGGCACAGGATTGAAACCTTTCTTAGCCAAATCACCTGCTTTTTTAGCCGTTTCCACGTAATCTTCATCAGGCAGCAAAGTAATATAAACATCTTTGACCGGAGGTAGAGTTTCCAAGTCAGTATGCTGTCCTATTTCTAAAGAAAAATTCATTGGCGGATAATTATCTATTTTAAAAATTCTGTCTACAAAATTCAATCCTTGTGGTTAATTGAAATTTGTTGCCAAAAGCTTTGCCAATGGTAAGATTTTACATGTTAAGCGGCAAGAACAATTCACCGGTATATAAACTTATAAATAAAGAAAAGTTAGACGTTGTAAGCAAACCAATAGCCAATTCTCATGGCTTACCCAATGAGTGTTATGTAAGCCAAGATTATACAAAAATTGAGAGAAAAAAATTATTTGAGGATAAATGGGTAGTTGTAGGAGCAGCAAGTTCAGTACCAAATAAAGGAGATGCAAAGCCTTTCAATCTTCTTGATCTTCCAATTATTATTTTAAGAGATAAAAAAAACAAAATTAAAGTGTTTCATAATGTGTGTAGTCATCGTGGTTATAAAATTTTACAAAAACCTTGTAATATAAAAAATGCTATTAGATGTCCTTATCATTCTTGGACTTATAATTCAGATGGCAAATTAATTGCAACACCACATATCGGAGGAATGAATAAACATTCTGTCAAAGACTTTGACAAATCAGCTAGCGGTTTAAAAGAAATTAGAACAGCTGTTTGGTTAGATTTAATAATGATAAATATAAGTAATAATGAAATTCCATTTGAGAAATATATTAAACCATTAAACGATAGATGGTCAAAATTTTGGTCAGAAAAGGATAGAAAATTAATTTCTCACTCAAATGATTATGGATATTTTCAATTAAGAGCAAATTGCAATTGGAAGTTTGCAATTGAAAATTATTGTGAGAGTTATCATTTGCCTTGGGTGCATCCTGGTTTAAACTCATATTCGAAAATTAAAGACCATTATCATATTCAAGGATTACCAAATCGTTTTGCTGGTCAAGGAACAACGGTTTATAATCCTAGATTTAAGGCTAAAGGAAAATTTCCATGTTTTCCTAACTGGCCAAAAAATAAAGAACACATAGCAGAGTATGTAGCTTTATTTCCAAATGTAATGTTAGGAATACATAAAGACCATTATTATGCTTATTGGTTAGAGCCAGTTAATTATAAGTATACAATTGAACATATGGAAATATATTATGTAGGAGACAAAGCTGCTAATTCAAAAAAATTTAAATCTTTAAGAAAACAAAATCATAAGTTGTGGAAAGGTGTACAGTCGGAGGATGTATATATCATAGAAGGAATGCAAGAAGGAAGAAATTCTCCATCATATAACGGAGGAAACTTCTCTCCAGTTATGGATAATCCAACTCATCATTTTCATAAATGGGTTGCAACAAATGTAGTCTAAATATGAAATTTAATAGAAAAATAATTTCAAACACTAACCATAAAACGGGTTTCATATCAAAAAAAAGATTTCACGAAGATGAAATAAATTTCGAAGAATTAAGATCTTATAGATTAAATAGAGTTAAAAAAGAATTAGAAAAAAAAAATCTTGAAGCATGTTTGTTATTTGATCCGGTTAACATTCGATATGCATTGGATACTACAAATATGAGTATATACAATATGCACAATCTAACTCGTTATTGTTTTATTCCATTAAATGGACCAGTTATATTATATGAATATTTTAATTGTGAAGGTCAATCTAACCACTTAAATTTAATAGACGAAATTAGGCCAGCAATCACTTGGGATTACTTTAGCTATGGAGATCAAGCAAACGAACAGTTAAATAAATGGGTAAAAGAGATTAAAGATCTAACTAATTCATATAGCAAAAGCTGTAAGAAACTAGCGATAGATGTAATTAATGGTCCAGCAGTAACTGCATTGAATAAAACAGGGTTAGAAATAATTGATGCTAAATCAATCTTAGAACAAGCAAGAGTAATTAAGTCTTCTGAAGAGTTAAAATGCATGAGAGCAGCAATAAAAGTTGCGGAAATTGGAATCTTAAAAATGAGAGCAGAATTAAAGGCCGGTATGACCGAGAATGAACTATGGTCCATTTTACATAAGACGAATATTGAGCATGGTGGAGAATGGGTAGAATGCAGAATTTTATCATCCGGAGAAAGAACAAACCCTTGGATGCAGGAAAGTAGTAACAAAATTATTCAAAGGGGAGAAATAGTTTCTTTTGATACTGATATGGTTGGTCCATATGGATATTGTGCAGATATTTCAAGAGCCTTTGTTGAAGGAAATAAGTTTAATTCTGAGCAGAAAAAAATATATCAAATGGCAATTGAACACATTAATCATAACACAGAATTAATTAAACCAGGTTTTTCATTTAAAGAGTTCACAGAAAAATCATGGAAACTTCCAGAAGAATATTATGGCAATCGATATTCTTGTATGGTTCACGGTATTGGATTATGCGATGAATGGCCAATGATTAGATATCCAACTGACGGTGGTCAAAGAGAAGGTCATTTTGAAAAAAATATGACAGTCACTGTTGAAACTTACATTGGTAAAGTTGGTGGTACAGAAGGAGTTAAATTAGAACAACAATACCTTGTAGGTGATAATAAACTTGAACTTATGTCCTTTCATCCTTTAGAAGATCTATAATGAAAATAATTTTAATAATGGGCTTACCAGGTTCCGGT
>Ga0066376_10005042_pt1 | contig 11320 bp, 10 predicted proteins | sample Knorr_S15_td_Bot_FD_77009 | JGI IMG/M metagenome (GOLD analysis project Ga0066376, IMG submission 77009) | Marine microbial communities from Southern Atlantic Ocean transect - Knorr_S15_td_Bottom_ad_5009_LV_A | ecosystem: Environmental > Aquatic > Marine > Oceanic | place: Southern Atlantic... | reverse complement strand
GATTCAACATTGATGACTTGCCCAAAAGTTTATCTCTCGCGCTCGGCAGCGCAACCTTATCTCCCTGGCAGATGGCGAGTGCATATTGCGTTTTCGCCAATGGTGGTTACAAAATTGAGCCCTACATCATAGAAACCATAGCAACTGGTGATGGTGAAATTCTCTATCAAGCCGAGCCCGTATCTGTGTGTCGAGTATGTATCGAACAGGATGATGATCCTGTCGAAAATTTACCGGGCAACGATGCACTAGATGAAGAACTTCAATCTGAGGAGTATCCAGATCTAGATCTGCCCAACAAAAAATCAATCTATGCAAAACGCGTTATTGATGAGCGCAATATATGGATTATGAATTCAATCACCCGAGACGTAATCAAGTATGGTACTGGCCGTAGAGCTTTAGTACTCAACCGCAAGGATATTTCAGGTAAAACGGGTACAACCAATGAGCAAAGAGATGCCTGGTTCTATGGATATAATGCGGATATTGTTGCTGTCGCATGGGTAGGCTTTGACAATTATCAGCCACTGGGCAGCAGGGAGACCGGTGCGCGTGCTGCATTACCCATTTGGCTTGAGTATATGAAGACCGTACTGGAAGGGATGCCTGAACATATCCTGCCAGAGCCACCAGGACTCGTTTATTCCCGTATCAATAAGATCACCGGGAAATTGGCCCAGCCTAATGACCCTGATGCCATGTTCGAAGTCTTCCGCACTGAGCATGCACCAACAGCCATATATGACGGAAACCAGATCCCAGTGTTTGACAGCGATGCAAAAGATTCAGCAATTATCGACATCTTTTAAGATTAGAAATAAGGTCATGCAAAAACCTTTCACCAGGACACGGCAAGCTATAGCCGAGTTAGCCGCACAATATATCGCCGAAGATGGGTTGATCACCTATCATGCCGCAAAACGCAAGGCCGCTGATCAGCTCGGTTCCAGGCAGAAAGACCTGCCAACGAATATCGAGATTGAACGCGCTGTGATCTCTTATCAAAACCTGTTTCAAAATTCATCCCAGCCTGAAGAATTATTTAAACTGAGAACGACAGCAATTGATGTCATGAACTTGTTCGAACATTTTAATCCCCGTCTGGCAGGTTCCGTACTCGCAGGGACAGCAGGCTGTCAATCCGAAATTATTGTTCATCTTTTCACGGATAATCCTGAAGCTATCAGTGCCCGCTTCATGGAAAATAATATTCCCTATAAAAATAGTCAGCGAAGAATACGAACGGCAGATAAAAACACAGTAATATTTCCCGCCCATTGTTTTCTGGCTGGACACATGTCCGTCGTGCTGATTCTTTTCCCTGAGAAACAGATCAAACAGTTACCTGTTTGTCCTATTAATGAAAAGCCGATGAAGCGTGCAAATATCAAAAAGGTACAATCATTGATCCAGGAAAGCAGAGAAGCTATTACTACACATTTCGTCGTGTATGATTGATGACTATGCTTATCCTCCGCGTTGCACTTAATTCGCCCCTGCGTAGCCTGTTTGACTATCTTCCTCCTGATAATTACACCCTTAAACATTTTGCTCCTGGGCAAAGACTGCAAGTCCCTTTCGGTAAAAACAGTGTACGTACCGGCATCATTATTTCCATAGCAGACACGACACAGGTACCAAAACATAAGCTGAAGAAAGCCCTGGCACTGCTAGATGAAACACCATTATTCCCGGCAAAGCACCTTAAGCTGATTGAATGGGCCAGCCATTATTACCATTACCCTATCGGCGATACAGTATTTACCTCTATCCCCTCTTCACTGCGCAAAGGCAAAGCTGCAAAAATTAAACAGGAAGTCATCTGGCGTCTAACTGCTCATGGAAAAACTTATGGGGGAAAGCTGAATCCGGATGAACTTTCCCGCGCAAAAAAACAACTGGCGATCTTCCAGTTCATAAAACAACATCAGGATGGCGTATCACAAGCACGCATACAAAATGAATTTGAGAATGTACGAAATCCACTGAATGAATTATCAGTAAAAGACCTGATTGAAAAAACAACAGCAACAACAGAAAAATCTGATGAGACTGTTCCTTACCAAAATAATAATGCATGGGCTCTGAAGCCAAACAAAGAGCAACAAAATGCAATAGACAAAATTATTGCTTCCTCGACTGCTTATCATGCCTTTCTTCTTAATGGCATTACAGGTAGTGGTAAAACTGAAGTCTACCTGCATCTTATTCGACATATATTAGGGTCAGATAGACAGGTGCTTGTTTTGATCCCTGAAATCGGGCTTACACTTCAACTCATTGACCGCATCAAAGACAGGTTTGGAGACAATATCGTTACTCTACACTCTGGCCTATCCGAAGCTGAGCGATTAATTGCCTGGCTAAAAGCACGCGATGGAACAGCGTCTGTCGTCCTCGGCACACGCTCTGCCATTTGGACACCGATGCCAAAATTGGGAATGATTATTATTGATGAAGAACACGACATTTCCTACAAACAGCAAGACGGCTTACGTTACTCAGCAAGAGATATTGCTCTGATACGCGGACAAAGAGAAAAGATTCCTGTGGTGCTCGGCTCAGCAACACCTTCTATGGAGTCAATGAAAAATACCAGAGATGGGCGTTATCAGGAACTCCTGTTACCTAAACGGGTTAACAATGCAAAGCTACCTGATATCCATATCCATGATGTCAGAAACGAAAAAATGTACGGGGCAATTTCGCAGTATCTACTGAAAAACATCAAACAACGTCTGCATAACAAACAGCAAACATTATTGTTTCTTAATCGTCGTGGCTACGCCCCCGTTGTCATGTGTCATGACTGTGGTTTTATCTCGCAGTGTCCTCGCTGTAATGTTTATATGACATTTCATAAACACAAAAATAGATTACATTGCCATCATTGCCAACACAACGAACGCTTACCAAATACGTGTCCAGATTGTTCCGGGCACCAACTTATCGATGTTGGTCATGGTACGGAACGACTAGAAGAAACGCTGGCAGAACTATTGCCCGAGGCAAAAATATTGAGAATCGACCGGGATAGCACGCGACGTAAAGACTCCATGAAAAAAATGCTGAACGATATCCACGCGGGTGACGCAGATATTCTTATTGGCACACAAATGTTGGCCAAAGGTCATCATTTTCCTAAGGTCACACTGGTTGGGATTGTTGATGCTGACAGTGGTCTTTTCAGTGTCGATTATCGGGCGAGTGAACGTATGGCACAGATTTTGATGCAGGTCAGTGGACGAGCAGGCCGCGGAGACTCCCCGGGAACCGTGATTGTCCAAACCCATTATCCTGAACACCCATTGCTTAATAAATTAGTATTGCATGATTATGCACAATTCACACAATTGCTGCTTGAAGAACGACAACAGACACAACTGCCACCATTTTCCTTTCAGGCATTGATACGTGCAGAATCAAACCAACAACAAGTCGCTATGCAATTCCTTAATATTGCCAGGACAAGATTACAAACCCTGACTCAGGGGAAACTGGAGATTTATGGCCCAGTTTCAGCCCCCATGGAAAAACGAGCAGGACGTTATCGATTTCAGCTCATTATTCAGGCACAGAACAGACAGATCATGAATAAATTTCTAAGCCCCTGGGTGGAGGGCCTTGATAAACTTCCCGAGGCACGTAAAGTGCGATGGTCTGTGGATGTCGATCCGCAGGACATGATTTGATCCAAAAATATAACTTGGAAATATTGATTAAACGATATTCTATTATAATGACGGCAGAGGTTGAACTCATATTAGAGCATTGCATCAAAGCAGATGAAAAGAACTCCAAACAAGGGGGATATTGATATGTACGGCAAGCATTACTCTATATTACTCGTTTTCCTGGCGGGGATTTTTCTGCCTCTGCAAAGCAGTGCCCATGAGACAGCGATCACTAATGGGATTGACTCTGTCGAGGTTATCCACAATGGTCAGAAAGTCACCATTATGCGCAATCAAGATACAGAGAATACCGTTGATCCTGCCTACGCAAAGACTTCACGAAAATGTCCGCCATTTTGTATTCAGCCAATTAAGCTCGCAGATGGTGTGGAAACAATTGCTGAGCTGGAAATGCTGGATTATCTGAAACGCGTGAGTGAAGGTGAGCAAACCATCCTTGTTATCGATTCACGCACACCTGACTGGGTCAAGAATGGCACCATCCCTGGCAGTATTAATCTCCCCTGGACTGAACTAAAACAGGGCGCAGGTGCAGATCCTTTCACAATTGCCGATATTCTGGAAAAAAAGTTTGGTGCACAATCATTAGAAGGTCTGTGGGATTTCTCCAATGCAAAGACATTGGTTCTTTTTTGTAATGGCATGTGGTGTGGACAATCGCCATCTAATATAAAAACACTACTGAAATTTGGCTACCCGGCACACAAGTTAAAATGGTACCGGGGCGGCATGCAAAACTGGCACAATCTTGGCCTGACGGTTGTCAAATAGACAAATCAAAAATCCACCTGATAAATAATAAAACATCTTCTACTGTCCAGGCCCTCACGTTACAATGCGCGATTTTCCACAGGCCTAAACACCAGGAGCGAACGATTGAAACAAGAATTACAGCAACTCCTCATGGAGGCTATTTCTATCGTTCAGGAGAAGATGGATATTACATTCTCCGCCATTGATGATATCAAGATAGAAAGAACCCGCGATCGCTCTCATGGTGATTACGCCTGTAACATTGCTATGGTACTTGCCAGGCAGGCGAAGACAAACCCAAAACAATTGGCTGCCGCACTACTTGAAAACATACCTGAATCGGAAATTATCGAGCGCATCGAAATTGCGGGACCAGGTTTCATTAATTTTTTTCTCACCAAACAATCTCGCCTGAATGTCATTACCAGGATCCTGCAAGCAGCTGAAACTTATGGTCGTTCAGAGTTTGGAGCTGGAAAATCGATATTGGTTGAATTTGTTTCAGCCAACCCCACGGGGCCCCTGCATGTAGGTCACGGCCGCGGGGCCGTTTATGGTGCTGTGGTTTCCGATTTACTTGAGGCTATCGGTTATAAAGTAGACAGAGAATATTACGTCAACGATGCTGGACGACAGATGGATATTCTGACCGTCAGTATCTGGCTTCGCTATCTTGAACAATGTGAAATCAAGATTGATTTCCCTGAAAATGCTTACCAGGGAGATTACATACGAAACATCGCAGGTAAACTGTTAAGCGACAAACAACAATCTCTTAGTTCTGACATTGACTTCCCTGAAACAAAGGACGATCTGGAAATATATATAGATCTGTTAATCGCCTTTGCCAAAACGACACTTGGTAGTGAAAATTATCAGACCATCCTGGATTTTGGCTTGAATGAAATACTTGGTGAGATACGTGATGACCTGGCTGACCTTGGTGTGGTCTTCGACCGTTGGTTTTTTGAGCGTTCACTAGCAAACAATGATCAAATTCAAAAATGCATTACCAAACTCAAGGACAGTCATTTTGTTTATGAAGAAGAAGGCGCTCTTTGGTTTCGCTCAACCGCATTTGGAGATGAAAAAGATCGAGTCATCATCCGTGATAATGGACAAGCAACTTATTTTGCATCGGACATTGCTTACCATGTGGAAAAATTCTCTCGAGGCTACAACAAAGCCATTAATATCTGGGGAGCAGATCATCATGGCTATATTGCCAGGGTGAAGGCAGCCCTTTCTGCGCTTGATGAAAACCCTGATGCCCTTGAAATATTACTGGTTCAGTTTGCAACGCTATACCGAGGCACTGAAAAACTATCGATGTCTACCCGCTCAGGGCAGTTCGTTACTCTAAAAGAATTACTCGATGAAGTGGGAAGAGATGCTACACGTTTCTTCTACATTTTACGTAAGAGTGAACAACATCTTGACTTTGATCTGGAACTGGCAAAATCAAAATCTAATGAAAATCCTGTCTACTATATTCAGTACGCACACGCCAGGATCTGTAGCGTACTGAAACAAGTAAAGGAGAAAGGGTTTACCTACGATGCAGAGATCGGAAGTAATAATTTACACACCTTGACCGAGCCATCCGAAGAGAAATTAATCACAGTACTGTCCTGTTATCCGGAGGTCATGCATTCTGCAGCGACAGAATATGAGCCTCATCAAATCGCTTATTATCTGAGAGATCTAGCCAACGAGTTTCATAGCTATTACAACGCATGTCAGTTTATTGTTGATTCTGATGATCTACGAAATGCGCGTCTTAACCTGATCAGTGCCAGCAAACAGGTCATTTGCAATGGACTTGGGATCCTGGGCGTATCCGCACCGGAAGAAATGTAATTCATGCCTAAAGATTATAAAAATATCAACCCAAAGAAAAAAACCAGGTCTGGTAATATTAATCAGCTAAAATCTTTTTTCGCTGGCCTGACAGTCGGACTCTGTGTCGCGATCATTGTTTATTTTTATCAACATGACCTCGGACAACAAACAGGGATAGTGCAACCTAAAGTTACCATTGAGAGTCCTGAACCAGAATTAGACCTGTCGAATGACCCTCCTCCGCCCTCGTTTGATTTCTATGAAATTCTCCCTAATATGGAAGTCAATGTTTCCGAATGGGAAGCTGAAGAAGACGAAAATATTGAGGAACAATCTAAACCAGGCGACGAAAAATCTGGAATCTATATTCTGCAAATCGGTTCTTTCAAACAATATGATGCAGCTGACGAAGTAAAGGCAAAACTTGCACTCATAGGTATCACTGCAGATATACAACGTGTCGTAATCAATGGCAAAGATATTAGACACCGGGTTAGAGTCGGCCCCTATACTGAATCAGACAAACTCTCAATGGTGCGCCAACAGCTCGCTGATAATAATCTTGATTATTTGTTACTAAAACTTAAATAGAAAAAAGAACTACAACAACACGCACCAGAAATTGTATGGATGTTACGAATTAATTGATAAATTTCTCGGTATCACTCATATCGGAAAATAACCCCATTTTAATCATAAATAAATTTACCAATATCTTGTAGACAACGCTCCCAATAATTCTGAGTCTCAACTTTTAATAGGTAATTTATACGAGAGAATATCCACTAATTGGAATAAATCTATTGAGCATTATGATAATTACTAAGCTAAATATCGTCGAGAAAAACCATGAAAATAATGACCTATAATATTTCGGAGGGTGGTATTGATAGTAATGGATCTCGGCTTGAGCATATTATTGACATAATAAATAAAGAAAAACCCGACTTCGTAGCGATTCAAGAAGCAAGCAATTTTAATACAAACGAAGATGAATTATTAAAAAGAGTAAGCAGCGAAACAAAGCTTCCCTATTATGCTTTGTCTCAAGGGTCGATAGAAGATGAACAAAAACAGATTTACGTTGCAAGTTTATCTCGTTATCAGTTGCAGGGGGAGTATCTATTCCCCGATTCCATGTTTCAATGCGCTCCTCTTTCTGTGGTCATTGATTCGCCTCTTGGAAAACTTTCAATTTGTAATATCCATTTACATGCTCGTTCAGAAGATGAAAGAGTGAGAGAGTCTAAGGTGATTCTAAGTCACCAGTCGAAATATAATAAATATATTATTCTGGGTGACTTTAACTCGCTTTCACGTTTAGATAATTGTGGTGATCTTTCAGCTTATGAGTTTACCTATTATGATCTGACTCGTTATGAAGCCACTGACTTATATAACCTCAATCATATAGATGCAGTTGCTCATCTCAATGTGACTGATAGAAGCACTCACCCCACTATTGGAGTGAAACACAAAATCAGTAAAACCCCTATACGAGTTGACTATGTATTTTTAACACTGTCATTAACCACTCACATCAAAGATGCCAAAATCATAAAAACTCAAACTACGGATAAAGCCTCTGACCACTATCCAATAGTCGTTACACTGAATTAGTAATTAAAATTCATTACGGAAATACTTGTCAGCAGGAGAATTAAGTCGTGAAGTGAGAATGACATATGCTGCGACCAGGCAGCGGATGAAGATAGAAATTAACGCGAAGGTATTAAGCTTTTTCCCACCGATTTATTTCAGGATCCCAATATGCCCCCTCCCCAATATAGCCATATTGAATTTCCAGATATTGTTCTATACGAGATGGGCAAGGATATATGCTTCCTTCGAACTCAATCTGACCGAGGGGAAAGATCACTGTTTCCGGAATAAAGAGTGTTTCTACTCCGAATCCTTCGTATTGTTGAACGTAGGTCTTGTGCTGCCCGTTGTATTTGTAAAACATCACATCACAGCAAACCAACGGCCATTTGATCTCTCTACCCTCGAAACTTCCTTTGAAAGTGCCGCCGTTCTTCAACCATATCCGGTAGCCTTTGCAGTGGTTACCTTTTCTCTCAAAGTCGTAGATATTCGGCAGTTTGGATTTTAATAGTTCATGTAGTGCTTCGAAATGTTCTTCATTCTTAATCGCAATATCTGTATCAGAATCACGTTCGATGAATTCTCCGTGCCGATAAGCACCTAGAAGGGTGCCTTGGTCGATCCAGTATTCGGTCTTGGCAAAAGTGAAGATGTCAGTGAGTGCTAATAACAATTCTATTTGCTGTGGTTGGAGCTTGCGATTGGCCCCAATGACCTCCTGTTCATTTTCCGTTGTCACTTCTCCCCAACAACTTAAACTAGCCACGAAATCTCTCCAAATAATTAAACGGTTTGTTGCGAATTATAATACAGCACTTCACTCGATCTTTATAGATTACTTAACCATTTAGAATAGTAGGCAGAATTGTTCAACTCCACTGATGCGCTAACACACGCTGGCTCTTACTTTATGTCATTATGTTACCTGTCATTGCATAATATCTAACAGTCCGCAACCAGTGTTCCCCAGACCTTTATGCACAATAACGCAGACTTATAAAACATTACGGGCGGATACAGATAATGGAGCCACCTCAGATTGGCTCAAAAGCCTAAAATATGATGTAGTTCACGTAACTACACTATTTGTGCACGTATAAAGTGGAGCGGGTGATGGGAATCGAACCCACGTATTCAGCTTGGGAAGCTGATGTTCTACCATTGAACTACACCCGCGTTAAGAAACTAGAATCAATCTATATTTAAGGTATCAGAAAAACTCACCTGGCACAGTGTGCCCTCTAACATATTTTGGTGTAATATTCGCACCGGATATCAAATCAAGCCTGCATTAATAGTAGGCAAATCTTTGAATTTAATAATATAATCATGCGGTTAAATATTCATTATTGACCACAGCCCGAAGTGGATTCGAATAAATAGTAGGTTGGCGGGGAGAGAAGGCTAAATTTATGGGGAAGGCAAGGCCATCTGTCGTTGGCGTGGACAACAGTCCGTCGATGAAAAAAATGCTCGAAAGAAGCACGGAAGATCTGGATATAGATCTGACCGTGTTTGTTTCCGCAGAAGAGGCGTGGTCATACCTGCAGTCAAATACACCGGATCTTATTATTCTTAGTATTATGTTGCCCATCAGGGACGGCTTTTCCCTGCTAAAAGAGCTACGGCAGCTGCCCAATCATAAGCATACACAGGTAATCGTCATCAGTTCAAAGGATTACGCCCAGGATCGGATCCTCGCTAAAGAGCTTGGGGTGCTGGAATTTATCCCCAAACCCATGCCGATGAAGACAATTACGGATGTTGTAGTAAAATACACCCAGGCAAGTTCGAAAAACTAGAATAAATAAGCAAATGAGTAAAACACAGCTACGTTTTTGGGGTGTGCGTGGTTCTTACGCGGCACCGTTTTCAACCCACCTTGGTGTCGGTGGGAATACTTCGTGTGTGGAAATCAGAGCGGGGGATCATCTGCTCATCTGTGACGCTGGAACCGGCATCATCCCGCTTGGAAACGAATTAATGCAACAGGATAAAATCCGGGAAATGCTGGTCCTTTTGACGCACTATCACTGGGATCATGTCTGTGGCTTGCCTTTCTTCGTCCCTGCCTTCATGCCAGAATGGAAGATCGATTTTTTCGGCCCAGGTGCTAACCTGCAATTAATAGAAGAACATGTTTCTGCACAAATGCAGGCGCCTTATTTCCCCGTTGGTGCGGAGACCTGGCTGGCAGAAACAAATTATCTCACACCGAAAGATGATGGTTTGCAGTATGGACCCATGAAGATTGAATTCTCGAATCTGCATCACCCAGGTATTACTTATGGATACAAGATTGAAATCAATAACAAAACCATTGTCTATGCATCGGATAATGAATGTATGTTCATTGAAAAATCGATCAAACATCGGTCTGATGAATTCAATGAAGAAGAACATGAACTATATGAAGAAATGATTCGTGAAGAACATCAATCAGAATTAAATTTTTTCAAAGATGCCGATATTCTCATCCACGATGCCCAATACACGCCAGAGGATTATGATAAAAAACGCGGATGGGGGCATTCCTGCTACATCGATACAATCAATACAGCGATTGGTGCCAACGTCAAAGAACTTTATCTATTTCATCATGATCCTAATTATGATGATGATGCCATGGAAGCTATCCATAAAGGTGCAAATAAGATCATCAAGGAAAAAGGCACTTCCCTTGTCTGTCACATTGCTAAGGAAGGCATGATCATAGATATTTGAATTTGATTTTTTCTGTATAAGCGCTCTATCAATCGGTTAGTGACCATGCAAATCATCCTCAATGGCGAATCAATTGAACTTGATAATCAAGTAAATATCGTTCAGTTACTTTCTCAACTGGAAATTTCAGGTCGCCTTGCCGTGGAAGTCAATCAACGAATCATTCCCCGTAGTTTATTTCCCACTTACGAAATAGAGTCAGGTGACAATGTTGAAATCGTTGAAGCAATCGGTGGCGGCTAATGTCAGCCGCTAAAAACAAACTTGAAGATCCGGTAGTCATCGCCGGACAGGCATACGCATCAAGATTACTCCTCGGCACGGGTAAATATAAGGATATGGAAGAAACCCGGCTTGCCATCGAGGCAAGTGGATCACAAATCATTACTGTTGCTATCCGTAGAACAAATATTGGTCAAAATCCCGATGAACCAAATTTACTGGATGTCATTTGTCCGGATAAATATACCATCCTGCCAAATACAGCTGGATGCTACGACGCAGATTCTGCCATACGAACTTGTCTGCTCGCTCGCGAATTACTTGATGGCCATAAACTCGTCAAGCTTGAAGTGCTCGGGGATGAAAAAACACTTTTCCCTGATGTGCCAGCAACCATCATTGCCGCAGAAGAACTTATCAAAGAAGACTTTGATGTCATGGTTTATACCAACGACGATCCTGTCATGGCCAAACGG
>Ga0066376_10005041_pt1 | contig 11321 bp, 6 predicted proteins | sample Knorr_S15_td_Bot_FD_77009 | JGI IMG/M metagenome (GOLD analysis project Ga0066376, IMG submission 77009) | Marine microbial communities from Southern Atlantic Ocean transect - Knorr_S15_td_Bottom_ad_5009_LV_A | ecosystem: Environmental > Aquatic > Marine > Oceanic | place: Southern Atlantic... | reverse complement strand
TCCAGACCGTAGGGCATGGAATTTTTGGTGGGGACACGCCAGACCTGGATCTTCTTGGTCTCGCGGTCCCATTTCCCTAGCGCGTCACCGTAGATCAGGGTGAACCAGACGTTCTCCTTTGAATCCAGGACCGGTGTGTGTCCGCCCAAGTCTCCCAGAGTTCCTCCTGTATCGTCATAGGGAAAGCGTTCCATCTCTCCCGTTTTCGGGTTCAATCGACCCAGATACGGCCTGCGGAGTTCGGCCCAGTAGACCCACCCCTCCGAATCCACAGTCAGGCCGTGGGGATGGCCTTCCGGATCGGGCAGCTCCCACTCATCAATCTTTCCCGTGCGGGGATCCACCCGACCCACAGCGTGGGGTGGTGTGTCCTCCGTATACCAGACGTTGCCATCGAAATCGATGTGGACTTCCTGCAGCCACCGGCGGGGGCGAGCATCATCCACCGGGATCAGGTACTCGACATACTGGGCCTTGGAGAGAACTGCCTCATCCAACGGTATTTCATCTTCCAGCTTCAGGCGGCGGGCGGGGCTGTCGGGTCCGAAATGGGTACTCAGATACTCGGCCAGCTCCTGGCGCTGGTGTGCGCTTATGGTTCCGGGAGGAATCCGGTTCTCCATCATTTGGCCAATCGTGTCGTCCCACTCCTCGGTACTCCGGTGGAAACGGGAGATGAAGTTCTGCCCATGGCATTGGATGCAGGTGTCCTCCATCAGGGACTTCACGGGGCTGTCCGGATACAGCTCGTCATAGGAGAGCAATATCGCACCCTTGGCCCGGTTTCCCCCGACGGTTCCCTGGCCCACGGCTTGAGGCTGAGCCTCCCTGAGGGAGAAATCCAGATTCAGCACTGCTCCCCCCTCGACCTGGATCTCCTGCCGATCGGATTCAAATCCCGGCTTCTCCACCCAGACCTCGTAGCTTCCCGGCAACATGGCTACGGTCTGATACAGGCCGCCCCCTGTATACACCATGTAGATAATGTCCTTGTCCAGGTTCCTGGCGTACACTTTAGCGGCTTGAAAAGCCGTGGGTGCAGTCACCTGGCCCGACAGCATCCCCGTCCCCGGCACCTGGTTCTGTAGGGCGTCGATCATTCCCGAATCACCGCACCCAAACAGGCACAACAGACCCAAGATGGCGAAAAGAGAAGTCCTTTGATGTGGCATGAGCTCCCTCCTGTTAGTTTATGCCTCGCTATTCTAGTGTCTCAGTCCCAGAAGGGCGAGTCATTTCTTCAAAGGGCCTCACGGGGGCTTTCCCGTTGCCTTCAGCCCCCTCACGTCGTAACATTGGGCGCAACTGCACAGGTGAGGGGAAATTGCATGGTCGGCAAGACCATCAGCCAATACAAGGTTCTGGAGAAGATCGGTGAAGGCGGACTCCTACGGCGTCACGCTTTGATGGCCCGCAGGGTTCAATCAGGGAGAAGATGTTCATGAACACCAAAAAACCGAATAGCTGGCTTTCCATCATCGTGGTCTTGGCCGCCATAGCCACACTGGCGCCGGCAGTTCACGCTGCCGAATTCTCCGTGGTCGAAGCTTCCATTTCGGAGATGCAGGCAGCCTTGCGAGATGGCCGCGTCACCTCACGCGACCTGGTCACACAGTATTTGGTCCGTATCGCCATGTATGAAAACACCCTCAACGCTGCCATCGCGGTAAACTCCAAGGCGTTGGAAGTGGCCGACGCCCTCGACCGCGAGAGGGCCGCAGGTCAAGTACGCGGACCGTTGCACGGCATCCCCATTGCCATCAAGGACAATATTCACACTACGGACATGCCGACCACGGCCGGCACATTGGCGCTGGATGGGTTCATTCCCCCCTACGAAGCTACGCTGGTGGAAAATTTGCGAGCAAGTGGAGCTGTCATCATCGCCAAGACGGTGATGACGGAGTTGGCCCACTGGATAACGATGGGTATAGCGCAGAACTACTCGGCGGTGGGCGGTTATGGCTTCAATCCCTATGATTGGCGGCGTGATCCCCGGCCTGGTTTGAACGACGGCCGCGGGGTGCTTCCAACCGGCAGTTCCTCATCCGGCGCGGGCACAGCGGCCAGCCTGTGGGCGGCAAATATCGGCACTGAAACCACCGTCTCGATCATCGGACCGGCATCGGCTGCCATGCTCGCCGCGGTCAAACCCACCTTGGGCCGCATCAGCCGCTGGGGAGTGATTCCCGTCACCTACGATCAGGACACGGCAGGACCCATGACCCGCACCGTCACCGACGCGGCGATTCTCCTGGGTGTGCTTGAAGGCACCGCAGCTGACCCCAATGACCCGGCCACCGGACGGTGCACTCCGCCGCCGGGGAATGACTACACGCCGTTCCTCAACGCCGAAGCTCTCAAGGGCGCGCGGATCGGCGTGCCCCGGGCGTGGTTCATCGACCCACACACGCTGCCTGGCAATGAAGCGCCGAGCGGTGGCCTCCCCGACGATCAGAAGGTGATGATGGACGAGGTGGTCGCCATACTCCGGGCCGCGGGCGCGACCGTTGTTGATCCGGCAGACGTTCCGAGTGCGTTGGCCGATACCTGGGAGGACAATGTTCTGGTCAGGGGGTCCTGCTCTCGGAGACCAAGCTTCAAAGGCGACGACGCAAACTGTTCGGTGGTGCTCAAATACGGCTTCAAGCGCGATTTCACCAACTGGGTAGCCAGCCTGGGGGCGGCGGCTCCGGTCAAGAGCCTCACCGAGCTGCGCGAATGGAACGTTGCCAATTCCGCACTCGGTACGCTCAAGTACGGCCAGCATACCCTGGATCTTTCCGACGAACAGGACCCGACTCTGGAAGAGGACCGCATCCGCTATGAGGCCGACCGCGCCCTCGATCTGCGCCTGGCCGGGGCCGAAGGGGCCGATGCGGTCATGGATCGTCATGACCTTGATGCTCTTATTTTCGCCGGCAGCCGCGGCAGCAGCTTTCTTGCCAAAGCCGGCTATCCATCGGTAACGGTTCCGTTCGGCTTGGTCGCCAATGGCAGTGGATTTCCCGAGGGCTTTATACCCAAGCCTGCGCCTCTGGGCGTCACCTTCAGTGGCACCGCCTGTAGCGAACCCCGCTTGCTCGGACTCGCTTTTGCGTTCGAGCAGATCACCAAGCGACGGCGGCCGCCCGAGCTCTAGTCAGTAATTTCTCCACACTGATCAATCCGGGTTGTCCAATGATAACCCTTCCACATTCTCTTCACTGCCATCCTCGGCATCTCCGGGGCTAACCCGTCGCCTGATTCAGATAACATAGCTTTCAGTTTGGAGGTGCTAACCGGTGAGGATTTCTATGATGGGAAAACATCGAAACCTGATTTTGGCTGGGTTTCTTCTATGGGTATGGGTTCCTGGCTTGGCGCAGACAGCGGATGAACGACCCCGTATCGGGGTGGCCTTGAGTGGGGGTGGAGCTCGAGGTTTAGCACACATCGGGGTGCTTCAGTGGTTCGAGGAACATCAAATCCCCATTGACTACCTGGCAGGTACCAGTATGGGTGGCTTGATCGGAGGCCTGCATGCCTTGGGAATGGCTTCGGACGAGATGAGGCAGATCGTCGAAAGCCTGGACTGGAACCAACTGCTTACCGCCTCTCCTGCCTATTCGGATCTGACCTTCCGGAGGAAAGAGGACCGTCGTGCCTATCCTGGGAGGCTTCAGCTGGGTTGGCAGCAAGGACTCAAGACACAAAGCTCACTGAGCGATGCCCACTTCATTGGCCTTTTGCTCAGCCGTCTGGCTCTTCCCTATTCCTCGGTTGACCACTTTGATGAAATGCCCATTCCCTTCCGTGCTGTTGCCGTCGACATGGAGGGAGCCCAACGGATCATTTTGGAGGAGGGTTCTCTGGCCCAGGCACTGCAGGCCACCATCGCTATTCCAGGCGTCTTTCCCCCCGTGGAGGTTGACGGGCAGTTGCTGGCCGATGGCGGTTTGCTCAACAATCTTCCCACCGATGTGGTGAAGGCCCTGGGGGCGGACATCGTCATTGCCGTGGACGTAGGGACTCCCCTCAGCGAGAGAGAGGATCTGGCTTCCTTTCTTGGAGTTCTCAACCAATCCATCGGGGTAATGATGATTGAGAACGTGCGACAGAACCTGTTGCTGGCCGACATCATCGTCTCCCCTGATCTGCAGGACTATACCACTATGGATTTCTCAGCCGGCCCTGCCATTGTTGATCTGGGATATCAAGCCGCCGAGAGCAAAAGGGTGTTTCTGGAGGCCCTGGGAGTCAATGACACCCAGTGGGAGCAGTACCAAGAGTTTAAGAGCTCACGGAGGCGGGAGGAACCCTTTAGAGCGGAGTTTTTGGAACTGGTGGGTCCCTCACAGAGGGGTCAGGAGGAAATCCACAGGAGTTTGGAAGAAAACATCGGGGCAGAACTGCAAACCACGGCCTTGGAGTCGGATCTCAATGCCTTTTACAGCCTTGGCCGGTATCGCGCCCTCAGCTACCGGGGAATCACACGAGAGCAGGAGGAGGGCCTTCTGGTCGAGGTCACCCCGAAATCTCATGGGCCGCCCTTTATCGACCTGGGCTTTGAGATCAACGGTGCCGATATCCACAATATTCGCTTCGGTGTTCGCAGCCGGACGACTTTTTTGGATGTGGGTGCTTACGGGTCTGAATGGCGAGTGGACTTGGGATCTGGCCCCGAGACGTTTGCCCGTACTGAGTACTACTATCCGGTCGGATGGGGATTTTTCCTTGCCCCACGGGCATTTGCCGAGGGAGAGAACACCCCCCTCTCTGAGGAGGGTCAACGAGTGGCTGAGTACAAGGAGACCAGCGCCGGTGCAGGATTCGACTTGGGCTATGGTTTCGGAAGTCGATCCAATGAGATTCGAGCAGGATATGAGATCAGTACCCTGGATGCCCAGGTGCGGATTGGGGACCCGCTTTTGCCATCGCTTGAGGGTACCTGGGGGTGGCCTCCCTGGGATGGACTCTCGATCGCCTGGACAGTGCTGTTGTTCCCAGGAGCGGTTTCCGGGTGGAACTTCGCCCCAACTGGTTTTTCCAGAGTCCGGGTATCTCCGGGGGATTTCCCCAGGCCGAGTTGAAATTTTCCTTTTTTCAAAGGATTGGAGAACCCAACTCGGTGTTCGTGCTCGGAGAAGGAGGGACGACGTTTAGTGAGACCGCCCCCCCGGCACAGCAACTGACCTTGGGCGGGCCTTTCCGCTTGGGAGCGTTTCATCAAGATGAGTTCCGCGGTTCTCGACTGATCTTTTCAACTCAGGGATATATGCATCGCATTGGATCTCTTCCGGCTCTTTTCGGCGGTAAGGTCTACGCCGCCCTTTGGCATGAGATCGGGACAGTTTTCGAGCCGCAGGGACAACGAAACTACCTGAGCGTTCTCTCAGGTGGTGTTCTCACGGAAACCTTCCTGGGGCCCATGATCGTTGGGGGCAGCTGGGGTGAGGGAGGGAGATACCGGTTCTATTTCTCCGTAGGCTCTCTTTTTTAAACCTGTTACGGACTTAAGTTCCTATGAGGGTTTCCCTGGTGAGGGTTCGAGTCCCTCCCCGGGAACGCTCCTGACGCGGGTTTCAGCCCTTCGTCACGCCGCTTTCATCTGAGGGAAGCGAAGAAAACCTATGCATCCTCCGGGTTAGGGGAAGTAGAACGGGTGGTGAAGGCCTGGAATTCGCTGCCTGAAAGGGTTTGAAAGATACGCAGGTCGAACTCCGGCAGGACGGCCAGAATGTGGTCAAAAATGTCGGCCTGAATCGCTTCGTAGTGGGCCCATCTGATGTCGGTGCAGAAGACATAAATCTCGATCGGCAGACCGTGCTCACCGGGAGCCAACTGGCGAATGATCAAGGTCATCTCCTGGCTCACCATGGGGTGGTTTTTCAAATAGGCCTGGACGTAGGCTCGAAAGGTCCCAATATTGGTCATTCGCCTGCCGTTGGCCAGGCTTGAATCATCCACCTTGGCGGACCGGTTGTGCTCGGCCAATTCGGCTCGCTTTGTCTCAACGTATTTTGAAATGTACTGTATTTTGGAGAAGCGTCCGATCATCTCCTCGGTACAGAATCGAATGCTGTTCATATCAACATGGATTGCACGCTTGATCCTGCGCCCCCCCGATTGCTGCATGCCTCTCCAATTCTTGAAGGATTCGCTGATCAGTGCGTAGGTGGGAACCGTGGTGATGGTCTTGTCCCAGTTCTGAACTTTGACCGTCGTCAAGGTCATTTCCACCACATCCCCGTCGGCGCCGTATCGAGGCATTTCGATCCAATCTCCCGGGGCCACCATGCGGTTGGCGGTCAACTGAATACCTGCCACAAAACCCAGAATCGCATCTTTGAAGATCAACATGAGAACCGCCGTTAAGGCCCCCAGGCCACTCAGAAAATAGAGCGGTGTTCGGTCCAGGATGATGGACAAGATCAAGATCCCCGAGACGAAGTACAGGACCAGCTTCAGGACCTGCAGGAAGCTCTTGATGGGAACTTCCCTGGAGATCTCAAAGGTCCCATAGATGTCGAGAACGGCATTGAGAAGGGAATCGACAACCAGGATAGCGACAAGGATCATGTAGATCAGCGCCGCACTGGAATGGAGAGAAGTCAGAAGGCCATACCCCTCCAGGGCCAGAGGCATCCCCGTGTAAAGAACGAGGGCTGGAGCCAAATGCGACAGCTTGGAGAAGACCCTCCTTTGCACGAGGGTGTCGTCCCAGGTGGTTCGGGAGCGAGAAACCAGCGATTTGACTACTGATAAAATCAATCGCTTGGCCACGAAATTGGCCAGAGCGCTCAGGAAAATGACGAAACAGTAAGCGATGATTCGGGCCAGGACGAGAGCCGCCGTAGCACCCAGGTTCTGCTGGACCAGCCAGGTTTCGATTAATTCCAACATCGGCTCCAAATTCTAGCACGAGGTCCCCAGCGGGGAAACGACCAACTTATCTGTGGAGACGGTCGGTTCAAATCAATCTCAATCCTGCCAGAGCGAGGAGACCGGCCAGGACCATTAACACTTGCGAACGACTGACGCTTCACTCGGGTCAGATACTCGAGATGCAGTGATTGAGAAGACCCACGATCTGGTTGATCCCGACCGTGCAGGTGTTAGTCGGAATCTGGAACGAGCATCCGGATGAAGCCGTCCTGCCTCGACGTGATGAAGATCTCTCCGTCACGGCTGCGACTGATCTGCAGGTCTGCGCGAGTGACCGTCGCGCCCATCGCTGCCTCCACGAGCTCCCGCAGCGTGACATACGTGCGGTTGCCACTGGCGTCGCGTACGTAAAGCTGGATCTCCTCGACGGGCGCTACAGTCTGTGGGATCCCGTCATCAGCCTCTTTCATCGCGGCGAGGTCGGCCACAAATATACGTCCACGCAGAATGTCACCAAACACGAACTTGCCACGGAGTGCGGGAATGCGCCCGTGGTATGCGAATCCACCCGTCACGGACTGCCCGTCGTTGTGGTCGTAGATCGCCACGGGGTACGTGAACCCGTCCTGGCTCTGCCCGTTCAGAATCTCCGCCGGCAGCTGGAATACCTGATTGAGCACTCCGCCCGGCCTCATCAGGCCGTTATCGAAGAACCCCTCGCGCTGCATCCAGCCGTAGTTGAGGCCTTCGCGAACGATGTTGATCTCCTCGATGTTGCTCCCGCCAATGTCCGAGGCGAACATCGTTCCGTCCACGAGGTCCCACGAGAGCCTGTGGGCGTTCCGGAAGCCGTAGGCGTAGATCTCCCCGAATGTCTCGGGATCACCATCCGCGGCGAACTTGTTGATCGGTGGAATCGTGTAATCCCCGACTCCTTTGGTCCCTCCCGACTCGGCCGGGCTCCGCGGATCGATCCGCAGGATTGCGCTGACCACTGTATCAAGGCGCTGAGTCTGGCCGGGACTGCTCGCATTCGGCCCGCCGCCATTGCCGAATCCGAAATCGCTCCCGCTCGTGTAGAGCAGGCCGTAGTCGGGGTCACCGGGCGCCGCCGTCGGGTTGAACTCGAGGTGGCTGATGGGGTGTCGAATGTTGTCGACGACATGTCCGACCCGGAGCAGCTCACGCCGGGCGCCCTCGAAGACGTTCGCCGCCGGGTTCGTCGCGCGCCATTCCGTGATGACACTGTGAAAAGTGACATCGGCTTGGGTGAACCCCGGCGGAATGAAGTGCGGCGTCGCGGGATTCCCCGTCGCCCGCTCGACATGCGCCGTGTAGAACAATCCGATCTGCGCAAATTCCGGGTGGAACTCGAAACCGATGAACCCACTCTGCAGGCTGCCGTAGAAGCTGAGCGAGAAGGCGGCCGCGATGTCGGCATACACGGAGGGCCGGTTGTCGCGGTCGAGCAGGTACAAGAAACCGCGCGAGTCATTGGCGAAGCGCCGGCCGTCCGCAAGGTCGCGGACGTAGCTGACGCGGGCCCACCCGGCAGCGTCCTGATCGGCAGGGTACAGCCCGCGTGTATCAGGCAGGCGTGCGACCTCCCTGATCTCGACGCTCAGTCCACGTTTGACTATCGGCTCCGCAATCGGATTGTTGATTTGCGCGTGCATCGCGCCGGCGGCCCAGAAAGCCAGGACTATCAGGATGACGAGCGGTACCGGTAAGCGCATGAATCCTCCTAGGGTCGGCTGGCATGCTTCTGCGCCTCCAGGATGGCGTGGCACTCGTACTCGACGAGTCCGGGCGTTCCTCACGACCCGGGGTTGGAGGACCAGTAACTGAACCGACATTTCCTTTTTAGCCTTGCGGGGGTGCCAGGATTTAGCATTGAGAGCAACTGCATTGTCAAGCTCGTGACTCCGATTTGAACAGTCCGCCAAGACCATTGGTTTCAAAACCACGAGCGTAAGCTAAGGAAGCTAATTCAGAGCGCCGTGAAGAGACAGTGTGCCAAAATTGATGACCAAAACTGCTTTTCCCTCAAGTCTTCCGTGACCCGGGGAAATGTCAATCGTCAGGTGCTCGATGGCTTCACGTGTTCTGGAAAACATCGAGTCCAACTTGATTAACTTAGAAGTATCGAGAGTCTCTCCACGCTCCAGTTTCCCGGGATAGAGCGCCAGATCCCAGTCCTCTGGGCCGTTCTTGACGACACCGATGATGAGTTGCCCGGCAGGAATCGTTACCATCCCTGCCTTCAACTCCCCGGACAATTCCAAGCGTGGGGAACGGGGTGTGATAAAGCTGCCCACCTCGGCGTTTCGGGCATGCTCTTCATTGGCGGGAACGGTCTGGTAAGTGATCGTTGCTTCGACTCCTCCCGGCAGTTCAGCGCTCAGCTTCTTTTCAAAGTGCGGGTGTGCCATCAGGAATGTGGTTCCTGCCAGAGTCAACACAAAAACTCCTATTTTCTTCACGGTTCATCCTCCTTCATATGATTTGCGGTTGCCCCATAATATCAGACACTGGACCCTCAAGTATCCACAAAATGGTTATTCACGATGTGCGATAAGGCGAAGGAGGTGATATAGGTATTCCGCAAAGGAACAAACGCGAAGAGGCTCCAGGGGTTGCGCCCAAAGTGTGCCCGCGGCTAACCCACTCCAACCAACTCCAGCCTAAATACAAGCTTAAGAGCGACGGAATTTCTCCTTATTTTAAAGGTGCTTAGAAATCCCACTTCTAGGGCTTACCTGACAACCTCGCAGTTCATGCTTCTTCTCTCTTCCCGAACTTGAAAGTTCGACACGGAAATGGTATTCATTGTTATAGTTCACCTTTGGAAAGAAGGTTTGGATGAAACCCAGGCCGCGATCGATTTATTTTCAGCTCATCAGCTCGACTGCACATTCGACACAAGCCCCTTTAGGCCGAACATCGTTTGCTGATGGGCAACTGAGAAGCCCTTAAAGAGCCTTACCGAAAGGAGCATACGGATGCCAGATTCATTGACCCTCCAAATTAACGGCCAATCCCATACCGTTCTCGCTGATGGGGATGTTCCCCTGCTTTGGGTGATCCGGGAATATCTCCAGATGACCGGCACCAAATTCGGTTGCGGCATAGCCCAGTGCGGCGCCTGTACGGTTCACGTGGACGGGCAGCCCATGCGGTCCTGCCAGCTTCAGGTCTCCCGGGCGGTGGGCCGAGAGATCACCACCATCGAGGGGATTCGTGAGGATCATCCGGTCAAGCAGGCCTGGATTGACATTCAGGTACCGCAGTGCGGTTACTGTCAGTCGGGTCAGATCATGTCAGCCGTGGCCCTGGTGGAGAAGAACTCCAATCCCAGCGAGGATGAGATCATCCAGGCCATGGAAGGCAATCTGTGCCGCTGTGGAACCTACACCCGGATCAAGCAGGCCATTTATCAGGCGGCCGAGAAAGTGAGGAACGCATGAGCAGCACCATTGATCGACGAGAGTTCTTAACGCGAGCGGGTCTCACGCTGGCCATAGTCGCCACGCCTTCGAGCTTGAAGATTCTTGCCCTGGGGCCAGCTGCCACGGCATCGGATGTTTTTAGTCCGGGCCCCTGGCTGCAGATTACCCCCGATAATCAGGTCACCATTCTCTTGTGTAAATCAGAAATGGGCCAGGGCATTCATACCGCCATACCCATGATCGTCGCCGACGAGCTGGAAGCCGATTGGAACCAGGTGCGGACGGAGATGGCCCCGGTGGAGGCTGAGTATGCCGACCCGGTCATCAACCAACACGGAACCTTCGGAAGCATGAGCATGAGAAATCTGTACGAACCGCTGCGCAAACTCGGTGCGGCAGGCCGAGAGATTCTGGTTGAAGCGGCGGCCCAGAAGTGGAATGTGCCCGTGAGCCAGTGCGAGGCCATCCAAGGCAAGGTTCACCACCAGCCCAGCAGCCGGACTCTTACCTATGGTGAGTTGGTTGAAGAAGCCTCGGCCCTTCCGGTTCCTGAGAATCCGAGACTGAAGCAAAAGAGTGAATTCAAACTCATGGGTACCTCGGTGGCGCGCCGCGACATTCCGGCCAAGGTCCGTGGAGAGGCCAAATATGGCATCGACACCTTCGTGCCGGGAATGCTGTATGGCGTGGTGGCCCGCCCACCCGCCTATGGAGCCAAGTTGATCTCCTATGATGAGCAGGCAGCCAAGCAAGTCGATGGAGTGCACCATGTAGTGAAATTCGACCGAGGGATCGGCATCTGTGCCGATACGATTGACGCTGCCTGGAAAGGAAGAGAGGCACTCAATTCCAAGTGGGACCGAGGGGTGGAGCCCACCTTGAGTACGGCAAGTATAGAAAAGGTCCTGGCCGATGGCTTGGATCAACCGGGCCGTGAGGGCCGCAATGACGAGGGCGTTCCAAGAGCCCTCAGGCAGGCCCACAAGCGGGTCCTGGCCGAGTACT
>Ga0066376_10005039_pt1 | contig 11321 bp, 11 predicted proteins | sample Knorr_S15_td_Bot_FD_77009 | JGI IMG/M metagenome (GOLD analysis project Ga0066376, IMG submission 77009) | Marine microbial communities from Southern Atlantic Ocean transect - Knorr_S15_td_Bottom_ad_5009_LV_A | ecosystem: Environmental > Aquatic > Marine > Oceanic | place: Southern Atlantic... | reverse complement strand
TGGGACACTTTCGGCTCCTTTCTAGGTGCGGTAGATCTATACCCTGCACCGGGAGTCCAAACACACCACCACCCTCATGTTTTTCTCCCTTTAAAAGTGTCCCATTATCGCTGAACGCCTACAATCCCATAGGCAGATTCCTTGGATTGTTGGCGCACACATCGGGTCAACTTGAAATATCGCACGCCCACTTCGAAGAGGGCTTGACCTTCTGCCGGATTGGCGGCTACAAGCCCGCTTTGGCTTGGACATGTTGTGAATACGCTGAATCGCTTCTTGATCGAAATCAATATGACGGGCTTGCCCGAACAAGCGATTTACTCGACGAATCCATGTCGATCTCCCTTGAGCTGGGCATGGAGCCGGTAACGGAGAGGGTTTTAGCGATTCAGGAGCGTACCGCTTCGTCAGCAACGAGAGCGCTAGTCTACCCAGATGGATTGACTCAACGAGAAGTCGAGGTCTTGAAGCTTGTGGCTACGGGAAAGACCGACCGCGAGATAGCCACATCCCTAGTCATCGCTGTCAGAACCGTGGGCACCCATGTGGGGAACATCCTCAACAAGACCGGCGCAGGTAATCGAACCGAGGCAGCCAATTACGCTAATCAACATGGTTTAGCGTAATCGCTTAGTGAGGGCCCGGCCGTCACCTGTTTTCACCAAGAGAGCGACTTAAACGCCCCGGGCTTACCTTGAGTCTGGGGCGTCTGGTTTAATAGGGCCGAAATATTGTTGTTTATCTCGACAAAGATAGCTAACATCTACAAACTATTACGCGATTGGGAGGATGGTTCAATATGCCAGAGATAGAGATTCTTTTACCCGGTTTCAGCATCAATACCGATCAGGGAACACTTGGGCTTTGTACGGTGACCCTGGTCCGAGGAGAAAAACTGACGGTGGTGGATGTAGGACACTTCGGACGGCGGACTATGTTGGTTGAAACTCTGCAAAGCCATGGGATCTCTACCGAGGAAATCGGAAGAGTGATACTAACCCACGCCCATTGGGACCACTCCCAAAACACCGATCTATTTCCCAACGCCGAGATCGTGATTTCCAAACGGGAATTAGAATACAGCCGAAATCCGAGGGCTAATGATTATGCGACCGCCAAATACTTCGCTGACACGCTAACACCCCACACTGTTATAGAGGTCTCAGGTGAGACCGAATTGGAGAAAGGAATAGGAACGTTTGATACGCCGGGCCATACCGCGGGACACCAGAGTGTTCTCGTTGAGACTTCGGGGGGCCTGGTATGCCTTGGCGGCGATGCAATCTCAGATGCAGGCGCCTTGGGCCGCGGTCTGCCGGCGTTCGTATTCTGGAGCGTTGAACAAGCCCAAGCCAGCCTCAAGAAGATTTCCGGAGCCGCCAGCGTCATATACCCAGGACACGATCGGCCGTTCAGGATCGATGGCGATAATTTCGAGTACCTGACAGATGCTCCCACGATCAAGATCAGCGGGTTCTTGGACAGTAGCCGAGACCTGGTATCGATCGAGCTCGGCTTGCCACCAAGATTTGAACCTCGGATCAACCCGGATGCCCGTTAACCGGTATAGAGCCCATTGACCGAACGCGGCTATTAGCTCGCGACAATCGGCTACGAACTTTTTTGTTCCCAGCCCCGCGCCCGTTCCATCGCCCGTTGCCAGCCGGCGTAGAGGTGGTCAGCCTCGTCTTTAGACATCTTCGGCTCGTAACGGGCGTTCGCTTGCCACTGGGAGGCTAGGTCTTTTTCGCTGTCCCAAAATCCCACCGCAAGACCGGCCAGGCAGGCTGCGCCCAAGGCAGTGGTCTCAGCGATCTCCGGGACCTCCACGGGTATGCCCAGCATGTCGGCCTGAAACTGCATCAAGAACGGGTTGCCGGAACCGCCGCCGTCGGCCCGGAGCAAAGGTATCTCCGACAGAGCAGACTGCTTGACGACCTCCAGCACGTCTCTGACCTGGTAGGCGATCGCTTCGAGTGTCGCCCGGACGATGTGGGCACGGCCCGTGCCTCCGGTGATTCCCACTATGGTCCCCCGGGCGTAAGGGTCCCAGTGGGGAGCGCCTAGCCCGGCAAAGGCGGGCACGAAGTAGACTCCGCCTGTGTCAGGAACTCCCTCCGAGATCTCCGACGTCTCGGCTGCGTTCTTGATGATTCCCAGCCCGTCCCTAAGCCACTGCACCGCGGCGCCAGCGATGAAAACACTCCCCTCCAGCGCGTATTGGGTCTGCTGCCCATCCCTTTGCCAACCAACGGTGGCGAGGAGGCCCGGCGGAGGTGTAACCGGCTGTTCGCCCGTCTGCATCAGCAGGAAAGCCCCGGTGCCGTAGGTGTTCTTGACCATCCCCGTTTGGAAACAAGCCTGGCCGAAGAGGGCGGCGCTCTGGTCCCCGACAAGACAGGCTATCGGGACCGGGGCGTCGAACAGACCTGGGTCAGTCTCGCCGAAGATGCCGCTGGATGGGCGAACGCCGGGCAACATTCCTAGAGGTATGTTCAGCGCCAAGAGCAGATCGGAGTCCCATTCCTGGGTGTGGATGTTGAACAGCATGGTGCGCGACGCGTTGGAAACGTCCGTCGCATGGACTTTGCCACCGGTCAAACGGTAAAGGAGCCAACTATCGACAGTACCGGCGCACAGTTCGCCTGCTTCAGCCCGTCTCTGGCCGTCGGGTGTGTGGTCCAGCAGCCAGCGAATCTTTGTGCCCGAGAAGTAGGCGTCGATGACCAGCCCGGTCTTCTCCCGGACGATGGGCTCCAACCCGCGCTCCTTCAGTTCTTCGCATAGAGGGGCGGTGCGGCGGCATTGCCAGACTATGGCCGGCGCGACCGGTTCCCCGGTGGCACGGTCCCAGACCACCGTGGTCTCCCGCTGGTTCGTGATGCCGATGGCCGCCAACTGCCGGGCATCGATGCCCGCCGAGGCCATGGCTTCCCGAGACACAGCAACCACCGATTGAAAAAGCTCTTCCGGGTCGTTGCTAACCCAACCGGGTTCCGGATGGAACTGGGTGATCTCGCGGCTGGTGGATGCAACCACGCGGCCGTCCCGGTCGAAGACGAACGCCGCCGAGCCGGTGGTGCTTTGGTCTATTGCCAGGATGTGGTTCTGTTGGGCCATGGTTCCTACCGGCCTACACGACCCCCGCTTCCGCAAGGTAGGCCAGCTCCGTCTTTTGCAGCCCCAATTCGCCGCAGAATATGTCCTCGTTGTGCTCCCCGATCAGGGGCGCGCGGCTGGATATTTGCCAGGGTGAGCCGCTGTAGATGCCGGCGGCCCCAGGGTATTTAAAGGTCTTCCCAAGTTCCGGATGCGGGACCTCCACCCAGAAGCCGCGGTCGGTCAGGTGGCCTTCGTCCACCAGCTCGTCGGGCGCGCGAATCGCCCCCCAGTTGAATCCGCGTTCCTGCCCGCCGTGGGCCACCTCATCCCGAGTCATATTGGCGGCGAAGTTGGCGACCACTTCCTCGATGTGCTCCTCGCTGGCCGCGAAAACCGCAGGGCCCAGATAGCGTTCTTCGGTGAGGTCGCCCGCCAGACCGTGGCTGTCCATCCATTCGACGAGCTTTGGGAACAGCCGGAGCGTGACCCTGGACGCCGAGGCGTTCACGTACTTGCCGTCCTTGCAGATCAGTTGGCTAACGGCGGTGGGCGTCGCGGCGGCGTGACGGCCGGTCTGGCGCAGCACCACCTGGCCTTGGTAAATGTAGGTGTTCACGTGCATCTCGGTGGTCAGGGCGCAGGCGTCGTGTACCGAAGCGTCGATGTACTGGCCCTGGCCTGAGCCTGTGCGGTGCATCAGGGCGGCGATTATCGCCAGGTAGGCGTAGTGGCTGCCGATATGCCAGGCCTGACCTCCGCCCGGCGCGATGGGTATATCTCCAGGCACGTGGCCGCTGTCGTAACCGCAGCAGCCCATCTGCCCGCCCGCCGCCAGGTGCAGCAGGTCGCCGGCCAGGAAGTCCCGCCAGGGCCCCGTCTGGCCGAACGAGGTCAGCGAGCACATGATCAGCCGGGGGTTCGACTTGACCAGGTCCTCATAACCCAGGCCCAGTGAGGGCAGGTAACCGGCGTTAAAAGTCTCCAGGATGACGTCTGCCGTGTCGGCCAGCTTCCTGAAAAGACCCCGCCCATCTTCGGTCTCCAGATTCAGCGTGATGCCCTTTTTGGATGTGTTGTAATGCCAGAAGGAGAGACTCCGTTCCCGGTGCGGCAGGTCGTCCAGGAACGGCCCAACCGTGCGGGCGTGTTCGCCGGCCGAGGGCTCGATCTTGATGACCTCGGCTCCCAGGTCGGCCATCAGCTTCCCGCAGTACTGTCCCTTCTCGTCGGCCAACTCCAGCACCCGCAAGCCGGAGAGCGGGCCGTTGTTCGTGGAGGCAGCGGTTTTTTCAGACTTGAACGCAGCGCCGGGGCCCGTGAAAGCCATCGGCTCCGACTTGATCATGTCGTCCATGTAGGGGTAGCGGTCGAGGGTCGTTGGCCAAAAGGTGTTGTCATCGTACCCGGACACAAACTCCTCGTGGCTGAGGCCCAGCATCCCTTCAAAGACCTCCTGGTTGTGCTGGCCAATCATGGGAGCGGGCTTGGTGTTGATCGCAGGGGTCTCGGACATCTTGAACGGCGCATTCTGGAACTTATATTTGCCGATAACCGGATGCTCCAGCTCCCGGTATAACTCCCTATGGCGGAGCTGCGGGTCGTGCTCCACCCGGTCCTCGGTGCTCTGAACCGGCATGGCGGGGACGCCCGACGACTGGCAGAGCTCCATCAAATCGTATTTCTCAAGGGTTTGGGCCCACTCTTGAATGCCGTTGTCCATCTCTTCTTGGTTCTGGAGACGGCCGCTCAAGGTGGCGAATTTGGGTCCAGTGGCCCACTTGGGGGAGCCCATCACCCCCACCAGGCGCCGCCACTCGTCATCGGAGAAACAAGCGATGGCGCACCAGTCGTTGTAGCCGCCGCCCTTGGTGCGGTAGGAGTTGTGCGGGGCAGTCGTTGGGCCCCGGTAGTTATTGAGCATGGGTGCGCCGGGCCAATGCGCCCGGTTGCCGGGTGGGAACCCTTCCCTCCGAGAGGGACGGCCATTGACCGTGGCGTCCAGCATGGCCGAGCCGTTCAGGGTGGCGCCGACGATCATCTGGGAGAGGTCTACGTGCTGTCCCTGGCCGGTGATGTTCCGGTTGTAGAGAGCAGTCATGGTGGCGAAGGCGATGTACATGCCGCCGGTGTCGTCCAGGTAGGACCAGCCCCACCCCGCAGGCTGCTCGCCAGGCAATCCAGACAAAAAGGTCAGCCCCGAAAAAGCCTGGGCGATAGGCCCCATGGTCAGGTATTCGCGGTGCCGTCCCGTATGCCCGAAACCTGACTGGGAGACGTAGACGATGTCCGGTTTTATCTTCTTCAGCTCATCGTAACCCAGGCCCCAACTTTGTAACGCCCTCGCGCTGAAATTCTCGACCACCACGTCGGAGACCGCGACCAGCTTCTTGATAAACTCCAGGCCGCGTTCCGACCGGAGGTTGACCGTGATGCCCTTCTTGTTGGCGTTGGTGTCGTTGAAGTTGGTGCGAGTATTGAGGCTGGGCTCGACGCCGGGCGCCGTCCCGCCGGTGGTCCTGCCCCGCTCGTTCAGAGGCCATTCAACCTTGATGACTTCCGCCCCCAACGCACCCAACCATCGGGTCGCCCAGGGACCGGCCCTGACCCAAGTGAAATCCAATACCCGGACGCCTGCCAGCGCTCCCGGGGTGACTGCCATCTGCTCTTGGGTTTGGGCCAAGTCTTCCTCCCTGATCTCCTGTTGCCGTGAGCACGAATATAACCACACCGTGCCGGGCCGTCAATTTACCGCCGGCCTTAACGGACCGTCTGGTTCTCCAGGTCCAGCACTTTCTCGGCCATCAAACTGAGGACCCGCCACGATGTCTCATTGCTCCCCAACGTCGACACATCGTCCGCATATGTGTCCAACACCACGTAGGAGCATCCCAAGGCTTCCAGTTCCGCCAGGTCGCGGTGCACCTGATCGAGGTTGCCCTCGCCGATGATGCGGTCGTCTTTGGTCACGGGTGAGTCGGTCAGCCAGAGCTTGATCCTCGGACACAGCGCCGGCATCGGCCGTCCTTCCTCGTCGGCGATCTCTTTAAGACGGGGGATCTCGATGTCCTTGAACCGGTCCATCTGGTTTCGGATGGGATGCCATGCGTCTCCGTAGCGGACCGTGCGCCGGAACGCCGCGTCGCTGGCGCCGCCCACCCAGATGGGGATGTGAGGAGACTGGACGGGCCTGGGCGCGGTGTGCACGTCCTTGAAGGAAACGAACTTGCCTTCATAGGACGCCACGTCCTGCGTCCACAGGAGTTTTATCGCCTCAAGGTACTCGTTGGTGATGGCGCCCCTGGACCTGTATGAGACATTCAGCGCCTTGAATTCTTCCTGGGCCCAACCGATGCCGACGCCAAGGATGAAACGGCCGCCGCTATACTGGTCCACGTTGGCGCAGGCCCTGGCTACCTCAAGAGGGCTGCGGTAGGGCACGATCAGCACCGTTGTGCCGAGTTCGATCTTGCTGGTGACACCGGCCAGCCAGCCAAGCAAAGCGATAGGCTCATAGAAGGGAGCGGGATAGCGGGCATGCACGTCCGAAGTTATCGCGATGTGGTCGGAGGCCATCAGCAGATGATAGCCAAGGGATTCCGAGAACTGTGCCCAGCTTTTTAACGACTGGGGGCTAACACCTTGGCCGAAGTTGATCAGGTTCACGCCGACTTTCATTTCAATCTCCTATCCAATGGGCCGCCCAATGGGCTTAGCAAAAAGTATCTCAGGTATCTTAAGAATGGCTGGCCGCGCTTACAATAACTCAGTTGATATTCCCTGTGGTAATTTTAGAAGTGATTCTGGGAGTGATTAATGGAGATGATTCATGGCTGAAGCAATGGACGCCGGCGAGTACCGGCCGAATATCTTCGCCCGGCCACTCGGCAAAGAGTCGGTGGTCACCGTGGTCGGCGCGGGGGCGGCTCCAACGGGGCCGTGGTCTTACGTAACCGGCATACCCAACCCCGGCTCCGATATGGTGGGGCCGCCTCCGCCATACCTGTCGGTGGCCGCCTGGGCCGCTTGAACCGTCGTCACATTGGTGGGCGTGGCCTACCGGGGAAACATCGCGCTGGACGACATCAAAGTGGATTTCGAGGTGAAACCGATCGGCCCACCCAACGCCATCGGGTTCGGGGTCAAAGAAACGGTCACCCTGATCGGCAAGATATCGGAGCAGGAACGGGTGCGGCTTGAACGGGCATCCAATTACTGCCCGGTGGGACAGGCCCTAACCAAGGGATCGATGCAGGTCGAAGACCAGGTACTGTGGGCGTCAGGCGAGCTGCTGACGGCCTCACCAACACCGGAGGGTCTCAAGGCGTTGGAAGGCAACCTCCCCGCGATTCCGCCGGGGACGGTGCACGCTCAGTATCTGCTGGACACCAAAGAGCTTGACGAGTCTGGGGGCATGGTCCATGAAGGCGAGGCCAAGGTCACGGTCAGATGCGATAACCTGACCCGCTCCAGCGGTTGGATAGTGCTCGGAGGGCACAGCACACCAGGGTGGGTGCCCGGCCCCTTTCCGTTGGCCCATGGTGGCTGGGCCGCATCGACCGCCGCCACCTTGAGCCAGCTTTTGCCTCAGACAGGTGACGACTTAAAGGTCGAGTTGGCCATCGCCCGCACCAGCGGGGGGCCGGCTGAGTCCCAGTCCAACGCCGCCGCCGGGGTGGTGGCCCACCGCCAAGTCTCACGCCGGATCACGGTGCCCGGCACGCCTCAGGATATCCCCTTGGACATGGTGCAGGCGGCGCTGCTCCGCGACCCGATGTCCATCACCTACCAGCACGGTGGCATCCTGCTGGAGCACAATGTGGTCGTCGGGTAGGTAGCCGGGGCCACTTGACGATGGTCTAAGGCCCGGCTACGCTCCAGGCGCGCGATCGACCGAATATGCTGGAATCAGGAGACTGACCATGGCGAAGAGCTGGACGGACATGGTGAACGAAGCAAAGGCCGAGGTGACGGGAGTTTCTCCGGCGGAAGCGCACCAGAGGCTACAGGACGACCAGGATGCTTTATTGATAGAGGTTCGGGATGCGGGTTCTGTTCCGCTGCAGGACAGGTCTCCGGACGTGATTATGATCTCCCTGGGCTCACTGCCCATGCGGGCCGACTTGGAGATAGCCGAGCGGTTGCGCGACCCGCGGCTCGCAGACCGTTCGCGGCAGGTCATCACGACTTGAGGCGGCGGCCAGATGGCGGCGCTTGGGGCCCAAGTGCTGAAAGAGATGGGATTCACCAACGTAACCTACATGGACGGCGGCATGCGAGGCTGGAAAGAAGCTGGGTTGCCCACGGCCGAATAGCCCGGATTACATCGGAATCACCTGAATGTCACACCCTGATCGTCACGCCCCGATTGTCACACGCTGAATGTCACACATAGAACTCCGCTGCCCAAAGTGCGGCATCTCCCGCCCCGCTGATATGTCGCCGGAGCCGTGCGTCGGCTGCGGGTCGCCTTTGGATGTTGCCTACACTGCTCACGATGAGGGCGGCCAAACCATGCCTTCGCCGGTACATGGTCCCACTCTTGACGTGACCTTGGGAGAGGGAGACACCCCCTGCGTTCAACTGACGACGCTTTTCCCCGGCCTGCCTAAGCTGTACGCCAAGCTGGAATTCCTGAACCCGACGGGGTCCTTCAAGGACCGGGGCACCGCCACGATGCTGTCGGTAGCAGCCGAGCACGGGGTGACGGAGTTGGTTGAGGACTCGTCGGGCAATGCCGGGGCGTCGGTGTCGGCTTACGCGGCCCGCGCCGGCATCAAGTCCCACATCTTCGTGCCCACCGGCGCCCCCGAGGCCAAGCTACGGCAGATCAAGGCCTACGGAACAGAAGTGCACCCCATCGAAGGCCCCAGGGAGGCCGTCACGGCGGCGGCCATCGCCTATGCCAAGCAACACAGGTTGGTCTACGCGTCCCACATGCTGAGCCCCTACTTCGCGGAGGGCACCAAGGTCTTCGCCTACGAGGTGGCGCAGCGGTTCGGCGGGTCGATGCCCGGCCACGTTGTCTTCCCGGTGGGCAACGGCTCTCTTCTGATCGGAGCGTTCAATGGGTTCAAAGAGCTAAAAGCGTCGGGCCAGATCGAGGAGATTCCCCGGCTCCACTGCGTGCAGTCCCGGAATGTCATGCCCCTGGTCGCCGCCTTCAACGGCGAGGAATGGCGGCCTGATTCCGCCAAGAAAACCGTCGCCGGAGGCATCTCCATCGCCGCGCCGTCCCGCCAATGGCAGATATTGGACATCCTGCGGGCAACGGGCGGCTCGGCGGTGGCTGTCGAGGAATCGAGCATTCTGAAGATGCAGAAAGACCTGGCGGAGGAGGAAGGCATCTTCGCCGAACCAACATCCGCGGCGGCCTTCGCCGGACTTGAGATATTGACCAACCAAGGCGTCATCCAAGAATCGGACACAGTGCTCGTTCCAGTTACCGGGTTCGGCCTGAAAGACGAACCGCCGGGCTTAATCCCAGAGGAGAAATAACATGAAGTTGCAGATCATGTCCCCGGCCGCCGACAGAGTCGATTTCAAGGTCCCACCGGCCCCGCGCCTGGCCGGTCTGGAAGGCAAGACCATCGGCCTGTACAACAACATGACCGGCGGCGCCGATATCGCCGTGGACCGGGTGGCCGAGCACATCGGCAAGCGGTTCCCCGGCGTGAAGTTTGAGCGGTATGGCGGTGACCTTAGACAAGGCCGCCCCGCTCTTAGCCGGGGCACTCATATAGACGACGAAGAAGCGGCCCGGATCGCCACCGAGGTTGACGCCATGATCGGCGCCACCGCCCATTGAGGGGGTTGCACGTCGTGGCTTGCCCACGACATGGTGGCCGTCGAAAAGGCCGGTGTCCCCGCCGTGGCCATCGCCGCCCGCAGCTTCGCCAGGGCCTGGCAGTCCTGCGTGGATGGTTGGGGCCAGCCCAGCGCCGCGTTCGTCACCATCCCCCACGCCACCACCGGCCAGCAGGCGGATTTCATCCATAAGATGGTGGATGAGCAGATAGACGACATAATCCGCGGCCTAACCGCCATCCCCGCGGCCTCTGGAGCCGCAAGAAGAAAGAGCAAGACCACCGAGACTTTCACCATCGAGATGGATGAGACGCCCGAAGGGTTGGACGCCGTGAACCGCTTCCTGGCCGAACGCGACTGGAGCGACGGCATCCCCGTCATGCCGCCCACCCCGGCCGCCGTCGAGCAGATGCTGAAGGGGACAAAGCGGGCGCCCCAGGACGTGCTGATGGTGATGGAGCCTGGATTCGGTCTGGCGACGGTCGAAAAGATCGCCATCAACGCGGTCATGGCGGGCTGCCGCCCGGAGCAGTTCCCGGTCCTACTGGCCGCCATCGACTGCCTGGCCCAGCCGGAGATGAACCACCGGGACATGCAGGTCTCGGGCCATACCGAAGCGCCAATCATCCTGGTCAACGGCCCGATCGCCAAGAAGGCCGGCATCAACTTCGGCACCACGGCCATGGGCCCCGGCGTCATCAATAGCGCAAACACCGCTATCGGCCGGGCGTTGCGTCTCTGCCTGATCAACATCGGCTACTGCAACGCCGGCGCCGGAGACCCCAACTTCATCGGCCTGCCGACTAAGTTCGGGATGTGCATCGCCGAGAATGAAGAGGTCAGCCCCTGGCAGCCCTACCACATGGACCGAGGGTTCAAACGGGACGAAAGCGCCGTCACCATGGTCACCGTGACCGGTCCCACGACCATCATCGACCCCAGGTCCAAGAACCACGAGGACACCCTGAACAACATCGCCTCGATGATGTTTTACCCCCATGCCGGGGGCGGCGGTTGGCTCAGGGGCTGGCAGTCGGCCCAGGTCGGCCACACCAACAAGCGGGTGTCCTACCAGAGCCCCTATCACCCCATCCTGCTCAGCCCCTCCCGGGCGGTTATCATGGCCGAGGCCGGCTTGAGCAAGCAGGACGCCCAGGAGTGGCTGCACCAGAACTGCCGCGTTTCGTTGAAATCTGTCTTGGGGGCTACGGGCGTGCCCACGGACGCCGACGGGAAATGGCTGCACCACCCTGAGTTGCAACACCTGGCGGACGACCCTGATGCCACCATCCCGGCGCTGGAGAGCCCGGAGCAGTACCTGCTATTCGTCACCGGCGGGTCGACCCACTACGCCAACTTCTTCTACGGCACTTACGGCATCGCCACTTCGCCCGTGGAGGACGTGTAGCCGGTGC
>Ga0066376_10005038_pt1 | contig 11322 bp, 9 predicted proteins | sample Knorr_S15_td_Bot_FD_77009 | JGI IMG/M metagenome (GOLD analysis project Ga0066376, IMG submission 77009) | Marine microbial communities from Southern Atlantic Ocean transect - Knorr_S15_td_Bottom_ad_5009_LV_A | ecosystem: Environmental > Aquatic > Marine > Oceanic | place: Southern Atlantic... | reverse complement strand
GCAGCGCGCCGGTGGCCATGACCTGACAGGCCACCGCGAAGACGGCCGCCAACATGGCCGGCAGGCCCAACAGAACCGCCACCATGTAGACGACACCGGCCAACGCGCCGACCGCCAGTCCGACCACGGGGAAAGCCCATGCCGCCGCGCCGAGACGGCCCGGCGTCGCCGTGGCGGTCAGGGGCAGGCGGGTCAGGAAGGCGAAGGCGACGCGCGCGTCGCCCAGCCAATCTTTCCCGCCGCCGCCCGGCGGTGTTGCGTCCGACCCGTCCATGACAGAAAATCCGCTCGCCTTCGTTGAACTCCCCACCCGCTTATAGGACGATCCACCGTGCCGACCAAAAATAAACCGCGCGGCTTAGAATTGACCGCGCCCCGAACCATGGACGCATTGCGAGACCTGGTGGCGCGGCTGCCGGCGGCGGACGGCGCCATGGAGCGGGCGGCGCGGGCGCGCGACGCGCAACTGACCAAGCCGCCCGGATCGCTTGGCGCGCTGGAGGACATCGCGGCCTTCCTGTCATCGTGGCAGGGCGCGCATCCGCCGCGCGCCGAGGCCGTGCGGGTGCTGGTGTTCGCCGGCAATCACGGCGTCGTGGCGCGTGGCGTGTCCGCCTTTCCGGCCCAAGTGACCGCGCAGATGGTGGCGAATTTTGCCGCCGACGGCGCGGCGATCAATCAGCTATGCAAGTCCGTCGGCGCGGCGTTGGAAGTCCACGCCCTGTCGCTGGAGGCGCCGACGGCCGATTTTACCGAGGCGCCGGCAATGACCGAGGCGGATTTTCTCGAAGCCGTCGCCATTGGCATGAGTAAGGTTTCGGACGGCGCGGACCTGATCTGCGTCGGCGAAATGGGGATCGGCAATACGACCTCCGCCGCCGCGCTGTGTTGCGCGCTTTACGGCGGCGCGGCGGAAGACTGGGTCGGACCCGGCACCGGCGTCGACGCGGACGGCATGAGCCGCAAGGCGGCGGCGCTGCGCGACGCGGTGGCGCTGCACGGCGCGGCGCTGGACGACCCCTTGGAGGCGCTGCGCCGCCTTGGCGGGCGCGAACTCGCCGCCATCGCCGGCGCCGTGTTGGCGGCGCGGCTCCGGCGCATCCCGGTGTTGCTGGATGGCTACGTCGCCTGCGCGGCGGTGGCGCCCTTGCACAGCGCGAACCCGGCCGCGCTGGACCATTGCCTGGCCGCCCACCGCTCCGCCGAACCGGCCCATGGCCGCCTGCTGGAGCGCCTCGGCAAGACGCCGCTGCTCGATCTAGGCATGCGCCTGGGCGAGGCCTCGGGCGCGGCGCTGGCGGTGGCCATCGTCAAGGCGGCGGTGGCGGTGCACCGGGGCATGGCGACCTTCGCCGAGGCCGGCGTCAGCGGCAAGGATGAGGGGTGACGAAGCGGCCCTATGAAAGCCAGCGCTTGCGCCGGCGGTAGTGTTTGATGTCGCGGTAGCTCTTGCGCCCGCCCTCGCTGAGGCCGAGATAGAATTCCTTGATGTCCTCGTTTTCGCGCAGGCTTTCGGCCGGGCCGTCCAGGACCACGCGGCCGTTCTCCAGGACGTAACCGTAATCGGCGAAGCGCAGCGCCACGGTGGCGTTCTGCTCGGCGAGCAGGAAGCTGACGCCTTCGTCGCGATTGAGGCGGGCAACGATTTCAAAGATTTCCTGCACCAACTGGGGTGCCAATCCCATGGACGGCTCGTCCAGTAGAATCAGCTTGGGCCGGGCCATCAGCGCGCGGCCCAACGCGGTCATCTGCTGTTCGCCGCCCGAGATATAGCCCGTCTGGCTGCCCCGGCGCAGTCTGAGCGGCGGAAAATAGCTGTACACAAGTTCGAGGTCGCGCTGAACGGCGGCGCGGCCATCTTTACGGGTATAGGCGCCGGTCAGCAGGTTTTCTTCGACGGTGAGGTGCTCGAAACAGTGCCGGCCTTCCATCACCTGGATGACGCCGCGCTTGACCAGTTCGGACGGACTGAGCCCATCGACCCGTTTGCCCCGGTAATGGACGCGGCCCTTGGTGACCTCGCCGCGTTCCGCGCGCAGCAGGTTAGAGATCGCCTTCAGCGTGGTCGATTTGCCGGCCCCGTTGGCGCCGAGAAGGGCGACGATGCTGCCCTCCGGAACATCCAACGACACGCCCTTCAAAACCAGAATGACGTGGTCGTAAATGACCTCGATATTGGTGACCGACAGCAGCGGCGCGGCGCTACTGTCGGTCGTCTCGACCGGTTCGGTGACCGCTTGGCTCATGCTCAGCCCGACACGGACGCACAATCGCGTGGCGTGATGCCCTTCTCGGCGGCGTATTTGGCCGCCGATTCCTCGACCATCGGGCGGACGATGGACTGATCGGTCTCGATCCAGTCGCTGATCTGGACCCACTTGCCGTCGGTCCATTGCTGGAACTTGACCGGCGCGCCGCCCTCGTGGTCCTCGCAGGACACCGAGAACACCGGGATCAGACCGGTCGCGCCGAGCTCTTCGATGCGAGCCTCGGTCATCGACAGATTTTCCAGCGCCTGCTGGACTTCCTCGCCGATAACGGGGCGGTGGCCGAACATGTCCATGGCCGAGCGAATCGCCTCGACCGAGACGATGGCCCACACGATCGCGCGGTTGTAGTAGATCGAGCCCACGCGTCTGCGCGGCAACTCGCCGTTATCCTTGTCGTAGACGTGCTTGATGATCTCCTGGATCACCGGGAAATCGGTGCCCGCGGGATGGAAACCGGCGGCGATGTAGCCTTCCGCGGCGACGCCGGCCGGCACCGTGTCTTCCTCGGCCCCCGACCACCATACGCCGACCATCTTGTCGCGTGGGAAACCGATGCGCTGCGCTTCCTTGAGCGCGGTCGGATTCATCACGCCCCAGCCGCGCAGGATCACCCAATCGGGCTTGAACAGACGCGCGATCTGCAGCCAGATCGCCTTCTGGTCGAGCCCGGGATGCGCCACCGGATAGTGCTTGACCTCGAAGCCGTACATTTCGGCCTGTTTGTCGAGGATCGGGATGGTCTCCTTGCCATAGGCGGAGTCGTGATGGATGTTGGCGATCTTCTTGCCCCGGAGGTTCTCCATGCCGCCTTCGCGCATGCCGATGAACTTGATCTTGGCCGTGTTCTGCGACCAGTAATTGGTCAGCATCGGAAACAGGTAGGGGAAGACGCGCCCGTCGGAGGCGTCGGTGCGGCCGTAGCCGATGGTGAGGACCGGAATCTTGTCTTTCTGCGCGCGTTCGAAAATGGCGTAGGTGCCGCCGGTGCTCATGGGATTGAAAAAGGGCATGCCGGCGCCACGGTGTTTCATGCGCTCGTAGCACTCGACGATGCGGTCGTTCTGGTATTGGGTTTCGCATTTCTCCCAAAAGAACTTGACGCCGTAAATGCCGCCGTCGCGCTCATTCAGCATTTTCAAGTAGTCGATCATGCCGCCGCCGAAGGCCGATCCGCCCGCGGCGTAGGGTCCGGTCCAATAGGCGCTGACCGGATAGAACTGCATGTCTTTTTCGTCTTCGGCGCTTGCCGGTCCACTCAGCGGCAGGCTCAGCGCCGCCACGGCCGCCGCCGTGAATGCAATCTTGCGAAGGCCCATCTCGAATTCCTCCCTATTTACGAACTCTTGCGTTGGGGCGATCTCGGGTTTGGGGCCAAGGGTAACACCTAAGCCAACCCGGTTAAACCGCCGCCCGCCGCGCCACGCCCAAGGTTCAGTGCGGGAACGGCCACAGTCTCATTTTCTCCTTGCCGATCGACCACAGCCGGGCCAGCCCGGCCGGCTCGACGATCAGGAAGAAAATGATCAGCGCGCCGAAAATCATCAGTTCCAGGTTCGACAGCACTTCGGCGCGTATCACGCCGCCGAAAAGGAACGCGGTATTGGTGATCACGATCGGAAACATGATGATGAAGGCGGCGCCGAAGAACGAGCCCATCACGCTGCCGAGGCCGCCGATGATCACCATGAACAACACCTGGAACGCCCGCGCGATCTCGAAGCCCTGGGGTTCCACGGTGCCCAGATAGACGAACACGTACAGCGCGCCCGAGATGCCGCAATAGAACGAGCTGACGCCGAACGCCAGGAGCTTGGTGGGCAACAGGCGGATGCCGATGACCTCGGCGGCCACGTCCATGTCGCGCACCGCCATCCACGCCCGCCCCATGGAACCGCGCACCATGTTCTTCATCAAAAACGCCAACGCGATAACGATCAGGATGGTGAACACATAGCGCGACTCGGCGCTTTCGATCGGGATGCCGAAAACATCGATCGGCGGCGCCGAGATGACGCCGGACGTCGAATAATTGGTGAACCAGCCGAAATGAGTGATCACCCATTCGATGAAGAAATGCGCGCCCAGCGTGGTCACCGCCAGGTAAAAGCCCTTGATGCGCAGGCTGGGCAGGCCGAACACGACGCCGACCATCGCCGTGATGCCGCCGGCCAGGATGAAATTGAGCAGGATCGGCAGTTCCGGGAAGGCAGTGGCAAGCTTGTAGGCGGCGAAGGCGCCGACCGCCATGAAGCCGGCGGTGCCCAACGAAATCTGCCCGCAATAGCCGAGCAGGATATTGAGGCCCATCGCCGCCACCGACAGGATCAGGAAGGGCATCAGCACCGAATGCAATATGTATTCGCTGGCGACCAGGGGCACCACGACGACGGCGACGATGAGAAGGCCGACGATGAACCACAGATCCTGCTTGATCGGGAAGATCGCCTGATCGGCGGCGTAACTGGATTTAAATTGCCCGGCCTCGCGGTAAAACATGTCCTAGACCCTTTCGATGATCTTTTCGCCGAACAGGCCCTGTGGCCGGAACAGCAGGAACACGGTGGCCAGCGCATAGGGGAACCAGTTTTCGATGGCGCCGCCGAAATAAGGCCCGATGAAGACCTCGGCCAGTTTCTCGCTGGCGCCGACGATGAGCCCGCCGACGATGGCGCCGGTGATCGAATCGACGCCGCCGATGATCAGGACGGGAAGCGCCTTGAGCGCCAGCAAGGTCAGGCTGAACTGCACGCCCAGCTTGGCGCCCCACAGCATGCCGGCGATCAGCGCGATGATGCCGGCCGCGGCCCAGGTGACCGCCCAGATATGTTGCAGCGGAATGCCCACCGACATGGCCGCCTGATGGTCGTCGGACACCGCCCGGAGCGCGCGCCCGGTGCGGGTTTTCGAGAAGAACAACGCGAGCCCCAGCACCAGCACCCCCGCGATGCCGGCGGTTACGAGCTCGAATACGCTGAGATATATGCCCGTGGCCTCGCCGAATTCCTGCCACGGCACGTCGGGAATGCCGAGATCCAGCGCGTGCACCTCGGCGCCCCACAGCATCTGCGCGAACCCCTCGGTGAAGAAGTTCAGCCCGATGGTGGCCATGAACAGGATGATCATCGGCTGGTTGACCAGCGGCCTCAACACGATGCGCTCCACCGCGATGCCATAGCCGATCATCACGGCCAGCGTGATGACGAAGCACACGGCGAAATACCACACCCCGCCGCCTTCGCCGAACAGGGCCATTTCCAGGAAGCTGACGAAGGTCAGCGCGGCGAACAGCACGAAGGCGCCCTGCGCGAAGTTGAAAACGCCCGAAGCCTTGAAGATCAGCGCGAAACCCAACGCCACCAGCGAATACATGATCCCCGACAACAGGCCGCTGACCAACACCTCGATGGTGAAAATCGGATCGGAAATGGCAACTTCCAGCATGATCGTGACCTCTTGGCGTACTGTTTTTTAGTGGATAAAATCGAACATATGGTATCCCTACGATCCCCTATCGCGGCCTCTCGGTAGGAGAGCACCCGCTGGCGATGCCTTCGCATCGTCAAGGGCGTTCGACGCACCGAGAGGCCGCGATAGGGGACCCACAGGGCGGCTTCCCAAGATCACCGGCGGCGTTGCGCGACGCTTGTGATGCGAAGGCATCACGACGCATCGCGCGCCTAGCCGGATGAACTCGGGAAGCCGTCGTAGGGGTACCATATGTTCGATTCTATCCACTAATGACTGACGCCGAGATAGGCGTCGATGACGTCCTGGTTGGCGCGCACTTCGTCGGGCGTGCCGTCGGCGATCTTGCGGCCGAAGTCGAGCACCACCACGCGGTCGCAGATGTCCATGACCACGCCCATGTCGTGTTCGATCAGGATGATGGCGGTGCCGAACTCGTCGTTGACGTCGAGGATGAAGCGCGACATGTCCTCTTTTTCCTCGACGTTCATGCCGGCCATGGGCTCGTCAAGCAGCAGCAGATCCGGTTCCGCGGCCAGCGCCCGGCCCAGCTCCACCCGCTTCTGCAGGCCGTAGGGCAGCCGGCCGACGGGCGTCTTGCGGATGCTCTGAATCTCCAGAAAATCGATGATCTGTTCGACGAAGGCGCGGTGCTCCAGCTCCTCCGCCTTGGCGGGCCCCCACCACAGCGCTTGCAAGAGGATGTTGCTGCGCACCTTGGTGTTGCGTCCGGTCATGATGTTGTCCAGCGTGGACATGCCGCGAAACAGCGCCACGTTCTGGAAGGTGCGGGCAATTCCCTGGCCGGCCGCCTGATGCGGCTTCATTCGGTTGCGGGTCTTGCCCTTGAAGGTGATGGAGCCTTCCTGCGGCCGGTAAACGCCGTTGATGCAGTTCAGCAGCGAGGTCTTGCCGGCGCCGTTGGGGCCGATGATGCCCAGGATCTCGTGTTCGCGCACCGCCGCCGAAACGTCGATCAACGCCTTGACCCCACCGAAGCTGAGCGAGATTCGGTCGGTGCTCAACAGCACCGGCCCGATGTGTTTATCGGTCTCCATGGAACGTTCAGGCGGCCTTGGCCGTCGGCGCGGTCACGGTAACGTCCTCGATCGTCAAGGTCGCCTTGAGGGTGCCCTTGCGCCCGTCTTCGTAAGTGACTTCGGCCTCGATATCGACCGCGCTGGCGTCGCTGTAAAGGCCGTCGATCAGGGCCTTGTATTTGTCGGCGACGAAGGCGCGGCGCACCTTGCGCGTGCGCGTCAACTCGTTGTCGTCGGGGTCCAGTTCCTTGTGCAGGATCAGGAAACGGCGGATCTGCGCGCCGGCCAGGCCGTCGTCCTCGGCCAGGCTCCGGTTGACGCGTTCCACTTCCTCGCGGATCAGGCCGTAGACCTCGGGCCGCGCGGCGAGATCGGTATAGCTGGTATAGGCGATCGAGCGCCGTTCCGCCCAGTTGCCCACCGCGTCGAGGTCGATATTGACGAACGCGGTGACATGGTCGCGCGCGTCGCCGTGCGCCACCGCCTCGCGAACGAAGGGGCTGAACTTGAGCTTGTTTTCGATATATTTGGGCGCGAACATGGTGCCGTCGGTAAGCGCGCCCACGTCCTTGGCGCGATCGATGATCTTCAGGTGGCCGTCGCCGTCGATCAGACCGGCGTCGCCGGTATGCACCCACCCGTCTTCCGTGGTCGCTTCCGCCGTCGCCTCGTCGTTCTTGTAATAGCCCATGAACACGCCGGCGCTGCGGAACATGACCTCGCCGCCGTCGCCGATCTTGATCTCGACACCCGGCAAGGCGCCGCCGACGGTATCGTTGCGGACGTCGCCGTCGCTTTGGCCGGTGACGAAAACCGTCGCCTCGGTCATGCCATAGACTTGTTTGATGTTGATGCCGAGGGAGCGGTAGAACGAAAAGGTCTCCGGGCCCAGCGCCTCGCCGGCGGTATAGGCGACACGTATCCTGGACATGCCCAGATTGTCCTTGAGCGGGCCGTAGATCAGAATTTCGCCCAAGCCGTACAGCAGCCGGTCGCCGATGCCGACGGTCCGGCCGTCCATGATGCGTTCGCCGACACGCTCGGCCACCTTCATGAACTTGTGGAACAGCCACCGCTTGACGCGCGCCGCGTCTTCGATGCGCACCATCACCGTGGTCAGGATGTTCTCCCAGACGCGCGGCGGCGCGAAATAATAGGTCGGGCCGATTTCGCGCAGGTCCTGCAATACCGTTTCGCCGCTTTCCGGGCAGTTCACCGTGAAGCCGGCGCACAGCGCCTCGCCGTAGGAGAACAGGTGATCGCCAACCCACGCCATCGGCAGATAGGCGACGACTTCCTCGTTCTCGGTCAAGCGGTCGTGGCGAATGCCGACACCGGCGGCGAATATCACGTTGTCGTAGCTCAACATCACGCCCTTGGGCCGGCCCGTGGTACCGGACGTGTACAACATCACGCCCAGGTCGGCGCCCCGGCCCTTGGCCACCTCGTCGGTGAAGTAATCCGGCTTGTCGGCGTGAAAGTCGCGCCCGCGCTTTTGGATGTCCTCATACCATTCCAGCCCCGGCTCGCGGTAGTGGCGCATGCCGCGCGGATCCTTGTAAACGATCAACTCGATTCCGGGCACCTTGTCGCGCACGGCCAGCACCTTGTCGACCTGCTCCTGGTCCTCGGCGACAACGAAGCGCACCCCGGCGTGTTCCAGCACGTATTCCATCTCCTCGACGATGGAATCCTGGTAGATCGGCACCGGCACGCCGCCAAGCGCCTGTGCCGCCGCGACCGCCCAGTACAGATGCGGGCGGTTGTCGCCGATGATGGCGATCTTGTCGCCGCGCGCGAAGCCGTGCGCCGCCAGCCCCAGGGCCAGATCGCGGACATTGTCGAGCGATTGCGCCCAGGTATGGGACTGCCAGATGCCCAAGAATTTCTCGCGGATCGCCACCTTGTCGGCGCGATGCGCCGCGAGGTCGAGTAGGATTTTCGGGAAAGTGTCACGCGCGCCCTGTTCAGACGCCTCGACATGATCGTTCATGGGCCCTGTGAACCGCTCATTACCGCTGCCATGAGGTCCGCTCAACCGCCGCGGACCCGCCTCCCAAAAGACACGGCGCTTCTCCGGCGCCGCGCGGGCCGATTATTTCGGCAAACCGCCGCATTTACAAGCCCCGCCAATGAGATGCCGACCCGCGCAGGGCGGCGTTATTACAATAGGCGGCGCGCCGAGGCCAGGGCGCGGGCGCGTCAGGTAATGGCGCTTCAGGTAATGGCCATCGCCAGGACGTGGCTGCCGACCAGTAGCCCCAACACCTCGTCGGCGCGGTTCTGGTTGACCGCGATTTCGACCAGCCCGATGGAATTGCGGTACCAGATCGGCCTGCCCTTGGGCACGTCGGAAAACGTATTCGCGTTGCGGACGGTGATATCGTGGATTTTCAGCACCGCGTCGGTGGGCAGCGAGGCCGAGCGGATTCCGGTCATCGCGTTGCCGAACGAATCGATATAGACGATCTCGCCCAGGTCGTTCATCCAGTCGGTCCCGACCGCCTCCGCACCGTCCAGGGGGGCGCCCGGCGCCGCCTCGCCCGCTTCCAGCATGGCGGCGACCGGGGCGAACAGGTCGCGTCCGTGGAACGTGTTGCTGAGGCTATCGGGCCGCCAGGTGATTTCCCACCAGCGCGAATCCTGGGCGCGGAGCGCGGCGACCGCGAACAAACCATTGTCGGGACCGACGAAGCGGCGCCCGGCGGCTTCCAGCACGACGGGGCGGCGCTGGGCATCGCCCACGCCGGGGTCCACCACGCCGAGCACGATGGCGTCGGGCGGAAGCTCCTCGGCCAACGCGGCCAGCAAATAGGCGGCGAATTTCGGACCGTAGGCCGGCGCGTCGTGCATCAGGTCGATCACCGTGGCCTGGGGCGCGCGGCGCGCCAACACCGCCTTCATCTGGCCCACATAGGGCCCGACAATGCCGAAATCGGTGAACAGGAAGATCATTTGCGCCATCATAGCCCTTGTCATGGACCATTCCACCCTATCGGAAGGCCCGATCACCGACCGCGCCGGCTGGACCGCCCACGGCGCGAGCGATATCGGCCATCGGCGAGGCCGTAACGAGGACCGCTTCATCCTGATGCCCGAGGCCGCCGCCTATATCGTCTGCGACGGCATGGGCGGACACCCGGACGGCGCCGAGGCCAGCCGCGTCGCCAGCCAGGCGGCGCGTGGTTCTCTGGCCGGCGACACCGGCGCGCCGGCCGACCGGGTAAGTCAAGCCGCGCGCGCGGCGGCGGCGGCCGTGCGTCTCGCCGCCGAAGAAACCCCGGCGCTGGCGCGGATGGGCACCACCCTGACCCCGGCGCTACTCGACCCCACCTCCGGACATGCCTGGCTGGGCCATGTCGGCGACAGCCGCCTTTACCGCTTGCGCGCCGATGACTTCATACAGATCACGGCGGACCATAGCGTTGCCTGGGAGATGACGCGGGACGGTCTGCTGGACCCGGACGCGGCGCGGTCGTCGGGCCTGTGGCATATGTTGAGCCGGGCCATCGGGATCGCCGGCCACGATCGCGCCGATATCGACAGCTTCGCGCTGGATGGCGTGACGGCCATCGTGTTGTGCACCGATGGGCTGAGCAACATGGTAACCGACGCGGCGATGGAAGATATTTTGCGCGCCCACCCGGGCGACCCGCGCGGCGCCTGCCACGCGCTGATCGCCGCCGCCCTCGACGCCGGCGGCGACGACAACGTGACCGCGGTGGTTCTGATGCCGGCGTGAGGCGACCTCCCGCGTCCATCCTGATCCGCCCCTCGGACGGTGGATCCGACAGACAGGCCGCCGATAAATTTCGGTTTGACAGCAAGAACCGGAGTGAACGCGGGCCGCGAAATCCGTTTTATCCGTCGCCGAGACCGACCCGTCGGCGTCGGGACGAAAACCAAAATATGAACGGATTCGCGAAATGACCGCACTGTCGAACAAAGTCGCCATTGTCACCGAAGCAAGTTCCGGGATCGGTTACGCAACATCAAAGTTATTTGCCGGGGAGGGCGCCAAGGTCGTCGTCGCGGCGCGCCGCCAACCGGAACTCGACGGCCTCGTCGCGGAAATTTTGCAAGCCGGCGGGGAAGCCGTCGCGCTTGCCGGCGATGTCAAGGACGAGGCCTTCGCCAAGGCCCTGGTCGAATTGGCCGTGGACCGTTTCGGCGGCCTCGACGTGGCGTTCAACAACGCGGGCGCGCTCGGCGCGATGGGCGCCACGCCCGATGTCTCGCTCGCGGCGTGGGACGAAACGATCAGGACGAATCTGACGAGCGGTTTCCTCGGCGCGACCTACCAAATTCCGGCCATGCTCGAGCGCGGCGGCGGGTCGCTGATTTTCACGTCTTCATTCGTCGGCTACACCGTCGGCATGCCGGGCATGGCCGCCTACGCGGCGAGCAAATCCGGGCTTATCGGCCTCACGCAGGCGCTCGCGACCGAGTTTGGTGCCCAGGGAGTTCGGGTCAACGCCCTCTTGCCCGGCGGCACCGATACGCCGATGGGACGGGCCGTCGCCAATACGCCGGAGGCGTTGGCGTTC
>Ga0066376_10005035_pt1 | contig 11333 bp, 6 predicted proteins | sample Knorr_S15_td_Bot_FD_77009 | JGI IMG/M metagenome (GOLD analysis project Ga0066376, IMG submission 77009) | Marine microbial communities from Southern Atlantic Ocean transect - Knorr_S15_td_Bottom_ad_5009_LV_A | ecosystem: Environmental > Aquatic > Marine > Oceanic | place: Southern Atlantic... | reverse complement strand
TTCCGCCCGGACGCGGTCGTAGTGCGCGTAAACCTGGCCCGGGCCGAGAGTGGTCTGGGGCTGGACGTTGAATACCTGGCCACGCTCAGCGCAGATGCTGCCCCAGCGCTCGCCGCCCTGCTCACGTCGGACCTAACCCCAAGGGTGCTTGCCGTCACACATGCGTGTTAATTGCGCGCCGAGTTCCGGCGGCTCTGGGGGGACGAGGAAGAGGCTCACGACTGGAGGAGCTGGAACATGGGCAGGGCGCGGGCGGTCCGGTCGGTCGCGCTTCTCGAGTTGGAAAACGTGGAGCGTTCCTGCGGCTGATGGGTCTGAGTCTGGGCTCGCGACTGGGTCGACGGCCGGGCTCGCGGCGGGATCTGGGGCGGGACCCACGCCAGTGTCTGCGTCGGAGTTAGCAGCTGTGTCACGAAGGAAGAGGGCGACTCCGGTGCGGGCACGTGGGGTCCGACATACCTTGCGCCGGTGCCCAGTATCGTCCGAAAGCGTGGCGCCATCCCGAACACCTGGTTCCAGCGAACGTATTCGCCCGAGCCGGAGCGAGGTCCCTCTCCACAGAATAGGGAGATTCCGTGATCCGCACCCCCCTGTACGCCGTTGCGTGTGCCGTAACCCTCGGTGCTTGGCTGCACGCACCCGTGCTCGCCCAGCAGGGAGCCACCGACGGACAGTGGCGGGCCTTCGCGGGGGACCCTGGTGCGACGAAGTATTCGGCACTCGGCCAGATCACGAAGGGGAACGTCGGTGATCTGACCATCGCGTGGCGTCGCCCGTCCGTCGACGCATCGATCCTCGAGCACGCGCCGGAGGCGCGCGACCGCGGCCTTATTGGCACACCGCTCATGGTGGATGGTGTCCTATACAGCCCGAACGGCGTGGGTCTCGTGGAGGCTTTCGATCCGGGAACGGGCACGACGCTTTGGGTTCAGGAGCCGATGGGAGCCCGACCGGATTCCGATCCGCGAGACGCATATTTGACCGGCGCGTCCACACGCGGCGTGGCGCACTGGACCGACGCCAGCGACTCGCGAATCCTCGTGCAGCGTGGTCAGTATCTGTATGCCCTCGACGCGCGCACCGGGCAGTCGATCTCGGGCTTCGGCACCGGTGGCCGCGTCGATCTGACCGCCGAACTTCAGGAGGGTGCCCGCTATCGGTGGCCCGGAGCGCCCACCGTCGTGGGCGACGTAGTCGTCTTGGGCAATGCCATGCGTGACGTCTTCAGCAGCAAGGAATTCGTCAGGGGCGACGTGCAAGCGTTCGACGTGCGCACCGGCGAGCTCAAGTGGATGTTCCATACGGTCCCACAGGCCGGCGAGTTCGGAATCGACACCTGGGAAGACGACTCCTGGCGGTACTCGGGGCACGCGCCCGTATGGTCTCTGTTCAGCGCCGATACCGAGTTGGGGCTCGTCTACATGCCGGTGTCGTCGTCGACCAACGACATGTACGGCGGCCACCGTCTCGGAGACAATCTCTTCAGCCAGAGCCTGGTGTGCGTCGACGCCGAGACCGGGGAGCGCGTGTGGCACTACCAGTTCGTGCATCACGGACTGTGGGACTACGACACGCCCGCGGCTCCGATCCTGATGGATCTGGTCGTCGATGGGCGGCCCGTCCGCGCGGTGGCACAGATCACGAAGCAGGCGTTCGTCTATGTGCTTGATCGCCTGACCGGCGAGCCCGTCTGGCCGATCGAGGAGCGTGCCGTACCCCGGTCGCTGACGCCGGGGGAGCGCACGTCACCCACGCAGCCGTTTCCCACCAAGCCGCCGCCCTTCGACCGGCAGGGCTCGACCGAAGACAACCTGATCGACTTCACGCCCGAGCTTCGCGCCGAGGCACTCGAGATCGTCGCGCGCTACACGACGGGTCCGCTTTTTACACCGCCCTCGATCCGCGTCGACGGGCCAGAGGGTAACCTGGGGACCATCCAGCTTCCTGGGTCCCAGGGCGGGGCCGACGTGCAAGGCGCCTCCTTCGATCCCGAGACGAACACGCTCTTTGTGCCGTCCATTACGTCGCCGTTTGTCGCGGACATAATCCCGGGGGACCCGGACGGAGACCTGAATTACGTCATGGGCGGCAGGATGTGGATCGCAGGGCCCAGAGGCCTTCCGCTCTCCAAGCCGCCCTACGGTCGCATTACCGCCATAGACATGAACGCGGGCGAGATCATCTGGCAGGTGCCGAACGGAGACGGACCCCGAGACCATCCCGCGATCAGGCATCTCGGACTGGGCCAACTAGGGTCGCCTGGGCGCCCGGCACCCCTGGCCACCGGGACCCTGTTTTTCATCGGCGAGGGCTCCGACATCGCCGGGGGGCCGAGGGTCCCCGAAGGCATGCCGCCCGAGATCGTCACGGGCTACGGGGAGCCGTGGTTCCGCGCGTACGACAAGGAGACCGGTGAAGTCGTGTGGGAGATGCGACTACCCGCCGGCACCACCGGGGCGCCGATGACCTACATGCACGAAGGTCGGCAGTACATCGTGGTTGCAGTGGGCGGGCGCGACGTGCCGGCAGAATTCATCGCGCTGAGTCTGCCTCAGCGGTAAGGCGGACATGAACGTTGTGTCCACGAGCGCCCTCCCGGGCCTCGCGTTCGCCGCCGCGGTCGCGCTTTCTGCGTGTGAGCCTGGCCCGGATCGGCAGCTTCTGGAGTCGACGCTGGATGCCGCGCGAGAGGCAGCGGGAGCACCCGGAGTAATCTTTGGTGTGCGTTTTCCGGACGGCGAGACCGAGCTCGTAGCGTCTGGCATCTCGGACCTAGAAGCGGACCGGCGGATCCGAACGAGCGACCCGTACTTCCATGGCTCGATCACCAAGACGTTCACCGCGACACTGATCATGCAGATGGTCGACGATGGCGCCCTGGATCTCGCCGCGACCGTGTCCGACTTCCTGCCGGACTTCCCGCGCGGGCACGAGATCACGATTCGCCATTTGCTGCAACAGACGAGCGGCCTGAAGGACTTCTACCTCTACTTCTACATGCGCCGCGAACGGGACGAGATGATCGATCTGGTCACACGCGAGTGGACTCAGGACGAGTTGATCGCGTACGCCGGTCGTTTCGGGCACTGGTTCGATCCCGGGACTGGCTGGGACTACAGCAGCACCAACTACTTCCTGCTGGGTGTGATCGCCGAGCGCGCGACGGACCGTTCGCTGGCGTCTCTATTGCGGGACAGGGTGTTCGATCCGGCGAGCGCGACTTCCACCTGGCTTCACGAGTACGAGGCGACGCGAGGCCAGCGGAGCACCGGCTACGTCGGCTTCGTGGAAGGATGGCCTCACAGCGAGATGTTCGGAGGTCTCGCTTCGACCAGAGAGTTGGAAAGCTCCAACGCGGAGTGGGCGGCAGGCGGGGCCGTTGGTACCGCTAGTGACGCCCTCTCGACCATGGCGTCGCTCATGGAGGGGCGTTCGACGTCGTCGCAGAGCTTGTCAGACATGACCGACTTCGTCGATGCCGCCTCGTTGGGGGCGGAGTCCGCTGTTCCCGACCTAGAGAGCCGGTACGGTCTCGGTCTAATGCGCATCGTCCGTTCCGGATACGAACTGATCGGGCACGGAGGGATTTTCCTCGGGCACACGGCCGGGTTGTGGCACCTGCCGGACTGCGGAGTGACGGTCTCGCTTTATTTGAACCGGGGCTTTGCCCCGCAGCGCGACGTACTGGACGCGATGATCCCGGCGCTAGCCGCGGCGGACGCGCGGGCCGCAGGTTGTTTCGGCGCCTAACCGCACTCCGTCGTGTCTGGATCGGCTCGTCGGCACCCCGTATGATTGCCGGAACTCCTAGGAGGGACCGCATGGATACACGCTCGTTGCCGCGACGTCTCGTGTTGAGCGCTTTGGCGCTGGTGGGCCTTGCCTTCGTTTCGGCGTCGCTCGCCCAGGCGCAGTCCTCGAGGCCGGCGGGCGAGTGGCACGCGACCGGGGGCGACCACTCCAATACCAAGTACTCGCCACTCGCTCAGATCACGGCCGCGAACTTCACCGATCTGGAGATCGCCTGGCGCTGGACCTCGATCTCGACCGAAGTCACCGAGAGGATCGACTCGATTCGCCCGAATGGCTTCAAGACCACTCCCCTCATGGCGAACGGGCTCTTGTACCTCAGCACGGCCGTGGGCCAGGTCGCCGCTCTCAACGCGGGCACCGGCGAGCTGGTGTGGTCGTTCGACCCGCGGAGCTACGAGCGCATGGGAAGTCCGGCCAGCATGGGCTGGCAACACCGGGGCGTCGCCTACTGGGAGGATGACGAGAGCGACGACGCGCGCATCTTCATCGCGCTGCACGACCTGCGCTTGCTCGCTCTGAATGCCCGCACTGGCAGTCTCTATCCGGACTTCGGAGAAAGCGGTTTCGTCGACCTGAGTGGTTCTTTGGGGCGAGAGATCAATTCCGAACGTGTCACCCACTCCTCACCCGTTGCGATCGCGCGCGACGTCGTGGTGGTGGGTAGCATCGTTCAAGACACGAACCTAAGGCGGCGGGAGGCCTCACCCGGGCACGTGCGCGGGTTCGATGCGCGTACCGGCGAAATGAAGTGGATCTTCCACACGATCCCGCAGGCGGGGGAGCTGGGGGTCGACACGTGGGAAGACGACTCGTGGCGCTACAGCGGTCATACGAACGTGTGGGGAACCATGGCGGTCGACGACGAGCTGGGCTTCGTCTATCTGCCGACCGGGACTCCCACCAACGACTACTACGGCGGCATGCGACGTGGCGACAATCTGTTCGCCGAAAGCATCGTTGCGGTCGACGTCGAGACCGGAGAGAGAGTCTGGCACTTCCAGGCGGTTCACCACGGTCTCTGGGACTACGATTTCCCGACGGCGCCCAACCTGCTCGACATCACCGTCGACGGGCGTGAGATCAAGGCGATCGCGCAGACCAGCAAGCAGGCCTTCACCTACGTGCTCGATCGCGTGACCGGTGAGCCGGTCTGGCCCATCGAGGAGCGGCCGGTGCCGACCGGCGACGTGCCGGGCGAGTGGTACTCCCCGACCCAACCGTTCCCGACCAAGCCGGCTCCCTTCGACTTGCAGGGCGTGACCGAGGACGACCTCATCGATTTCACGCCCGAGCTTCGAGCCGAGGCGCTCGAGATCGTCGCCCGAGACGCGCGCTTCGGGCCGCTGTTCGAGCCGCCCGCTCTGCGGGGAACGCGAAACCCGGTCATCCAGGCACCGGGCACCGGTGGTGGGGTGAATTGGCCGGGCTCCGCGGTCGATCCCGAGACCGGAAGGATCTTCATCCCCTCTCAGACCAGGCTGCGCACCGTCGAGTTGATCCCGTACGGAGCACCGGCCACGACCGGCTACTTCACGGATCCCTGGGCGAGCGCGATACCGGGTCCGCGGGGGCTCCCGCTAGTGAAGCCGCCGTACAAGCGCATCACGGCGATCGACCTGAACACCGGGGATCACGTCTGGATGACCGCGCACGGCGACGGCCCGAGAAACCACGAGGCGCTGAAAGGCCTCGATCTCCCGCCGCTGGGTGGCCATCTCGGCTCCAACGCTGGTGGACCCCTGGTCACCAAGACGCTCTTGATCGTGAATTCTGGCGGCCGGGACGTACCTACCCTGGAGGATGTCGCTCCCACCATTACGGCGTACGACAAAGACACGGGGGACTACCTCGGATCGGTGCGGCTACCGTCGATACCTCAGGGCAACCCGATGACGTATCTGTACGAGGGCAAGCAATACCTGGTGGTGGCCGTCGGTGGTCGCCGCGGCGCGGTGCCGGAGCTGATCGCGCTGGCGCTCCGCTGATAGCTCGCTCGTTTGCGCCCGTCAGTCGACCGCTCCTAGGGCTGTCGGCGTCCTCTCTCGTAGATATCCACGATCGGAGGCCGTTCGCCCTCCGTCGTCAAACCGGCTGCGAACATGAGCGGCTCGAGCGCCTCGATCGTGGGGCGCGAGGGTCTGGGAAGGCCGAACCGGTAGCCCTCCGCTATGAACAGCGGGGTCCATCCCTGTGCGTTCCGCTGGTGCCACGTGAGCGGGTCGGCGCCATGTTCCGCGAGCAGCCGAACGATCTTGGGGAACGTCCCATAGGCCGCGCCGTGCATCGGCGTATCGCCCTCGTCGTTCATCGCATTGACGTCCCCGCCGAGGTCGAGCATGAGCTGCGTGGCGATGAGCGCTTCAGGCTCCGTACCAGCCTCCTCCTCCGGGGCCGTGGTGCCGAGGCCGGCCGCCGCCATTAAGGCCGTAGTACCGCGGGCGTTCCGCACGAACGGGTCCGCGCCGAGCTCCATGAGCAGGCGCATCAAGGTGGCATCGGCCCGGTCCGCGGCTAGGAGGAACGGCGTGGCGCCTCCCGATCGGATTCGGGACGCCGAGTTCGGCTGGCTACGCGCGTCTTCCGCCAAGCGCCTGTTCACATCAGCGCCTAGCGCCACGAGCGCCCGCACGAACTCGAGGCTGGTCAGGTTTCCCGACCCGACGGGGGCGGGATCGCCTCGATCGCTCTCGTCTGGCTTGCGCACCCAACTCATCGTGTGGAGCGGAGTGAATCCGGTCCGCTCGTCGTTGGGATCGGCCCCGGCCTCCACCAGCTCGATCGCGAGCTCGAAGTGGCCGTTCCGGACCGCCATGAGCAGCGGACTCATGCCGTCGTCGACCGGCAGATAGCTCGCGCTATTGCCGGAGGCGGCCCGTCCATCCACGCGCTGAAGGAGCACGTTGACGTCCACGCCGGCCTCTAGCAGCGCGAGCGCGACGTCGGTATGGCCCTGGCGCACGGCGAAGAAGAGCGGTGCGAATCCTGACTTCAGCTTCGCGCTGGCGTCGGCACCTGAGTCGATGAGGGCAGCGACGACCGACGCGTGCCCCTCGGCGGCGGCCCACATGAGTGCCGTCTGCTCACTTCGTTCCCTCGCGTTGGGATCCGCCCCTTCCTTCATCAGACGCCTCACGACGTCGACGTTCCCGGTCCGGGCGGCGATCATGAGGACGGTCTCCCCGCCCAACATTGCCGTGTTCGGATCGGCGCCCCCGTCCAGCAGAAGGTCCACGAGGGTCGCATTGCCGTTCGTGCAGGCCAGGGCCAGCGGCGGCACTCCGTAGTCGTTCTCGGCGCTCACGTCGGCGCCGGACCTCACGAGCAGTTCGGCCAAATCCGCGTCGTCGGCGTGCACGGCCCAGAGCAGCGCCGTCATGCCATCCACCTGCGCCACATTGACGTCCGCACCATCACGCAGGAGCTCACGGACGAGCGCATGATCTCCCCGCTCGGCCGCTGATGCGACAGGTGCTTCCTGGGCATGGACCGCCGTGGCTGAGGTGGCCAGCGCCGCTAGCACGACGAACAGCCTGGCGTTCGATCCCCGCTCCATGAGTTCTCTCCTGACAGACATCGGCTCAGACCGGAACTGGATCGAAGAGGTCTTCGATCTTCCCGGTGCTATCGCCGAACGAGTCGAGGCGCACGCCGACGCGGTCTAGCAGCGTCATGTGCAGGTCGGCCAACGGAGTCCCGTTCTGGTATTCGATGTGGCGTCCACCTCTCATTCCGCACGCGGCGCCTCCCGCGACGAGAATCGGGAGGTTCACGTGGTCGTGCAGGCTGGGATTGCCCATCCCGCTTCCGTACAGGAGCACGGTGTTGTCGAGCAGAGAGCCCTCGCCGTCCGGGGTAGACTTCAGCTTTTCGAGGAAATCGGCGAACAACGAAACGTGGAACGTGCCGATCGTCGCGATCTTATCGACCTTCGCCGGATCGTTGCCGTGATGGCTGGTCGGATGATGTGGTTCTGGGACCCCGATTTCGGGATAGGTGCGGTTGCTGAGCTCGCGCGTGAGCTGGAACGTCGTGACCCTGGTGATGTCCGCCTGGAATGCCAGCAACTGCAGGTCGAACATGAGGGCTGCGTGGTCCGCGAACGCAGCCGGGACGCCCACGGGACGGTCCAGATCGCGTCCCTCCAGGTTCTCCTCGGCCGCGGCTTCGGCACGCTGAATCTGACGCTCTATCTCGCGCACGCTGTCGAGATACTGGTCGACGCGAACGCCGTCGCCCGCTCCCACCAGCCGCTTCAGGCGCGCGATGTCTTCGCGGAATGCGTCGAGTAGGCTGGCGCGGCTCCTCAACGCGGCACGGCGCTCGGCGAGGCTTCCGCCGACGCCGAAAAGGCGCTCGAATACGATGCGCGGGTGCGCTTCGGACGGGAGCGGCGTCGTCGGAGAAGACCAGGAGAGGCAGTTCGTATAGACGCACGCGTATCCGTTGTTGCACATGCCAGCGAGCGGGTTCAGGTCCATCGAAAGCTCGAGCGACGGCAGTTGCGTGTCCTGACCGATCTGCTTCGCTGCGATCTGGTCCGCGGTCGTACCCAAATGGTAGTCCGAGCTCTCGGTGTGCTTGGCGAATGCCGCGCTCAGGAATCCGGAGTTCGAAGTATCGTGCGTGCCGGGGTAGGAGTTCTGCAGCTCTAGGTTCGTGACGACCGTGACCTGGTCCTTTACGCGCTCGAGCGGGCTGAGTACGGGCGGCAGGTCGCCGAGCTGGTCCCCACCTCGCGGCGTCCAGCGTGCGATGTCCGTTCCCATCGGCATGAACACGTAACTGAGCCTGGGCGCGGGGTTGGCCGCCGTGTTGGCGAGCGCCGTCGCCGCTGGAATCATCGCGTCGAGTAGGGGCAGCGCCAGAGTGGCCTGCATACCCTTCAGGAACGTGCGCCTCGGTAGGGCCTTCTTCGTAATGATCATCGTGCTGCCCTCATCTGGAACGGGACGCTCTTCACGATACCCAGAATGAGCGCCGAAAGGCGGTACCCATCCGGCTCCGCGTCGCGCAGAATTCTGCGCACCGCGGGAGCATCGTAGTACTCGACCCCGCGGCCGAGCGCGAACGTGAGCAACTTCTCGGTCACGGTACCAGCCAACAGCTCCGGACGACTCAACAACGCTGCTTCGAGGCCGGCCACTCCTTCGACATCTCCTACGCCGGGCAGGCCGCCCGAGGCGTCGATGGGCCCGCTATCTCCGTCGTTGTCTCGCCAGCGACCCACGGCGTCGAAATTCTCCAAGGCGAAGCCCACGGGGTCGATCGTGGTGTGACAACTCGCGCAAACCGGATCACTCCGATGTGCGGCGAGCCTCTCCCGCATGCCCAGAGCCGCGGAGACGGACGTCTCGTCGAGCGCCGGAACGTTGGGAAGTGGTGGGGGGGGTGGTGCGCCGTAAAGCTTGTCGAGGATGAACTTCCCTCGAATGACAGGCGACGTCCGCGTCGCATAAGACGTCACAGCGAGGATGCTGCCGTGCCGCAACAGGCCTCCACGCCGGCTGTCTGGTGCAAGCGACACACGCCGGAAACGGCTTCCGTAGATGCCGGGGATTTCGTAGTGCTTGGCCAAGCGCTCGTTCAGAAACGTGTAGTCGGCACTGATCAGCTCGAGCACGCTCCGATCTTCTCGCAGCACGTGGTCGACGAAACGCTCCGTTTCCTCCCGCAGCGCCTGGCGCAGGTTGTCGTCGAAGTCGGGGTAGAGGCGGATATTCGGGCTGAAGGCCGCCAGATTGCGCAGTTGGAGCCACTGGCCGGCAAAATTGCTGGCGAGGTTGTACGAGCGGCGGTCGGCGAGCATTCGCCGTACCTGTCTCTCGAGTTCGTCCGGCTCGCTCAGCTCACCCTGGATCGCGGCGTCCAGTAGCTCGTCATCGGGGATGCTGCTCCACAGGAAGAACGAAAGGCGCGAGGCCAGCTCCAAGTCGCTGATCCGGTAGGCCGTCCCGGGCGCTAGCGCGGCTGGATCCAGCTCCACTCGGAACAGGAATTCCGGGCTGACGAGCACGGCGCTCAATGCGTTTTCGATGCCGTTGTCGAAATCTCCCGCGGACCGTCCTTCCTGATAGAACGCCATCGAGCGCGCGACATTCTCCTCGGAGATGGGCCTGCGGTACGCACGCCGAAGAAGCGTGGAGAGGATCTCCCTCGCGCATGCCTCTTCCTCGCTGGACGCGGCTGGCTGGCACAAGAAGATCCGACGGCGGCTGGGCGTGACATCGGCACCCTGCGGCGCATAGGGCCCAGTGATGGAGACCTGGTAGACCGCGGGCGTCAGGCGCGGGTGCCGTTGCTCGTTGAAGTGGGATTGCAGGGGCTGCCGCTCGGTTTCGAGTAGCGCCGAGGACTGCTTGTGGAACGCGACACCCACGTCGTGGGGCCCCGCCGTCACCTCGAGGCGAATCTTCAGATGCTCGTCCACGACGGAGTGATCGGGTCCATCGGGCCGCCGCACTGGAAACGCCGCGACACGCCTCCGGTCGAGCAGCAAGTCCAAGGTGTGTACTTCGGAACTCCTCAAGCCTCCGACGTTGCCGGTCCGGTTGCGCGCGAGCCGGATCTGAATGTCGTAAGCACCGTCCTGCACGAACGTGTACGGGAAGGTCAGGCCGCCCCGCGTTCCCAGCGGGAGACCGGCGACATGCTCCTCCTGCGTGAAGTCCGCCGGCACACGGATCACGTCGCTTTGCAATGACTGATGCGTACTACCGATGGCCATCCGGCTGATCTTCTGCGCCGCGGAGATGTATCGGTCGAGTAGCGTTGGTGGTAGGTCGCCCACCGTGACGTTGTCGAAGCCGTGACCGCTTTCATCAGATGGCAGGAGCGACGAAGCGTCGACCCTCAGAGCCAAGAGATCTCTGATGGAGTTTTGATACTCGGTGCGATTTAGACGCCGCAGCGTCTCAGTGCGACCCGGATTCGGCCTCGCCGCCGCCGCCTCGTCGAGCGATGCTTCCAGCTCTGAAACCATGCCGTTCCGGGCTTCCATCGACGGCTGCCGCCTGCCCGGAGGCGGCATCGTGCCCGTGCGAAGCTTGCGTACGACTTTCTCCCACACGTCCGCGTGCTCGCCGACCTCGGTGGGGTCGAACGCGTCGAGCCGAAGCCCCGCTCTCTCGAGCCGCGCGTCGTGGCAGCCGACGCAGTAAGCGTCGATCAATTCTCGGCTGGTGGATGAGGACGGTCGTTCTTGAGCAGAGAGCTCGACTCGAAGGCAAGGCGATACACTCAGTGCTAACGATGCAGACAGCACCTTGACGATCGGGAGGGTCCTGAACGTCCCGTTTCTCATGCCTGCATTGTACTTCCCCGTCGTGCGGGGATGCCAACGAATACGCAGGCCTCGGTTGTACGCTGCCCCTACCGCGCCGTGCTCACCTCGTCGAAGACGTTCTGGATGCGCGTTGATGCGAGCGGCCAGTCCAGGTCGGCCGTTTCGACGCGTGACGCTATGTCGTCACGGGTCGCTCCTGCCGCGACTTCGGCACGCACGCGATCGAGCACGGTTTCGA
>Ga0066376_10005034_pt1 | contig 11336 bp, 10 predicted proteins | sample Knorr_S15_td_Bot_FD_77009 | JGI IMG/M metagenome (GOLD analysis project Ga0066376, IMG submission 77009) | Marine microbial communities from Southern Atlantic Ocean transect - Knorr_S15_td_Bottom_ad_5009_LV_A | ecosystem: Environmental > Aquatic > Marine > Oceanic | place: Southern Atlantic... | reverse complement strand
GATACGGCAGGTCTGGTGGCCGCGCGAGACCCGTCGGTGGTGCGGTCAGGCACGATCCGTGGCCAGGATGGCCAGCTCCTCGGTCAGCACGAGGGCGTACATCGTTTTACGGTCGGGCAGCGCAAGGGGCTGGGCCTCTCGACCAGCGAGCCACTCTATGTCTTGCGGATCGATGCCGACGACAACAGTCTCACCGTCGGGCCCCGCGAGGCGCTCGACCGACGCGAGCTGACCGCCGGCGGGATGAACTGGATCGCCGGGGTGCCCCCGAGCGCGCCGTGTCAGGTCACCGCTCGCATCCGTCATCGGCATGCGGATGCGCCCGCCATCGTCAGCCCGCTGGCGAACGACCGCGCCGCCGTCATCTTCGAGGAACCCCAGCGTGCCATTGCCCCGGGCCAGGCTGTGGTTCTCTACGACGGCGACACGGTGCTCGGTGGCGGCTGGATCGAACGGTTTCCTGCCGAGGCGTCCGCCTGACGGCGTTGCTTCCTCGGTCACATGCCGCCTGCATGCTCCCTCGTCGCGCCTTGTCAGGCGAACGCCTCGGCAGGAAACCGCCCTGGCGTGGTTTTTCAGCAGTGCTCGACCGGCCTAGTGCGCTGATCCCTATTCCAGCGATTCCAGATAGCGCTCGGCGTCGATCGCGGCCATGCATCCGGTGCCGGCGGCCGTGATCGCCTGACGGTACACGTGGTCCTGGACGTCGCCGCAGGCGAATACCCCGGACACACTGGTGCGGCTGCCCGTGCCGACCTCGATGTAGCCGTTGGGATTCAGATCGAGCTGGTCGGTAAACAGACTGGTGTTCGGCGTGTGTCCGATGGCGATAAACACGCCGTCGACGGCGAGGTCCTTGGTCTCGCCCGTCTTGAGGTTGCGGAGCACGACCCCGCTGACGACGCCCTGGTCGACATCCTTGACCTCAGCCAGTTCTGAATTCCATTCGAACGAAATCTTCTCGTTCGCGAAGGCCTTGTCTTGCATGATCTTCGACGCGCGCAATTGGTCGCGCCGATGCACGACGGTGACGTGTGACGCGAACTTGGTCAGAAACGTGGCTTCTTCCAACGCGGAATCACCGCCACCGACCACCACGATCGGCTTCTCGCGGAAGAAATAGCCATCACAGGTCGCGCAGGTGGACACCCCGTGCCCCATCAACGTGCGCTCTGAGGGCAGGCCCAGCAGGCGGGCCGACGCGCCAGTCGAAATGATCAGCGTCTTGGTCTGTTCGACGGTCTCACTGACATGCAGCGTAAACGGCGCGGCGCCTAGTTCCACCGCGGTAACGTCTCCACTGATGATCTCGGCCCCGAACCGTTTCGCCTGCGCGCGCATCTCGGCCATCAAGTCCGGTCCCAGGATGCCGTCGCGGTACCCCGGAAAATTCTCGACCATCGTGGTCAGCATCAATTGCCCACCCGACTCCAGCCCCTCAATGACGAGGGGCGCCAGGTTCGCCCTGGCCGCGTAGAGGGCGGCCGTGAGCCCGGCCGGGCCAGACCCGATGATGATCACGTCGCGCATCTATTCACTCTCCTCGCCCTGCTCCGGCCCTCGGCCGGCGCTCAATCGCGTTCCGGTACTCTTGGACATAGGCCGCAGCCGAAGCGGTCCAAGAGAAGTCTTGCGTCATGCCCGCGTGTTGGATGGCGGCCCAGCGGGGACGGTCGCCGAACGTCGCCAGCGCCGCGTGCAACGCCGCCAGCATCGCCGACACAGTGTAGTCCTCGAACACGAAGCCGGTCCCCGGGCCGGCGGTCGATTCGACGTCCCGCACGGTATCGGCGAGCCCACCGGTCGCCCGCACCACCGGCACCGTCCCGTATCGCATACTGTACATCTGGTTCAGGCCGCACGGTTCGAAGCGTGACGGCATGAGAAACAGGTCCGCCCCGCCCTCAATCAGATGCGCCAACGGTTCGTCGAAGCCGATTCGGGCGCCGACCCGTTCTGGATGTGCGAGGGCCAGCGCGCGCCACATGGCCTCATACCGGGGTTCACCAGTGCCAAGGATCACCCACGAGACGGGCAACGCCATGAGCTCGGTCCGCGCCTCGAAAATGAGATCCAGCCCCTTCTGATCGACCATCCGCGACACCATGCCGACCAACGGTCGGGTCAAGGAGACGTCATCCGACGGCAATCCGAACCGGTCGAGCACTGCCCGCTTCACCTCCCGCTTTGGGCCGACGTCCGCCGCTGAATAGGACGCCGGCAGCAGCGGATCGATACACGGGTCCCACACCGCGCTATCGATCCCGTTGACGATCCCGCTCAGCCGGTCACACCGCTGGGTCAAGATCCCGTCGAATCCTTCCCCGTGTTCGGGTGTCAGAATCTGCCGCGCGTACGTCGGACTCACGGTCGTGATGGCATCGGCGAAATTGATACCGCCCTTCAGAAAACTGACCTGATTCCAATACTCGAGCCCCTCGATCGAGAAGAGGGCAGGGGGCAAATCGAGGGCGCGCATCGTGTCGGGGGGAAACAGCCCTTGATACGCCAGATTGTGAATCGTCAGCACCACCGGCACACGCCGCCATGCCGGGTCGGCCGCATATCGGGTTCGCAGCAGCACCGGGACCAGCGCGGCCTGCCAGTCGTGAGCGTGCACGACGGACGGCGGCACCTCGAGCTGCTGTCCGTACTCGCACGCCGCACGACACAGCACCCCGTAGCGCACGGCGTTGTCCGAGTGCTCGGTCCCCGCGTGGCCGTACAGTCCCTCGCGGTCGTACAGGGCGTCACAGTCCAGAAACACCACCCGGTACCGCTCGGCCACCTCGACTTCGACCAGACCCACCTCGAACCGCCGCCCATCCAGGCCGAGGTCCAGGTGGTGTCGCGCGGTGCCCACCGTGCCGACTTCCCGGTATCGCGGTATCACCAACGTCACGTGGTGCCCGAGCCGAGCCAGCGCGCCGGGCAGCGCACCCACAACATCCGCCAGTCCCCCGGTCTTGGCGTAGGGCACCGCCTCAGACGCCACCATCAGAATCGACAACGGCGACGCTGGGTCTGAACCGGGCGCCAGCGCGCGCAGAGCGGGCATCTATTCAGCAAGAAAACGGGGAGCGGGGACCTACTCGGCCGCCGAGGTCAGCAGTACGCTGGCTTGGTTGGACAGCCAATCGACGAGGCGCCGAGCTTCACTGAAGCGTCCGGAACTCGAGCGGGCGCCGAGCACGACGATCGAGACCGAGCGCCCGTCGTCAAGCTGGACCAAGGTGGCGAGACAGTACCCGGCCTTGTCGATATAGCCAGTCTTGCCGGCCATGACCTCGACCCGGGTGCCCAGCAGTCGGTTGGTGGTGCGGATGTCGCGGGTTCGACGACTGGTGCGAATCTGGTAGGTCTGCTTCCGCATGATCTCGGCGACCTGGGGTCGTTCGCTGGCCGCCAAGATGAGCTGCGACACGTCGTAGGCCGACGAGAGGTTGCCCTCATGCAGCCCCGACGGGTCGGTAAATCGGGTCTGCTCCAATCCTAGTTCAGCGGCTTTGGCGTTCATTCGGGCCACGAACCGTTTTGAGCCCCAGACCGAGACCCTGGCCAGGGCCCGCGCCGCCGCATTGTCCGAAGCCACCAAGGCCAAATGCACCAGGTCGCGCAGCGTCACCCGTTCGCCACGACGCACATAGGTCGTCGAGGCGCGCCGCACGTCCTCACGCGAAATCACCACGTCATGCGACAGGTCCGGTTCCTGCTCCAGGAACAACATCACGGTCATGACCTTGGTGATGCTCGCAATGGACCGCAATTCTCTCGAGTTCCGCTCCCACAACGTTTCGCCTGTCACGGGATCGAGAATGATGGCCGCCTGCGCACGCACGCGTGGCGCCGGCACACGGGGCACCCGTGGTGCCGCGGCGGTGCCCAGAGCGGGCGGACGGTGAGGCAGGACGCGCCCGACCGTTGCCGACCGTGGCCCGGCCGTCTCCGACGGATCGGCGTGGTACGCTCGAAGGGACGCGAACCCCGCCACGCTGAGGATGCCAATCGTGCAGACCACGGCGACGCGGTGACGCATCAGTCGGGACCGCCGGAGGGCCGAGGACGACAGTGGTGTCTGCACGGTCCGGGCATTGTACCAAAGTTCACAAGTGACACGCACCGCTCCGCCGCTTGACGCCCTCGCCGCCACCCGTCGAGAATAGGCGCCGATGTTCCGTTTCTCCACATCGTGACCACACGTCGACTCCCCAAGGCCTACGCCACCCTTCGCACGCGGCACGCGGTTCTGCGGTTCTACCACGGCGACGCGCTCGACGTATTCGACCGCCTGGGTCCCTCGCGCGTCGACGCCATCGTGACCTCACCGCCCTACAACCTCGGCGTGCGATATCGGACGTACAACGATTCGCTGCCGGCCGACAATTACCAGGACTGGACCGACCGCTGGATCCGGGCCGCCGCCGGCGCGTTGACGCCGGCCGGCTCGCTGTTCCTGAACGTCGGCGCGACCCCGACCAAACCCTGGACGGCGTTCGATATCGCACACACGGCGCGTGGCCACCTCGAACTTCAGAACACCATCCACTGGATCAAGTCGATCGCCATCGAGCGCGCCGAGAGCGGACCCCCTGCGGGACCGGATTGCACCCTGGCGGTGGGCCACTACAAGCCGATCAATAGTCAGCGTTTTCTGAACGAGTGCCAGGAGTTCATCTTTCATTTCAGCCCCAGAGGACGCACGCCCCTGGACCGTCTGGCCATCGGCGTGCCCTATCAGGACAAGTCGAACGTGGCTCGGTGGCAGGGTGCGGGCGCGGATCTGCGATGCCGCGGCAACACCTGGTTCATTCCGTATTCCACCATTCAGAATCGGAAACGGGACCGCCCGCACCCCGCCACGTTTCCTCCCAGGCTTCCGCGACAGTGCCTGCAACTGCATGGCCTGTCGAGAGTCGCCCTGGCGATGGATCCCTTTCTCGGGCTGGGGAGCAGTGCCGTGGCGTGCGCCGAGTTGGGGGTGAATTTCGTCGGGGTCGAGATAGACCGAACCTATCTCGATGAGGCGATCGAGCGCGTACGCGGCGTCATCGCCGGCGGACGCAACGGTGCGCGCACGGGATAGTAGTTAGGGCCCGCTCCGGGCCACCTCGTCGCACCCTACGTCGCACGGGGGTTGAATGTGGGTTATTGCGAGTCGGTCGCCGCGCGCGGCATCGAATACTGCCTGCGATACCGGAGGCAGTCCGAGCAGTCGTTGAGGTCGTCCCGGCCGGCGACTTCGATCCGCAACGACCGATTGCGGACCGTCGGATCCGGGTTGCTCGTGTAGAACCCGACAATGTAGTAGTCGCTGGTCTCGGCGTCGATCTCACGAAACGCGCGTGGAAAATCGTTCCGATTGACCACCGCGATCCCGCCGGTCAATTCCGCGAGCATGCGCAGACTGTTCTGGGTCTGGAAGGCCCACGCGTTCCACTCTTCGATGGGCACGCGTTCGTCAATGTTCGGCCCGGCCATCAACCCGCGGGGGTCAATTGTGTAGAACGAGGTGTTCGCCCGATTGGCCACACGCGCCAGCTCGCCAAGTTCAGCGGCGAGATCCGTATTGGCAAACTGCTGGCCTTGCCGCAGGGCCTGTTCGAACGGGTCGTACAACGCATCGGGAATACCGCTATACTGGGAGTCGAACTGGTCCTGCGTAATGCTGCCTCGTTCGAGCAGGTCCTGCCCCATTCGGCGTTGTTCGGCCATTCCCCCGGTATAGGCGCGGGTTTCAGGAAACGGATTAAAGTCGTACCCATTGCTCAGCCAGAGGAACACCTTCCGGCGGTCAGTGACTTGCTCCAAGTTGCGCAGCACCTCGCGTGCCGTCTTGAACGCCACATGCGCGCGATACAACACCTCGCTCGGACCGCGATTAGTCTCCTGCAGGATGAGATAGTCGCGAATGGCGAAACCGTCGCCCGTGATCCGTTCGATCGCGGAGCTCAGGGTCTGTTGGTCGTAGGTCATGTCGATCGACAGGGACGACGGACCGGTGGAAATAATGCCGAAGAGGTCGCCCTCGTGGATCAGATTCTCTTGGATCTGCATGGCGACCTGCCGCACTTTCGGGGTCAGTGAGGTCAACAGGTGCAGGTCGTCCACAAAAAGAATGAAAATTCGGCCGGCGGTATCATTCTGGGGTCGCGCCGTCGGCAGGATAATGCCCGCCCGTGTCGGCGCCGGCGGCTGCAGCTGGTTGTAGACCCGGCCGCCATGGACCAGGGTCAGCGAGGCGATTTCCTGCAGGACGCCGTCTTCGAAAATCTCGAAATCGTCTCGCCCGAGGTCCGGCAGAAAGAGCCCGTCCTTGTCTCGCACGATGATATCGGTGGTCACCAGGGTGACCGCGGCCCGGAAGGTCGGCTGAGTCCCAGCCACCTGGCCCACGGTGGTCGCCGTCGGTTCCGGCGGCAGGGGGCGATTGAGTTGGGCCAGGACGACGGTCGAGCACGCCGCCGCCAGCACCACGGCCACGGTCGTGGTCGCTCTTGCGCCTACATACCCTGTTTGTCGCATGTGCCGCATTATAGCAAAGCTCCGAGAAAGGCAGGCATCGTCGGTAAGACGCGGGGGCCAGCGGTTTGGTTGGGATGGGCCGGAGAGGCCCCAGGGACGGCGGCGCCTCAGTTGGACGAATCGTCTCCGTCCGTCTGAGGCGCGGCGCTCTCCTCGACCGGCGGTGCGACCGGGTCGGATTCCGACACACTCGCCGCGGGTTCAGGCACCGTTGCCCCGCTCTCGTCCGACGGACGGCGACGCCGCCGAGCCCCCCCACGACGGGCACGCCGTCGCCGACCCAGAATTTTGCGGAGCGCCGCCGTGGTGTCGTCCAGCGAGGCGATCCGGGCGCGGGCCTCGTCGATGGTGCGCCATCCGTCTGGATCGATGAGCGCCGCTTGGGCCCGCAGTTCCTCGAGCCGGGCCGGGTCCCTGAACCGGTCCCCAATCCGGGTCTGGATCTCCGCATACCGAGCGCGGAGCCTGGCAAGGCCTTCGTCATCCGTGACGGCCAGCGCGACGTGTCGAAGCGGTTCGTCGGTGTCGACCCCCACCTCGCCTGGCTGAGGCGTCAGGTCGCTCGCGCTCCCGCCAGCGTCGACGGCCTCGGCCGGCTTCGCGGGCACCTCGGCTGACCCAGTCCGCCGCGACGCGGCGGACTCGCCCGACGGGGCGCGGCTTGGCGTGGCCGAGCGTGACGACGTCGCGGGCGACTTGGTCTCCGCTGCGTCTTTGCCGCGGCGACGCCGGGGCCGGCGCTCGTCTCGACCCGCACGACCCGGGTCTGGGGGCGGCGGGGGTTTCACCTTCAGAATCTTGTCCCAATCGAATCGCAGTGTGGGATTGCTCTCCTCGATCGCCCGGATGACGTCCGGCGCGAGCGCGGGACGCCCGACCTTCACGTCGGGAGGACTGCGAAACCAGTAGAGCACCCGCAACTCAGGCGGACCACTGCTGCGCCGGAAGGTGTGGCACAGATAGGTGCTTTCGTATCCGCGCGCGTCGCGGGAAAATCGTAGAAAGGGCATCCGGTGGAAATTGCCGAACGGGTTACCGTCGCGTGCGCGACCGAGCGGTGGTTTTCTTGGCGCCGGCCTTGGCGGGTCTGGCGACCGCCTTCACCGACCTCGCCTTCTTCTTGCCGGCGCGTCCGGCTGACGGCGTCGGCTTAGGCTTAGTCGCGCGTGTTCCGCTCCTTTTCTTCACCCGTGTCACCGCCTTCGCGGTCGTCGCACGAGGAGTCGATCGCTTCACGGCGGTCGATTTGCGTGCCGCCTTTGAGGCCGCTGCCTTGGCCTTGGAGGCGGCTGGCTTGCGTGCCGCTTTCGGGGCTGACCTGGCCCTCTTGGCGGCCGGCTTCTTTGTGCGCTCGGCGGGCTTTTTCACGGTGCGAGCCCGTTTCGCCGTCGGCGCGGCTGCCGCGGCCGCCAGTTTTGCGGCTTTGAGCTCACGTCGGCCGGCCGCTGCCGCCCTGGCCGACCGGTGAGCCATGGTAAAGCGCATTTGGTCGCCGACGGCATGGTAGCTCCAGATCTCGGTGAACGAGACATGGGACTCCTCGCAGAGCCGGCGCGCCACATCCGTCGCCCCGGCCGGCACATACAAGTAGAACGCGCCACGAACTTTGCCGAACGACACCCATTCGGCCATCGCCTCGAGGTGGTTGACGGACTCCGTGGTCTCGACCTCCACGATCCCGTGTACTCGGCGCACTCCCTCGGAGCTCGTCAGGACGAGGTCGGGATAGACCAGGCCGGTGCCAGACCGCACGGCGGTTGCCTCAGGCTCGTCACCGATGTTGACCCCGACGGTGAATTTGCGCCGAAAACGAGGCGCGAGCAGTCGGATGACCCGGTTGTGCTCGAACTGCTCACGAATAGGCCGCACCAGAATGGGGCTCACACGTTCTCCATAGGTCAACTGCCAGAGAAGTGTCGACCTTGTAGGAACCACCGATTCCGACTGGAGCCGACCGTGATTTTGCACTGTACCGTAGCATGGATGGCGAGCCGGTCCAAAGACGGTGTCTTCGGCGCGACCCCGTCGTGGACATCACTTGACGCGACCGCCCCCGGCACCGGACAATCGACGGTAGAACGGCACGCGCGCTATGCCACTCGATGCTCCCCGGGCGATTCTCATCGTGGACGACGATCCGTGCGTGACGGAGACGTGTTCCCGCCTCTTGCAGCTTGAGGGCTTCACGGTATACAGCGCGCTCAGCCCCATCGGCGGTCTCGAGCTCGCAGCCGACAAACGACCTGATGCCATCATCCTGGATCTGCGGATGCCGATCTTGAACGGCGTGCGCTTCCTGGAATTGTTGCGTGAGCGACCAGCCTTGCGGAACACCCCGGTGGCCATCGTGACCGGGGATTACTCAATCGATGACGGTACGACGTCCCAGATCGAGGCGCTCGGTGCGTCACTGCGTTTCAAACCGCTCTGGATCGACGATCTCGTGGCCCTCGCTCGGGGCCTGATGGCCGCGTAGTGTAGGAGACCGGCCAGGCGCGAGAAGCGCACACCGGGAGGATGGTAGGCCGTCGTGACAATGCCCAGCGCCGCCATCGGCGGGATGCCCCGGCGGCCCAGAAAGTAACTTTATCCGGATCAGTGTCCCTAGCCCGCGGGTGGCCGGCTCCGCCTCTCCCCTCGCTACGTCCCCTGGAGACCTAGAGTGAACGACCGCTTCTTGCGCGCCTGCCGGCGCGAGCCGGTGGATATGACACCGGTCTGGTTCATGCGTCAAGCCGGCCGCTACATGGCGTCGTACCGCGCCATTCGCGACCACCACACCCTACTGGACATCTGCCGGAACCCGGAGTTGGCCGCCCAGGTCACGCTGCAACCGGTCAACGAGATCGAGGTCGATGCGGCCATCCTGTTCTCCGACCTGCTACTTCCGTTGGAGCCCATGGGGATTCCCTTCGATTTCGTCAAGGGAGAAGGGCCGGTCATCGATCCGCCCGTGCGGACGGTCGCGCGCATTGACAGCTTGCGCCGGTTTGAACCCCGAGAGTCCCTGGCCCACGTCCTGGACACCATCCGATTGCTGCGCACGCAGCTCGACGTACCGCTGATCGGGTTCGCCGGGGCGCCGTTCACGCTCGCCTCCTACGCCATCGAGGGGGGACCGTCGAGCAACTACGCGCGTACGAAGGCGCTGATGTATGGGGAACCGGAGGCCTGGCACCGCCTGGCCGATACGTTCGCGACCATCGTGGCCGACTACCTGACCGCACAGATTGAAGCCGGCGCCCAGGCCGTGCAGGTGTTCGACTCCTGGGTCGGGGCGCTCTCAGCCGGCGACTACCGGGAGTTCGTGTTGCCACACACGCAGAAAATCTTCGCGACCGTGCAACCACTGGGGGTCCCGACCTTGCACTTTGGCACCGGCACGACGACGATTCTGGCGGAGATGCGGGAAGCCGGTGGCGACGTGATCGGACTGGATTGGCGCATCCCGCTCGATGATGGATGGGCGCAGGTGGGTGATGACCGTGCCGTGCAGGGCAATCTGGACCCCACGTTGCTCCTGGGTCCGGTGGAACGCATGCTGCGTGGGGCGCATGATGTGTTGCAGCGGGCGGGCGGGCGCCCGGGACACATCTTCAACCTCGGCCACGGAATCTTGCCGAGCACGGATCTGGAACACGTACGCACCCTCGCCCACTTCGTCCACCACCAGACCGCGTAACTGCCGGCGGCGAAGGTCGCGTCTCGCGGTGGGCTAGGCCGTGTCGGCCTTGGGCTTCGAGGTCTTCTTCGTCGCTTTCTTCGTCGCCTTCTTGGTGGTTTTCTTCGCCGTGGCGGTGGTGCCGGCTGTCGTCTTCCGCTTGCGCGCTCGCGGCCGACTCGTCGGGGCGGGCTCGCTCGACGGTTCGAGCTTCGCCAGACTGATCAGAAATTTTCGAGCCGTGTTGTCGTCGAACTGAATCCGTATGAAGGCATCCTCGACCGCGAGAACAGACCCGAGCCCATATGTCGGTTCGTGCACCCGTGCCCCAATTTCGAAGCGCTTCATGGTTGACCGTTCCTCTCGACGTGACGCTAGGGGGATTGTGTGGAATGATGGCGACGAAAGCCAGCAAAGCCAATCGTATCGCAACGTTATGAGCATCGTCAATGCCCGGACGCATCCCGGTCGGGCGCCTCTCACCCGTACCTCGGCGCCCGGAGACCTCCATGGCCTCTCCTCGTAGGATCGACCTCATCGGGATTCCCCTCGACCTCGGGGCCGGGCGCCGCGGGGTGGACATGGGGCCGTCGGCACTGAGAATCGCCCAGCTTGGCGGCCGCCTCGCGGCGCTGGGCCACACCGTGAACGACCGAGGCGACCTCCGACACCCAGTCCGGGAAACCCGCCCGACCGGCAACGCGCGCAAGAAGTACATTCGGGATATCGCCCGTGTGTGTCGACAGCTCTATCGCGCCAGTGACGCCGCCCTGGAGGCCGGGTCGACACCCGTGGTGTTGGGGGGCGACCACAGCGTCGCCGCCGGGTCGGTGGCGGCGACCGCCGCGGCCGCTCGCCGACGCCGGCGACCGCTGGGTTTGCTCTGGGTGGACGCGCACGCCGACATGAATACCCCGTCGACGAGTACCAGCGGGAACGTGCATGGCATGCCGCTCGCCGCCTTGTTGGGACCGGAACCGGCTGAACTGGCCAGCATCGGTGACGTCATGCCGGCCATCCGGCCTGACCGCGTGGCCCTGCTTGGCATCCGGAGTCTCGACGCGCAAGAGAAGGCGCTCGTGCGCGATTCTGGCGTCCATCTCTTCACCATGAGCGACATCGACCGACTTGGGCTCGCCACGGTCACGCAGCG
>Ga0066376_10005032_pt1 | contig 11341 bp, 10 predicted proteins | sample Knorr_S15_td_Bot_FD_77009 | JGI IMG/M metagenome (GOLD analysis project Ga0066376, IMG submission 77009) | Marine microbial communities from Southern Atlantic Ocean transect - Knorr_S15_td_Bottom_ad_5009_LV_A | ecosystem: Environmental > Aquatic > Marine > Oceanic | place: Southern Atlantic... | reverse complement strand
TGGCGCTGGAAGGAGGTCGGTCATGACCGACGTGCTCGATCCGGGGACCGAAATGGACCTCGGTCCCGTCCCGGAGACCACCCGTGCCGACTGGTCCAGCGACCAGGAGGTCCGCTGGTGCCCGGGATGTGGTGACTACTCGATCCTGACGGCGATGCAGCTGCTCATGCCGGAGCTGGGCGTCCGCCGGGAGAAGACGGTGTTCATCTCCGGCATCGGCTGCGCCGCTCGCTTCCCGTACTACATGAACACCTACGGCGTTCACACCATTCACGGACGGGCGCCTGCGGTGGCCACCGGCCTGGCGATGGCACGCCCCGATCTGGACGTGTGGGTGATCGGCGGCGATGGCGACATGCTCTCGATCGGCGGCAACCACCTCATCCACGCCCTGCGTCGCAACATCAACCTGAACATCCTGCTGTTCAACAACCAGATCTACGGGTTGACGAAGGGCCAGTTCTCGCCGACCAGCCCGAAGGGCAAGGTGACGAAGTCGTCGCCGGTGGGCCTGGTGTCCCGCCCGTTCAACCCGATCAGCGTCGCCCTGGGGGCGGAGGCCACGTTCGTGGCCCGTACGCATGACCTGGATCGGCGCCACATGCAGGAGGTTTTCCGTCGTGCCTATGAGCACGAGGGTTCATCGTTCGTGGAGGTGCTCCAGAACTGCAACGTCTTCAACGACGGCGTGTTCGCGACCATCACCAAGAAGGATGTCCGTGAGGACATGCTGATCGACCTGCAGCACGGCAAGCCGATCCTGTTCGGCTCCGAGAAGCAGTTCGGGGTGGCCCGTCGCCCGGAGGGCGTGGTGATCGTCGAGGTTGCCGAGGTGGGTATCGAGTACATCCTCGTGCACGACGAGACCATCCGGAATCCGTCGACCGCCTTCTCGCTCTCGCGGCTGGCCAAGACACCCGCCACGCCCACACCGGTAGGTGTGTTCCGGGCTATCGACAGCGGTGAGTTCTCCACCTCGGTGGCGGCGCAGATCCGTGAGGTCCAGGCTCAGTTGGGCAAGGGCGATCTGGCGGATCTGCTGCGCTCCCAGCCCACCTGGGAAGTCTGAGACGAGCCACCGCAGTTTGCTGTAGTCGATGATCGGCTGGTTGTAGATGGCCTGGGCGCTTGACCTGGACGGTGTCGTCTGGCGGGGGACCGACGGGGTTCCCGGTTCGGCCGAGGCTGTGCGCCTCCTCCAGGAGTCCGGTGAGCGGGTCCTCTTCGTGACCAACAACTCGGGTCGTCGTGTCGTGGACACGGTTGACAAGTTGGCCGGTATGGGAATCGATGCCATGGGCGGCGTGGTCACGTCCGGGATGGCTGCTGCCCGCCTGGTGTCTCCCGGCGAGCGGGTGTTCGGGATGTGCGGGCCGGGTTGCCGTGAAGAGCTCGAGGCCCGTGGAGCCGAGATGGTCGACGCCGGGCCTGTTGACACGGTGGTCGTCGGCTTCCATGAGGATTTCGACTACCTGGGTCTCACCGCCGGAATGCGGGCGGTGCTGGGCGGGGCGCGCATCCTGGCCACCAACGACGATGTCAGCTTTCCCTCCCAGGACGGCCTGCGACCGGGTGCCGGGTCCCTTCTGGCGGCGCTGGTGGCTGCGACCGGTGCCACCCCGGAGATCGCTGGAAAGCCGTACGGACCGATGTGTGACCTGGTTCGTGAGCTGGCCGGCGAAGACGGCGTGATGGTCGGCGATCGTCCCGACACCGATGGTCGGTTCGCCCGGGCGCTGGGGTGGCGTTGGTCCCTGGTGCTGTCCGGCCTGATCGGGCCCGATGACCTGCCGGTGGACCCCTCGCCCGACACGGTGCATGAGGATCTGCTGGGTGCTGTAACGGAGCACCTGGGGTGAGCGCCCGCCGGCGCCTCGACCAGGAGCTGGTCCGGCGCGGGTTGGTGTCGGGCCGGACGGTGGCCTGTGAGGTGATCAGCGAGGGCCGGGTGACCGTCGATGGGGCACCGGCGTCCAAGGCGTCACGGCTGGTCTCGCCCGGCGAGGCCGTCGTCGTGGCTGGACCACCGCAGCGTTACGTGAGCCGGGGCGGCCGCAAGTTGGAGGCTGCACTCTCGGGCTTCGACCTGGACCCCGCCGGCATGCGGGCCATAGACGTCGGGTCCAGCACCGGTGGTTTCACCGACTGCCTCCTCCAGCACGGCGCTGTGTCGGTGGTGGCCCTCGATGTGGGGCGGGGCCAACTGCACCAGAAACTCCTCGGTGACCAGCGGGTGGACGTCCACGAGCGGACCAACGTTCGTGGAGTCGACGGGATCTCGCTCGGCGCTCCCTTCGATCTGCTCGTGTCGGACCTCTCGTTCATCTCGCTACGCACTGTCATGGCCGACCTGCTGGGCCTGGTCCCGGATGGGGCGCCCCTGGTGCTCCTCGCCAAGCCGCAGTTCGAGGCGGGGAAGGCCGAGGTGGATCGGGGAAGTGGCGTGATCCGGGACCGGTCCGTGTGGGAGCAGGTGCTCATTGGGGTGGAACGGTCGGTTCGGGCCCATGGAGCGGCCATCATTGGGGGCATGGCCTCTCCGATAACCGGCGCCGATGGCAACGTGGAGTTCCTTCTTCACGTGGTTGCGGGCGCAGCCGACGCGACGCAGTCTCCGGGATTTGACCCGATGGCACTTGTTGCGTCGGTGCCCGAAGCGGAGGGAACCTGATGGCCGTAGTGCTGCTCGTGGTGCATGAGGACCGGCCGAAGGCCGTTGCCCAGGCGGACTCGCTGGCCGGCACGCTGACCGTCGATGGCCACCGGGTGGTCCGGTCAGATGACGTCGACTTCGATTGGAGCGCCCCGGTAGGCGACCTGGACCTCGTGGTCAGCCTGGGTGGTGACGGTTCCATGCTGAGGGCCGTGCACCTCCTCGACGGCCATCCGGTGCCGGTGCTGGGGGTGAACCATGGCGAGTTGGGATACCTCACCGCTGTCGAACCGGACGATGCGGGTGCGGCGGTCGGCAGGACGCTGGCCGGCGACCACGACATCGAGGAGCGCATGATGCTGCGCATCGAGGTCCGGCGGGCTGATGGCTCATCCCAGGTGGTCGACCACGCCCTGAATGAGGTGGTCGTGGCCCGGACGGCCGCCAGCCAGACGGTGCATCTCGGGGTGTCGTTGGACGGCGAGTTCCTGACCTCGTACACCGCCGACGGTCTGATCGCCGCCACTCCGACAGGGTCCACCGCGTATGCCTTCTCGGCCCGTGGGCCCATCGTGGACCCGGTCCACCGGGCGATCCAGTTGACGCCGGTGTCGCCGCACATGCTCTTTGACAGGACCATGGTCCTGGACCCCTCCACAGAGGTCTCGATGGTGGTGCTGGGGCAGCGGGAGGCCACCTGTTCGGTGGACGGCCGGGAGCTCGTGGTGCTGGGCGAGGGAGACACCGTGGTCTGCACGGTTGCCGACCGGGTGGCCCGCCTCGTCACCTTCGGACCCCGTGACTTCAAGCACCTCCTGGCCACCAAGGTCGGCCTCTCCGACAGGTGATCGCCGGCACTGTCACCCCCCGGTGGCAGGATGCCGCCATGAGCCTTCCAGCCCGCCACAGATGCCTCGCCGGTGACCCGTGTCATCCGGGCGTGGGGTCAGGTTGAGCAATGCTCGTTGAACTTCGCATAACGGGCCTCGGGGTCATAGACGAGGTCGAGGTCGTGTTCGGTCCGGGGTTGACGGCCGTCACCGGTGAGACCGGGGCCGGCAAGACCATGCTCATGGGTGCCGTCGACCTTCTGCTGGGTGGGCGGTCCGACCCGTCGATCGTCCGTACCGGGGCAACCGAGGCCGTTGTCGAGGGGCGCTTCGTCGATGGCGACGAGGAGGTCGTGCTCCGGCGGGTGGTGCCGGCGGACGGGCGCAGTCGGGCCTACGTGGATGGTCGTCTCGAGACTGCGGCATCCCTGGCGGAACACGGTCGTCGGTTGCTGGACCTTCATGGGCAGCACGCCCACCAGCGTCTCCTGGCGACGGCGGCCCAGCGTGATGCCCTGGACAGGTTCGGCGCTGTCGACACTGCTCCACTGGTTGAGGCCGTACGGGAACTGGCCACGGTGGACGCCGAGTTGGCCGCCATGGGTGGCGACGAGCGGGCACGTGCACGCGAGATCGACCTGCTCCGATTCCAGGTGTCGGAGTTGGACGCCGCCGGCCTGACCGACGGCGACGAGGACGACCGCCTCTCGGAGGAGGAGTCACTGCTCGGCGATGCCGTGGCCCACCGTGAGGCGGCGCAGGCGGCCCTGAGCCTCCTGGACGCCGACGGACCGGCGTCTGATGCCCTCACAGGGGCTCTGGCGGGCCTGACCGGTCGTGCGCCATTCCGATCCCACGCAGAGCGCCTGATCGGTCTCATGGCCGAACTGGGCGACCTGGCCGGCGAACTGCGCGGTGTGGCCGAACGCCTGGAGGAGGACCCGGATCGTCTGGCGGCTGTCAGCGAACGACGGCGCCTGCTGGCCGAACTGCGTCGGAAGTACGGCGAGCACCTCGCCTCGGTGATGGCCTACCACGCTGAGGCCGCCGGTCGGCTCGCCGGCCTGGAGGACCACGAGGCGATCGCCGCTGCCCTGGATGCCCGTCGGACTGCGGCAGAGGCCGCCCGGGTAGTCGCCGCCGCCGCCATACGTGAGGCACGACGGCGTGCCGCTCCTGTTCTGGCCGCCCGGATCCAGGAACACCTCAGGGTCCTGGCGATGGCCACGGCGACCGTGGAGGTGACCGTGGAAGGCGAGGCCGGGGGAGATGTCGTGTTGTGTCTCTCGCCCAACTCCGGATCGCCGATGCTGCCGGTGGCCCGGGTTGCGTCGGGCGGCGAGCTGGCCCGGACGATGCTGGCCGTCGGCCTGGTTCTCACCGCATCACCGCCTGTCCAGGTGTTCGACGAGGTGGATGCCGGTGTCGGGGGTGCGGCTGCCCACCGGATCGGTGAGGCACTGGCAGCCCTGGCGCGTGACCGCCAGGTGCTCGTGGTGACCCATCTGGCCCAGGTGGCCGCCTATGCCGACCACCAGATGGTCGTCGTGAAGGTGGATGACGGCCGTACCGCTGTGGCCACCGTGTCGACGTTGGATGCTGATGGGCGCGTCGTTGAACTCTCCCGGATGCTGTCGGGTTCGCCCGACAGCGACACGGCCCGCGGCCATGCCGAGGAACTTCTACAGGCTGCCCGCGGTCATGTCTCCTGACTCCCGTGTTCCCTCCAGGAGCCTCCGGATCGTCCCGATGGTGACCTCCGACCTCGCGATCCCGGGTCGGCTCCGCGCGCGGTCCGTCCGCGCCGGATAGATTTTCCCCCCGTGACGAAACACATCTTCGTGACGGGTGGCGTGGCGAGTTCGCTCGGCAAGGGCCTCACCGCCGCATCCCTCGGACGGCTCCTCAAGCAGCGTGGCCTCAGGGTCGTGATCCAGAAGTTGGATCCGTACATCAACGTCGATCCGGGCACCATGAATCCGTTCGAGCACGGCGAGGTCTTCGTGACCGACGACGGTGGCGAGACCGATCTGGACCTCGGCCACTACGAGCGTTTCATCGACGAGAACCTGACGCGGGACTCCAACGCCACCACGGGCTCGATCTACTCGGCCGTCATCGCCGCTGAACGTCGTGGCGAGTACCTGGGAAAGACCGTCCAGGTCATCCCGCACATCACCGACGAGATCCAGAGGCGCATCCGGCGACTGGCCGGAGAGGATGTCGACGTCCTGCTCACCGAGGTCGGTGGCACGGTCGGCGACATCGAGATCCTTCCGTTCCTGGAGGCGATCAGGCAGTTCCGCCTTGACGTGGGCAGCACGAACGTCTTCTACGTGCATGTGACGCTGGTGCCCTACATCGGCCCGTCCGGGGAGCACAAGACGAAGCCCACCCAGCACTCGGTCACCGAGCTGCGTAGCGCAGGCATCCAGCCCGACGCCATCGTGTGTCGGAGTGACGAGCCGATCGGCGCTGATCTGGAGCGGAAGATCTCCCGTCTCTCCAACGTGCCCTTCAACGGGGTCGTGAACTGTCCGGATGTCGACAGCCTCTACGAGATTCCACTGATCATCCACGACGAGGGCCTCGACCAGTTCGTCTGCGACGCACTGCACCTCATCACGGATCCGCCCGACCTGACCGAGTGGAGGGAGCTCAACCGGCGGGTGTCCGAGGCCACCAAACCGGTCCGCATCGGCCTCATCGGCAAGTACGTGAGCCTGGTGGACGCCTACCTGTCGGTGGTCGAGTCCCTGAAGCACGGTGGGATCCACCACGGTGCTGACGTCCAGATCGACTGGATCCAGGCCGAGGACGTGGAGGGCCTGCTGGGCGAGAACCGGCTACGTGACCTTGACGGAATCGTCATACCGGGTGGGTTCGGGGAGCGGGGCGTGGAGGGCAAGATCGCCGCCGCCGGCTACGCCAGGGAGAACGAGATCCCCTGCCTGGGCCTGTGCCTGGGCCTGCAGTGCATGACCATCGAGTTCGCACGCAATGTGCTCGGCCTGGAGAGGGCGAACTCCACTGAGTTCGATCAGTCGACTCCCCACCCGGTGATCGACCTCATGGACTCCCAGCGGGACGTCACGGACATGGGTGGCACGATGCGCCTCGGGGCCTACGTCGCACAACTGCAGGCCGGGTCACAGGTGGCTGAGATCTACGGCACCGATGTCGTGTCGGAGCGGCACCGCCATCGTTACGAGTTCAACCCGCGTTACCGGTCCCGGTTCGACGGGTCCGGTTTCGTCTGCTCCGGCGAGTCGCCCGATGGCCGTCTCGTCGAGTTCATCGAGTTGGAGGGCCACCCGTTCTGGGTCGGCACCCAGGCCCATCCCGAGTTCAAGAGCCGGCCCGACCGGCCGGCACCGCTGTTCCGGGCGTTCATGGGTGCGGCCCTTGAGCGTGCCGCTGGGCGTAACCCGCAGCTCATTCCGGTCGACGTCGAAGCCTCAGACTGAGGCTGGTCCCCGGTGGGCCATGGCTTCAGGAAGATCGCTGAGAAGGTCCTCCACGAGGGCTACGTGATCACGCTGGCCACGGCGACCTTCGAGGGTCCGGCCGGCGAGGTGATGGAGCGTGACGTCGTCCGCCACCCCGGAGCGGTGGCGGTGGTGGCCATAGACGACGGCGAGGTCGTCCTGGTGCGTCAGTACCGACCGGTGATGGAGCGCGAGATGCTCGAGATCCCGGCTGGAAAGCTCGACGTGGAAGGCGAGGACAGGCCGTCCGCTGCGCGCCGCGAGCTTGTCGAGGAGGCTGGGCTGTATGCCAACGACCTCGTCGAGCTGGGTCGGTTCCACAATTCGATCGGCTTCTGCGACGAGGAGACCACGATCTACCTGTCCACGGACCTGTCTCCTGCCTCCTCAGAGGCGGTAAGCGTCGAGGAGCAGTACCTGACGGTCGTACGGGTCCCTCTGGACGACGTGGAGTCGATGATCGCCGACGGCACCATCACCGACGCCAAGACGGTCATAGGTCTTCTCCGGGCGCTTCGCCTGCTGGGGCGCTGAGGGTGCGCCAGCCGGGGCGCCTGCACCGCATCGGGCACCTGGTCCGAAGGTTCCTGGGGTCGTTGTGGCCCGGCGGGCCGTCGCCGGAAGACGAGGACTGGGTGGCCGGACTGCTGGGCGACGGCGAGCTGGAGCTCTGGCGACAGATGTCCGGCGCCGATCGAAGGCACGCAGTTGGGGTGGCACGGCGGGTCGACCACCTGCTGGGCCTCCCGGCGGGTCCGGGGCCCGTAGCGGATGCTGGCGACGTGACTGGTTCGGGCGCCCCTGTCATGGAGGACGACCCTGCCGGACCGGTGATGGCTGCCGCGCTGCTCCACGATGTGGGCAAGGTCCGGAGTGGTCTGGGGACATTTGGTCGGGTGGCCGCCACTCTCCTAGGAGCAGCTGCACCGGACCGGGCGAACGGGTGGCTGGACCGTGGAGGGTTCCGGGGGCGGGTAGGCCTCTACCTGCGGCACCCCGAGGAGGGCGCTGATCTGCTGTCAGGGGCCGGTAGCGATCCGTTCACGGTGGCGTGGGCTCTGGAGCACCATCGACCATCGGATCGCTGGAGCGTGGACAGGCGCCTCGCCGACGTACTCCACGCCGCCGACGACGATTGAGGTGGAGGCGGGCAGCGGTCGGTGCGCCAGCGACCGCTGAGCGTCGGGTTCAGCGGCCCAGGAGCCCCAGGTTCGACCGCATCCGGTCGAGCGTCGCTGACGCCACGGTGCGGGCCTTGTCCGCTCCCAGTGCCAGCAGGCGGCTGGTCTCAGCCGGGTCGGCGGCCAACTCGTGGTAGCGGGCCTGTAGGGGCCGCAGCAGTTCGATGACCGCCTCGGAGGTGGCCTCCTTGAGGTCGCCGTACCGCTCGATGCCTTCGGCGGCAGCCGCCGGCTCGCGGTTCGTGGCGGCGCCCAGAATGGAGAGCAGGTTGGACACGCCTGGCTTGAGAGCCGGGTCGAAGCGGACCTCGCCGTCACTGTCGGTGACCGCCCGCTTGAACTTCTTCTGGATGACCGCCGGGTCGTCGAGCAGCAGGATCGTTCCCTGGGCGCCGTCGTCGGACTTGGACATCTTGTTCTCCGGATGCTGCAGGTCCATGACCCTCGCACCTGCCGGGGGTATTACGGCCTCCGGCACCACGAAGGTGTCGCCGTAGCGGTGGTTGAACCGGGTGGCGATGTCCCGGGTCAACTCGATGTGCTGGCGCTGGTCCTCGCCCACCGGAACCTGGTCGGTGTCGTACAACAGGATGTCTGACGCCTGCAGGGCCGGGTAGGTGAACAGGCCACCGGACACGAAGTCGGTGCTCTCCGACTTGTCCTTGAACTGGGTCATCCGGCGCAACTCGCCGAACGAGGCGGTGCACTCCATGACCCAGGCGCACTCGGTGTGCTCGGGTACGTGTCCCTGCACGAACAGGGTGCAGCGTTCCGGGTCGATGCCGCTGGCGATGAGCACCTGTGTGAGCGAGAGGGTGGCGGCCCGGAGCTCGGCGGGGTCGTGGCGCACCGTGAGGGCGTGCAGGTCGACGACGCAGTAGACAGCGTCGGCCTCGTCCTGCATGGTGACCCAGTTGCGCAGTGCGCCCAACAGGTTGCCGAGGTGTACGGAGCCCGTGGGCTTGATGCCGGAGAAGACTCGGGTCATGGCCGGTCAGGGTACCGGTCCGGCTCCGGCTCGGCGGGATGGTCGGGTTCCACGTCGGCAGGGGGAATGCACCGCGCGGTCGCCGCGACTCCCTAGGGTCCGTCCGGTGAGTGTCACCGTCTCAACCTCGGTCTACGAGGGCCCGTTCGACCTGCTGCTGAGCCTCGGGCTGAAGGAGGAGGTGGAGCTCTACGAGGTCTCGCTGGCTGCCATCGTGGATGCCTTCCTGGGGGAGATGGAACATCTGGAGGCGTGCGACCTGGAGACGGCCACCGAGTTCCTCCTGATCGCCTCGATTCTCGTCGAGTTGAAGACCCGTCGCCTCCTGCCGGTGCACGAGCGCGCCGATCGTGACGACGAGTACGGCCTCTGGGAGGAGCGCGATCTGCTCCTGGCCCGCCTCCTTGAGTGCAAGACGTTCAAGGACGCCGCCGTCTCGCTCCGACGCATGGCCGCTGAGGCGGCGCTGTCAAGGCCGCGTCGAGCCGGCCTTGAGGATCACTTCGCCCATCTGGCACCGGACCTTCTCGAAGGCGTCACCACCAATGACCTACGGAACGCGGCCATGGCGGCCATGGCGCCCCGGCCGTCGATCCACGTCGACACGGAGTCCATTGCTCCCATCCGGATAAGCGTCGCCGAGGCCGTCGCCCTGGTTGCCGACAGCCTCCCTCCGAGGGGCGTGGTCACGTTCCGGCACCTCACACGTGGGCTGGTCGATCGGATCGAGGTTGTCGTCTGGTTCCTCGCTGTTCTGGAGCTCTACAAGCTCGGCGTGGTGGAGCTGGACCAGTTGGACAGCTTCGGCGACATCCACGTCGGCTGGCGTTCCGGAGCCGATCGGGGAGACGTCGATTTCATCGACGCCTACGAGGGCTGACGTGGCTGATGTGGCTGACGGCGCAGGGGACGGGCCGGAGGACGTCGACGTAGAGACGCGGCGTGCCATCGAGGCGATGCTCATGGTGGCGGTGGATCCGGTTCCGCCGAACCTGCTGGCGCAGTTGCTGGAGTTGCCCACGAAGCGGATCGAGGCGATCTGCGATGGCCTGGCCGACGGGTACGAGGCCGAGGGTCGGGGGTTCGCCCTGGTACGTGTCGGTGGCGGCTACAGGTACCAGAGCCATCCTGACCAGGCGCCGTGGGTGGAGCGTTTCGTCATCGACGGGCAGACCAGTCGGTTGACGGCCGCCGCGCTCGAGACGCTGGCGATAGTGGCCTACAAGCAGCCGATCTCACGGGCGCAGGTGTCGGCGATCCGTGGAGTCGACGTCGATGGCGTGATCCGCACCCTGCAGCAGCGGGGTTTCATTGGCGAGATCTCCCGGGATGCCGGCCCCGGCAACGCGGTCCTCTTCGGCACGACCAACGAGTTCCTGGAGCGGATGGGTCTCGACGGCCTGTCACAGTTGCCTCCCCTGGGCGAGTTCGTGCCCGGCCCGGAGGTCGTGGAGGCCCTTGAGCGGGGACTCCTGTCGGACCCGGATCCGATCGTGGTCGAGGTAGTCGACGGTGGTCAGCCCACCGTCCCGCCGGAGGCAGCGGGGTCCGCAGCCCCGGAAGGCTGACGGGTGGACGCCCCCGCCTATGAGGGCGACCGGCTCCAGAAGGTGCTCGCCCGCGTCGGCATAGGCAGTCGGCGGATCTGCGAGGACCTCATTGCCGAGGGCCGGGTGCTGGTTGACGGCGAGGTGGCCGTGCTGGGTCGGCGTGTTGACGTGGAGACGGCGCTGGTCGAGGTGGATGGGGCGCCTATCGGGGTGCGACCCGATCTGGTCCACTACCTCCTGAACAAGCCGGCGGGTGTGGTCACTACAGCGGATGACCCCCAGGGCCGGCCAACGGTCGTCGAGCTGGTGCCGACTGATCCACGCGTGTTCCCGGTGGGGCGCCTGGATCTAGACACCGAGGGGCTCCTGTTGCTGACCAACGACGGCGAGTTGACCCACAGGTTGACGCACCCGTCCTACGGGGTGGAGAAGGAGTACGTGGCCGAGGTGGAGGGTTCGCCGTCACGTGGGGCCCTGCGGCGACTCAGGGAGGGCATCGAGCTGGATGACGGGATCACGGCCCCGGCGCGGGCCGCCCTGCTGGAACCATCGGTGCTTCGGCTGACGATCCACGAGGGTCGGAATCGCCAGGTGAGACGGATGTGCGATGCCATAGGCCACCCGGTCGTGCGTCTCATCCGGACCCGTATT
>Ga0066376_10005031_pt1 | contig 11341 bp, 11 predicted proteins | sample Knorr_S15_td_Bot_FD_77009 | JGI IMG/M metagenome (GOLD analysis project Ga0066376, IMG submission 77009) | Marine microbial communities from Southern Atlantic Ocean transect - Knorr_S15_td_Bottom_ad_5009_LV_A | ecosystem: Environmental > Aquatic > Marine > Oceanic | place: Southern Atlantic... | reverse complement strand
GCGGTGGATGGATGAACCAATCTTGAGATTCTTGGTGCGAGCGGCCATTACGGCGCATAGCATGAGTACCTGAGGGCTCATGCTCGCTTGTGAGGAGAAGTGGCTTCCGCCGAGCCAGATATAGTCCCAGCCTGCAGACTCGATCATATCGACCTGTTCGAAATTCTTGTCGTAGGCCTCCGACTCGAGAAGTTCCCCGCCGTCATACTCGGGGTCCCATGGAACTTTACCACCGGTGTATACGGCGTTCCAGGTATCGAAAAGTCCAAAATCCATCGTCGTCATGTTGTTACTCTATCGTGGAATCTCTTAGTTGGGAACGTGGGTAACTAGGCCTGTTGGGCAAGTTCCTCAACTGTAGGTTCAGGCATCACGTCGCTCCAATTAGGGCCGGGCCGTTCCAGTTTACTGCCGTTTGGGTCGAAGAAATATAATTCCCGGCTGGTGAAGAACCCCTGTTTTCGATGGAGCAGCTAGTCGATGGGCACCTGGTGTTCAAGGGACAATTCGCAGGCCTTCAGCAGGGTCTCCCTGCTGACCGTGAAAGAGTGGTTCACCTCTTCTTCGGACTGGGCCGCCACGTCCTGGGGTTCTTGCGTTCCGCGAGTAAGATCCGGTGGTCGGCCACTTTGAAACAGGTCATCCGGGAGTTTCCCAAACGGCCTACATGTTACAGTCCAAAAAACTCGCCGTAGAACTCTTCTGATTCTCCCAGGTTGTTCACGGGTATGGACCAATGAGTGGTCTATTCGACGTTCAGTAGTCCCATAATCTCCCCCTGGTTTCCTACGGGTTTAGGTACTTGAAACTAGATTCTAGGTGGTCGAACACCGCGGAGTCCGGGGGTATCTCCATAATCGCGGCTCCAGCATAGCCTTTGGCGTCCAAGATGTCCCGCATACGCAGGCAATCCAAGTCTCCAGCGTCCACGCTTGGGTGGGTCTCCCCGCCCCGAAGTTGCTTGAAATGGACGATCTTAATCATGTCCAGTGGTAAAGCTTCCAACTCGGCCAGGGGGTCGGAGTCGGGGAAGCGCCGAAGCTGGTTGGTCGGGTCTGGGCACAGGCCCAACCCAGAGCCGGCTTCTGCATCAACCATGCTCCGCACTTGTTCCACGAGCATGGCCATGTTGCGGATGGGCAGAGACGAGTTCTCCATAGACATGATCACGCCCTGTCGAGCGGCTTCGGTGATGAGGCCGGCCAGCCCTAACGCTTCTTGTGGGATATCGCCTGGAGCAGACCACGGCCCGTCCAGTGGTGAGGGGTCCACAACTCGGAGATGGGGCTGGCTGCCTCCAACGAGCTTGGCGCCGGTCAAAGCAGCCTGGAACAACTCTCCGTGTGGGTCGATGCTCTGTGTGAGACAGGGTAAGGCCATTGCTAAGTCGAAGGTGAGACCAGGGTAAGCCTGGACAAGGTCTTGTAGTTGGTCAAATTTGGGACGCCAGTTTTCACCAGCCCCTTCCTCGCATTCCCCAAGGCAGGTCTGGCGCAGTTCGATATGCTTGGCGCCCCTCTCCACCGCCGCACCTACAAGTTCTTTCACGGTGTGCGATGGCAGTTGCTCGCGCCACGAATTGGTAATAGCGCCGAAGATCATGATCAGCTCCTTGGTATGGGGGTAGTGGTCTATACGAGAACTCCGAAACCAGATACGGTGCAGATCTCGATGCGGTTGCCGTCCAGGTCGTTCAGGTAGAATGCCCGCTGACCGTCGTTCCTGGTCTGGATGTCCGTGGTCTCTATGCCCTTGGATGCGAAGTACTTGTGCGATTCCTCTATCTCGTCTACCTCGAAGGCGGTGTGGTGAGACGGAGCCGAAGGCGCGCCTTCATTCTCGATGATGTGGATCATGGCGCCGCTGGGTAATTGAAGCCAATAAAGATGATCCCCATTGACCATTTTGGGAATCTGCTTTACACCGAGGATATCTTCGTACCATTTGAGGGCGGCGTCCTTGTCCTTCACGTTGTACGTTATGTGGTTGATGTTCTTCAGCCGGATGTTGTCTGCGAGCATCTGGAACTCCATCGGTTGGATTTGGACCGGATTTGTGCCCACTATAGTAGTCCTGCTGACCGAGAAATTATACCGCCCATCAGCATGGGGCTATTCCGACTCGAAAACAATTGCCGCCCCGGATGAAAGGTCAGGCATCCTCCAGCGGACCCGCGCCTTGGGCCTGAGCCGTCCTGATGCGCCTTATCACTAGCAGTTGTCACGCATCTCTTTCTGTCCATAGTAGCGCTGATAGCGTGAGTCCCCTGGCTAGCCCTGTTTCATCGCCTCGGCGAAGGAGTTGGCTGCCTCTTTTTGCCAACCTGGCAACAAATGACCGTAGGCATCTCGAGTTGTAGCTACACTGGCATGCCCCAAACGCTTACCCAGCAAGAGTAGGTCTTCCGCAGTTACCTTGGAATTACTGAGGCTGTTGAGAAGTGTGCTTTTGCCAGCGTTGGTGTATCCCACCATGCTGGCGATGGGGATAGCGGGCCTCTTGCGCCGGCCCATGTAGACGCTGCGCCGACGCCTCACAGCTTCCAAGTCACGTTCGATTCGCTGTGTACGTCGCTGAACTAACCGTCGGTCGGTCTCGATATGGGTTTCGCCGGGGCCTCTGGTGCCGATGCCACCACCCAGCCTTTCTAAATGGGACCACCAGGCAGCTAGGCGAGGTAGCAGGTATTTGTACTGGTTCGGACTGTCGAGACCAGCCAGCCGATATTAACAGCTCAAATATACTATCCTTAATAAGGCACTCTGTCGCCAGTTCTGGAATAGCCCCAGGAGGAAAGCCTGAGTTTGGCCCAAGAGCAGAAATTGGTCTCCAGCCTGGCCGTCTTCAGAATGCTGACGCCATTGTACTTGGGTGTCGTCCTTAGCCCGCTGAGTTTGTCGGGGACCATTAACATGCTCCCGACCCTGAGCGAAGACTTTGGGGTATCCCTCTCGTTAGCCGGGCTGGCTGTCACGATCTTCGTTCTCTCCTTGGTGATAGTCCAATTATGTTCTGGGGTGATAGCCGATGTCTTGGGACCCAGCCGGGCGCTGATATTAGGGCTTCTGGTGTTTTCGGTTTCGTGTCTAGCGGCGGCCGCCGTCTCATCCTACCCGGCCTTTTTGGTGGCGCGGGCGGCCCAAGGACTTGGAGTAGGGATCACGACGCCGGTGTCCATGGGAATCGCTGTGGAGCAGGCGCCGGCGGGCCAAACGTCAACGGCCGTCGGCGGCATTCAAGCGGCGTTCACCTTAGGGTTGGCGCTGGGCCCTACCGCTGGAGGTCTTTTCGCGGAGCATCTAGACTGGCGGGGCTTCTATGTGTTTTTGGCCGGTGCAGCCATAATCGCCGCCGTTACCGTGGCCGTAGTCTACTCTGGCCAGCCACGCGGGTCCGGAGCGATAAACCCACTGCTGGCCTTGAAGCAGGCGGTGGCCGTCCCCGCCGTCCGAATAGTTTCCCTGGCCGGATTCCTCACGATCTTTGCAATGTTCGGTGTGTTGATCTTCGTTGCGGTCTGGCTGCAGCAAACCAGTCTGACGGGCCCGGTTAAGTCTGGACTTCTTCTCTCTATCCCAGGTCTTGTCGGGATCTTCGTTGCACCTGTGGCCGGATTGCTTGGCGACAAGGTCGGCGATTTCTGGGTGGTGACCGGAGGAATAGTTGTGTTTGCGGCGGGGGTTTTGGGACTCCTGGCATTACCGAATATGGTGAGCGTCTATCCCCCTCTTTTGCTGCTAGTTGGGATTGGCGTCGCCTGCATGATGACCAACGTCGGGGCCATGGCGCTCTCTTTGCGGCCGGACCTACGTCAGGCCATATCCGGTGTTTTCAACGGGTCCCGCTTCTTCGGCGTGCTGCTCGCTCCCCTGGTTCTCACGCCTGTTTACGAAGCGGTTTCCATCAGAGGAGTTCTTCTGGTGATTATCCTAGCTTCGATCGCAGTAGGACTCGTTTTGCGTTTGGCCGGACTAGGGACCGACCAAACGCAAAGCCAGGCACACTAAACACTCGATAGATCAGGAGGCTTTCGATTTTCGGTCTGTCCCCCAAAGGGTTTTAGGGCAAGTTGACCGACGACGTCCAAGCCGAGATTACATTACCTTGTCTTTTCGAAATATGAATCGATCATTAAAGCCTGAAACGATTGGACTCAAGGCGATGGGGCAGAAGTGGTCGGTGAGCTACTTAAATCGGGACGCAAACCACCTATCGATCCAAGAATCGCCATCCCTGAGCCTAACGTTGCCTGAGCCTAACGTTGGACGGAGACGTAGACGATTTGCTTCAGGTAAACAGAGCGCTCAATGGATGGGTCCGCCGGAAAGCCCAAATAATATTAGGGGAGTGGTTGGAAATCCTCAGTAACGAGTTATCGATTCCCTTTAGCCGGCTCACGATTAGGCGTCAGCGGACTCCATGGGGCAGCTGCTCCCAGGCAAATAACATCAGCTTGAACCAGAACTAGTTGTTCTTGCCCCGTTCTATGGCCCGGTATGTGTTGGTCCACGAGCTATGCCACATTAAACAACCAAACCATGGGCCAAACTTTTGGACGTTGGTCGAGCAACACGTGAAAAACAGCAGATCGATGGGAATCAAGGCTAGGAAAGCCGGAAATTTTGTGCCAGATTGGGCAACTCCCTGCTCCAATCTGTCCTCGAGGAATTAATTACTGGCCTGGAATGATTCATTCTTGGATGATGGCAAAGTGGGACATGACTTCGCTGGCGAAGAGCTCCAGGCTTTCACCGGAGATGGGGTCCGGGAATAGCAAGAAAAAATAGTGGATTCCCTCGTCTACATATCTTGATAATTGCTGGATGCACTGTTCTGGCGTCCCGGCGATGGCTTGGGACAGGGATTTTTTGTAGTCAGCCAAACTAACGTTGGCACTAGCGGCGCCCTGAGCGGCCAAAACTTCGAATTGCCGCTGGGATTCTGCGATTACGACTCGGGTATTGTGTGTGACTTCGATTCCCGATGGGTCACGGCCCAGCTCATCACAGTGCCGCTGCAGAATCTCCATTTTGGACTGGTGCTCTACCAGACTCATTTCAAACCCGATGTTGCAAATGTCGGCGTGTCCGGCCACGGCTCTGAGCAGATGGGTCTCTCCGTGGCCACCAACCAACACCGGCGGGTGGGGCTGCTGCACCGGCTTAGGCTCGTTTACCGATTGCTCTAGGCTGTAGTAGCGCCCATGGAAAGTTGCGCTGGGCTCTGTCCACGATTTCTTGATCAGCTCCACAGCTTCTTCCAGCATCCTTACTCGCTCGGCGGTGGACGGAAAGGGAAGTCCGGAAGCCCGATGATCCCCCCTTCCCCCACCAGCTCCGATTCCCAACTCCAATCGGCCCTGGCTAATCACATCCAAGGTGGCGCTCATCTTGGCCAACAAGGCCGGAGGGCGGTAAGTGTTGCCCAGCACCAACGGTGTAAGCCGAATCCGCTCCGTTAGGGCAGCCAGGGCCGATAAGGCGGTCCAACACTCCAGTGCAGGAGCGTTCAGCAGGTCATACAAGGTGGCCGAGTGGTACCCCAAGCGGTCTGCCTGGGTCCACACACGTTTCAAGTCGTCGAAGTTGTATCCGTGCTGGTGCATTCTGACGCCGAACTTGACGTGACGACTCATATACAGCTCTCCCCGGATAGTACCGTGCTAGTATCCTAACAGTGTGTATGAGGATGGTGTGGAAGTGTTGACTGAAACTTGGGCCGATTCACGACTCGCTACATTCGTACAAACATAGGCGCCACAGTTTTGGTTAACTAACGGTCGCCCAAGGGGGCCGTATTTGGTTGCCGCCCTGGGTGAAAGGCCAGGCAGTCCTTATTTTGAGAAGAAATCCATTATCTCCCGGTTGGTGTCTTCTGGCGCCTCCCACTGAAGGAAGTGTCCGTAGTTGCCCATGTCCTTACCCTGGACGTTAGGGAACACACCTCGCCAGGCATCCTCCAGCGGACCTGCGCCTTGGGCCTCAGCAGTCCTGACCCGCCTTGAACCGTAGAGGAAGAGCACCTGATGGGGAAGCTGACGTCCAGCATCGGCCTGCCAGTGTGGTGGGTCTTCGTAGGCGGCAGCACGGTAGTAGCTAAACCCTCCACGTAGTGCCCCGGGCTGGGAGTAGGCCTTGACGTACTCTTCAATCTCCTCGTTGGTTGGCGGGTATTTGTTGACCGTCCAGTCGCGGAGGATGTGACGTAGGTAGACTTCCTCCCGGCCTTCTATCAATTTCTCGGGCAAATCGGACTGCTGGTGGAAGTAGGAATGCCATCTTTCCCGGACGACGGCCGGGGACTGAGGCCCCAATTGTTCCATTGGTGGCGTGGAATCCAGTAGCACCAGTCGCCTCACCGTTTCTTCATGGTCGAGGGCGAACCGGTAGGCCACGCGGACTCCGATGTCATGGGCCACGATGTCCACCTGTTGGAGGCCCAGTTGTCGGACCAACTCGTAAATATCCGAAGCGGCGCTCCGTGTATCGTACCCAGAGAGCGGCTTGTCCGAGTATCCAAATCCACGCATGTCAGGCACTATAGTCTGGAAGCGGCGGGATAAGACTGGAATTTGCTTGCGCCAACCGTACCAGAATTCCGGCCAGCCATGGAGCAGTACCACCGGGTTGCCTTGACCTTCGAGGACGTAGTGAATGTTGATGCCGTTCACCAAGGCCATTCTGTGATCCCACTGGTCTTCCATTCGCTCACCTCTTTCGATTATGCCTCCTCGGCATGGGTATCGCTCTAAGCTATGTTATGTCAATTGCTGGTGTTGGTGTCATCTTCGCGGACCTCCTCCAGGGAGAGAGGGATTACTCATTGGGAAGGACACTCCGAGATACCATTGGAGATCGCCTACACCCGCCAAGGCAATCAAGTTGCATCTATAAATGAGTTTCCTGAGATGAAGAAAGCCCAACTACCAGGGCTATTTCACGTCTGGATGATACTCCATGCCGATGTGTCCCTCTTCTTCCAGGATGGCATATTCTTCTGAGGTGTAGCCTAACAGTTCCTGATACACATATCGGTTATCCTCGCCCAGCCTCACGGGCCCACGCCGTATCTTGGGCGGGGTCTCAGACATTTTGTACGGTGCTCCCGGGTATAGATGCGTGCCTGTGTCCTGCTGAAAGGCCTCTTCAAACGCGCCGCGCTGAATCAAATGGGGATCAGCGAAGGCATCACGTTGGTCCATGACAGGTCCTGCAGCCACCCCTTCGTCTTGAAGGAGCAACATTATCTCGCGGGGCTCTAGGTATTTGGTCCAAAGGCTGATCATTTCGTCGATTTCATCGTGGTGCCGGTACCGCTCTACTGGGCCGCTAAACTTGCCTTCCTGGCCCCACGTGGGGTTGCCCATAGCCTTACACAGGCCGCTCCAGGCATCATCGTCTTTGATGGTGATACAGACCCATCGATCGTCACCCCGGCAGGGGTAGCAACCTTGAACGGTCAAGGGATGCCGGTTGCCAATTGTCGACTGGATGCGCCCATTCATGGAGTAGTCCATGAATGCTTCACCCATAAAGGGAACTAGATTCTCCGCCTGGGACAGCTCTATCAACTGGCCTTTGCCGGTCCGTCGACGGTGGTGCAGAGCTGCCAACACTGCAAAGGCGCCCTGGGTGCCAGACGCCGCGTCCCCCATCAACACGCTGGTAGTGGCCGAAGGGTCCATGTCTTCATAGCCGCGCAACAATGAATGCCCTATCACTCCCTCTATGTGAAAGCCGAAAGACCTGTGATTTTCATAAGGGCCTTCATTAGCGTACGCGGGCATCCGTAACATAATGATGGCAGGATTCAACTGCCTTAACATTTCATAGGAAATCCCTAATTTTTCCATGGTCTCGGTAGGATTGTTTTCCACAATTACGTCTGAAACTGCGATCAAGCGCTGCAAGGCGTTCTTACCCTTGGGTTGCATCAAGTCTACAGTCATCCCTAGCTTGTTGCTGGCGTGGGCATTGAACAGAGGCATGCAATTCCAGGGCCGTTGCCCCGGAACCCGGCCCGGAGTGGCACCGACGCCGGGAGGCAACTCTTTCAGCATTTCCTCGGTGGGGCGAGGTATTTGGCCCCTTGTCATAGGAATAAAGACCTTGAGTGACTCTACCTTGATGACCTCCGCCCCCAGTCCGGCCAGGAACGCCGCGCAATAGGGACCCGCCCAGACGACGCCAAACTCCAATACCCTTATGCCTTGCAATGGGAGTTTCGACACTGCGGACTCCTAGATGACGCCCAATTCGCGTAGGCGAATGATGTCTTCGGTCTCATACCCCAATTCGGTCAACACCTCTTTGTTATGCTGTCCCAACAGAGGTGCAGGCCTCCGTAAGGTCCAAGGGGTTTCACTCATTATGAAAGGCCGCCCGGGCTGATTTAGAGGGCCCGTTTGTGGATGATCGACCTGGGAAAAGGCGCCGCGTTTGTTGAAAAATGGGTCATTGGCCAAGTCCTGGATGGTATTCAGTGGCCCGCTTAGGACCCGGTGATTTTGTGCTGCTTCCCATGCTTGTTGTTTGGACTTGGACAAAATCCATGGGAGAAAGGTCTGCTCAAATTCTTGCCTGAGCTCTGGGTCGGACTGTGATTCCGGTGCGTACCATCGGGGGTCTTGAAGGGATTCGGGAGAGCCCAACATCTTCACTACTCTCGGAAAGTAAACCCTGCCGCCAGCAATCGCGAAATAGCCGTCCTCGCACGGAAATACCCCGTTGGGATAGCCGCTCCCTCCGTAATGCTCACGTCCGCTGATTTCGCCAGTATATTGGTAGGCAATGAGCGCGGTCATCCGCCTATCTATGGACCCTACCTGGGTTTCCATGATGGAAACATCCACATGTTGGCCGACTGCTCGGCCGTCTTCGGGGTCCAACGCTAGGAAAAGCGCTCCCATTGTGCCGACAGACGCTGTGGCCCCAGCTTGGTACAGAATAACGTTGTGCCCGAGCTTCACAGGTTCTCTGTCAGCCAACCCCGTCGAGAACATCTCGCCGCCCATCGCATAGAAAATTATGTCCGAACCTCGGTAATCCCGGTAGGGTCCCGTCTGCCCGAAGTCGGATATCGACGTCATAACTAGGTTTTGGTTAACAGATTTCAGAGATTGGTAGTCTAACCCGAAAGACTCCATGGTCCCCGGCCTGAAACTTTCCACCACTACGTCGGACTCGGCCGCCAGTTTTCGGGCAATGTTCCTGCCTGCATGTGTGTTCAAGTCCAAGGTAATGCTTCGCTTGTTAGTGTTCAGGTGTAGGAAAAGCCCACTTCTCTCCGGGTGGGGGACGTCGTCAGGATAAGGGCCCAATCGTCGGGCCAAGTCACCGGTTCCGGGGCGTTCCACCTTGATTACATCAGCCCCTTGGTCGGCCATCAACTTAGTGCAATACGGACCGGCCACGTGTTGGGTGAAGTCCAGAACCTTTATGTTGCAAAGCGCTTGATCTGGCATGGTAGATCGGTTGGTGTCTTTGATTGGGGACCTCCCGTCGACCTTATGGCAACGTGGAAGTTACTGGCGGAATATTTCGCTTGCATCCCAGTAGGTAAAAAACAGCGCCACCACGGACCTGTGGGAGAGCGGCTGAACGATACCACCCCGGGGCTAATTTAGTCAACATATAGCGCCTAATGCCCGAGACCTAGGATTCCCGAAATAAGCCATAGTGCCCACGACTGTACCAAACCAGATGAAAGTAACGTGAGAAGTATTAACAACTGCTTGACTTTAACACTCTAATGGGATGCGAAGACTGGGAAAGAATACTGTGCCCGTGCGTGAATATAAGGCTAGGGCTTCGAGTTATAGCTGTGGAGGTGGGAACGGTCAATCTCCGATTGAAGCGCGTACCACCAACTCTATGACTGTAGGCCAGCTATAATCATAAGACGACAGACATCCAGGGAAGGCTGTAGGTTCAACGGAAGAACGTAGTTCAACATTTAGGAAGTAAACATGATAGTTGTAACCGGGGCAGCAGGCAGATTAGGCAGGAGGGTGGTTGGGCTTCTCCTCGATCGGGAGATTGAAGTTCTCGCAACGGATCGAGTAGCGGCGGATGATCTTTCAACCGAATTCGAGCTTTGTGATCTTTCAGATGCGAAGATGACAGAACGCCTGCTAAAAGGTGCCGAAGGCGTGATACACATGGGTGCCATCCCAGGACCTTTGCGCGCTGAGGGCAGGGTGATTTTCGACAATAACGTGCATAGCACGTTCAACCTCATGGTGTCGGCAGCGGAGATGGGAGTCCGGCGGGTGGTGTTTTCATCCAGCGCATTCGGAATGGGGTGGGCTCATGACGGAGCGGCTTTTGTGCCCATATATCTACCCCTCGATGAGGAACACCCCATGATGCCTTTCGAGCCTTACGGTCTATCCAAGCAGGTCGGAGAAGACATTGGTAAGATGATCGCCCGCAACTCAACAACCTCGGTGGTGAGCCTTCGCTTCACTAACGTGGTGCCTCCAGAAGGGCAGGAGGAATTTCCATGGCAGGCGCCTACCCCCCAAAATCCACTCACCCTTGTCATGTGGGCCTACGCCGATCCCCGGGACGTAGCCGAGGCCCATGTGCTGGCCCTTGAAGCGGATATAGAGGGACATGAGGCGTTCATGATCGCTCAGCCTTCAACCCGCTTTCAAGAGCCTACGCTTGACCTCATCAAGAACAACTTCGGGGATCGTGTAGAAATCCGGGGCCCACTTCAAGGCACCGCCAGCGTTATCAGTACCGAAAAAGCCCAGCGAATGCTGGGCTGGAAGCCTCGGTACGATTGGACTGCGTCTTAACCGTTAAGAAATCCTACGCTGGATGTCGGTTTGGGATCAGATCCTACAAAAGCTCAAGCAGGGCCGCCGAAACCTCATCAGTACCCCGATGTCTACATTACGGAATTAATTTCCGACTTACGTCGGGGTGTAGCTCAGTGGCTAGGGCGCTTATGATGCTCCAGGCCCGCCACCGGTAACCGTCCTGCGTAGTGGCCCTAACCTTGGTGGATATGTGGTCTTTCAGCCAGGTCTCAAGTAAGGATCCAAGGCTATCCTTACTGGGATTTATTTAAAGCCCGCTGTTTACCCTATTTAGTATCCCGGCCAGCCGGCGTTCAGCGTCTTTCTAGGGCCCTTATTGCCAAATACCTACTTGTTAAGGATTATAACCGAGGTTTAGAGGTTTAATTATCAAGAGGGTGATCAACCGTGCTTCACCACCATCTGGAGTTGGGTCGAGGGTTGGCAAAGGGCCTCGAATGCCTCCTGGATGTTTTCCAATGGCAAGAAGCTGGCGTCGGAAACTAGCGGATCCAGCGTTACCTTGCCGGTGCG
>Ga0066376_10005029_pt1 | contig 11343 bp, 6 predicted proteins | sample Knorr_S15_td_Bot_FD_77009 | JGI IMG/M metagenome (GOLD analysis project Ga0066376, IMG submission 77009) | Marine microbial communities from Southern Atlantic Ocean transect - Knorr_S15_td_Bottom_ad_5009_LV_A | ecosystem: Environmental > Aquatic > Marine > Oceanic | place: Southern Atlantic... | reverse complement strand
GCCACTTACATCACCTACAACCAAAGCCATTCTTGTCTCAGACAGTGGAATGATGTCAAGAAGATCGCCCGAAGCCTCACGACCAGGCCTAAAGATGTGTCCCCACTGGAACACTTCGCCGACGCCGACATCTTCTGGAACCATCATTTTCTGCGCTTCTCTTGCCGCTGAAAGATCATGCTCTAAACGAGTCTGCTCGATTTGCATTTCAAGCCGTTTAAGATTCGCATATGCAAGCCCTGCCATTCGGCACAATGCTTGGCAGAACCCCGCTGCGTCTGGTTGGATCTGTTGTTCTTGTTCGCGAGCATCAAGGTACAGATACGCAAGCAATTCCTCATCCACGAAAATACCGCAACACAACGCAGAGTGAATGTTTAGGTCTGCAATACTTTGACCGTAATCGCCTGTATCACCAGAGAGCAAGCATGCGACATCCCCTTTTGAAGCACCTTCAATAAGTGAGCGGCTAAATGTGGTATCGGTTGCGTCGCGTGAATCACCATCAAGGAAGGCAACCACTTCAATTGTGCCATCTTCTGCGGGCGGCATGAGCATCGCTGCTCGTTGGAAACCTGTTCCATCAACTGTTGACTTCACGAGCAGGGAACCTAATTCCTTCATGTCTGCTGCTGCGTTGATTCGTTCCGAACAATCGATCAACAAGTTCAATCGATGCTGCGCGAGTGCGCCAACGTTGCCTCTTGTGAGTCGTTGTATTTGAGACGCCATCTCTCCACTGTCGTCGATTGTCTGCATCGAAACTGGCGTGCCCTGCCGCACACTTGCCCGAAATGCACAGGGGCCTAATTGGAGTACATCACCTGTTGTGATGAGGACTGGGACATCTTTCTCGCATGGTTCGCCGTTTACTGCGGTGCCAATTCGACTGCCAAGATCTGTGATGTAACAACCCTCTTCGCTAGAGCGAAGACGGCCGTGTTGCCGTGAAACTGATGCATCAAGGAGTTTAACATCGCAGTCTGACCCACGACCAAGCAGCATATCCATCTCTGGCTCAAGCCAAAATCCTTCCATCTCTGGTCCTGCAACTGGTTCAAACCATAAGCGTTGAATTGACTGGGTTGCTTGTGTCACGCCATACAGGATAGCGTTTTATGATCTAGAAGTTAATGCTCTTCTCCAAAGATACTCATGATGTCGAATGTCATGCTGCCACCCGAACTTCCAATCGTGAACTGGGCATTCAACGCCTTTTCAATGCGCTTGGATGCATCCGCAAGGTGTGCTCTGGTATACGCATCACTTGCATTTGCTCCGTCGATCGCCGTGCCAATGTCTTCCAACTGCATGCGAACAAGTGATTGCATTGCCCTGCTTGCTGGCGAACCCGCATCTTCTTCAAGACTCAGTTCAATCAATCGTGAAAGATGTTCGACTTGCAAATTTCGACGCAAGTTCGAAATAGCAGGTTGTCTATTGGTTGAACTTGATGGTAGATTTTCAAGTTCGGACCAAACTTCATCGGTCACTGCTTGAATGACTTCCGCCATCGTCAAGACATCTATCGATGGATCGTTGCGAAGTTCGCCGTCATAGACTCCACCAAGCGTTCCCGGATTCAATAACATCGAAAGTGCAGACGCTTGCATTCCGCCAATACGATCGTGGATCGGCCACGAGGAGTTGGTGAAGATCGATCGCTCTCCACCTGCATCCCACCACTTTTCAACCGTCATCTTATGAAGCAACTCAGAGTCCAGCCCCCACGCATCATCCCGCATTGTGTTTTCAAGCACAATTGCGAGTGCTCTTCGTTGAATATTCGGAGCAATCTCTTCAATCGGATCACGATCACCGGGATCACCCTTGCGTGATCGGTTATTCATGGTGCCACCAATCCAATCTGCAGCGATACCAACCGCTGAGAATTGTCGATTCAATAGCATCTCAAATCCACTTCGTGCCTTTGCCCAACTGTCACCGTCCTTGACCATACGTTCAAGAATTGTTGCTCGAAGTTGTTCAACCAATCGTATTTGCGACTCAGCGTAGTCAAGAGGATTACGCCCCCAGTCAAATCGTCTTGACGAAGGATCTGAATCAAAAGTGTCTTCATCGGTTGCGTATGCAAGCTGTGGTTCGTTGACTCTTGAAAGAATCGCTGGAAGCGCATCTTCATCAGTCGTGTAGCCATATTCAATTGCCCAGTAGTCATATGGTCCGATTGTCATCATCGTGAAATCACCTTGATCGGGGCCATCGTCTACATTGATATTCAGTGGTGAATATTCCATCACCGAACCACAAATCGCATCGTGCTCAAAATTCTTGTCGTTCATTTCAGACATGTCATAAATTGTTGATGCCTTAAAATTGTGGCGCAATCCCAATGTATGACCAACTTCATGCATGATGACATCGCGTAGCATTGGTCCGATGAACCAATCGGGAACACCATCAAGAAGATCGCCCTCTTCACCATCTTCTTCACCATCAGCGAGCATTCCCAAAATGTCTGGGTGTAGCCGCGCCATCGATAACTCTGCTGCTTGGAATACGGGATACATACACGCACCATTCAATTGGCTGACCCTATTGCCTAGACCGTCATATTCTTCATCGCCGATCATCTCGGTTGCATTGGATTGTGCTGGATGAGGATTCTCAGAAGCGATTCTTCTTGCAATTGCTGGACGATCCATCGGCGATGCAAGTCGAATTCGCGGATCCCAATTGGGATGCGTTTTTAACCACAGGCGTGTTGCTGGATCGAAACTTTCCATTGCAACTTCAGGAAGCAATGTATGCCATGCTCGCGTCCAACCGCGAACAAAAATTTCATCCATCACAATGTCAGCATCAAGAATTTGACCGGTTTCTGGATCAATTCGACTTGGCCCGATCGCAAAGCCCATGTCCGAGTTTGTCCAAAGAATAAAGTTATATCGAGCGTCTTCTGGATCCTTTTCCATATGCGCACCGGTTGATGCATCTTGTTGATAGACTTCGATTGCATTGACGATGCCGACTTTTTCATACGCCTTATTCCATTCCAATACACCACCGCGAACCCATCTTCGATACCGAACAGGAATCGTATGCTCTAAGTAAAACACGATTGGTTGTTTTGGCGGACTTGTCTTTAAACTTGGATCTGCTTTTTCAAGATGCCACCGTGTGACATATCGAACCCATGGATCAACATTCGAAGGATCCCCAATATCTTTGAAGGATGTTGTGAAGTACCCGATTCGATGATCTGCAATACGTGGTTCGTACCCAGTATCTTTTGGTACAGATCGTATGGAATAAGAAATTGTTCCAAATTGACCACCTTGAAGTGGTAAATCGAATGACAACTCTACGTTTTCTGGAAAACTCTTTGCATTTGCCAAAACTCCAAGATCAGATCGAGCACCTCTTGCTGCTGAACCAAAGAAATCGGATGCTCCATGCAAAAATAAATCCGTTCCATCGATCACTGGTCCGCCATCAGGACCTTCTGTCAGAATTGGTACATCTAATACGACGCGATCTGTAAAGACTCGGTCGTAGCCCTGCTGAGATTGCGAGTCACCAGTTGTTCGGGTTTCAAGATTTGGCTGAACGAGGACAAGTTGGTCGTGGATCCTCGTCCAGTATCCATACAAGTCCCCTACTTGAACACCTGCTTCGGGAATACCGCTCGCTACGGTGTACGCAATCATGATTAACTGTCCATCAAAATCCGATGGAAGTTCAATGAGCAGATTGTCTTTTTCGTCCCGATACAAGGTGTAAAACCCAGTTTGTCCACCAACAGACGAGACAACTGCATCATACCCCTCAGCTACGACATCAAATTCCGGCAATTCGTTGTTCTTTCCAGAACCTTGAGCCATGCTCCACGAAGGGATCGAAACGGTGTTTGCTGGATGTGCACTTTGGTAGATGGCAGCAGTAAGCGTAATAGCGAGTAATTCAAACATATTGGTTCATTCCTTCTTAAAGGGCGCAGCGCAGCCCAGAACTTCATCGGGTCAGCGATTCTAAGCCCTACAACACCAATGGGTTAAAGAATTATCGGGCTTTTAGCCAAATCACCGCTAACGATCCAATAGCAACGATTAGTAATATCAAAACAACAATAATCAGCGGTTGAAATGATATTTCTTGCCCTTGAGTACTTGCTTGGAGTGTCACTAGCCCCACCAGTGGACCAAACAAATAACCACCACCAATAAGTGCTTCGTGGGTACCCCCTGCATCAACCTTTGCTCTGCCGACCGACATCGCATAGTACAACGCAGCGTAATACGTCATTCCCATCCCGCCACCGAAAATGGCAAGCCCAACGATCAAGGTTGCAAGATCTTGAGCAATCAGAATGCAAACAAACCCAAGTGCCATCGACAATGCGGCGATCCAATGCACCGACCACTTTCCATGCCATGTTGCCCAGTGCCACATCACACCCGTGACTACAACGCGTGATACCATCCAAACCGCAACCATGGGTGTCTGCCAAAATATGTTGACTTCAAGTCCAGACAAAATAAATGGCAGCAACGGGGAAAGCACACCGCAGATGATGTAACTCAGTGGGAGCAATACTCGAGCCCCCTTTAGGAGTGCGGGATATTCCTTCGGTACAACTTCCATCGCCAATGATTCTTCGTGGTGTGCCGGTGTTGAGGCAAACCATGGCAACACTCCAATTGCTAGCAGGTTCATTCCACCAAGACCAACAAGCGCCATGGATGCGTGGTTTTCCATGAGTGGTGCCATTGCAAACATCACTGCAGCAACCGAAATCATCCACACGATGTTCCACCAACCGATCGACCTTCGCATATCTTTGCCATGCCTCCCCGCCACAACATAACTTTCAACAATTGGCCAAACCCACGAACTACACAAGCATGCAACTGCGCCCGCTACCCAAATGACCCAATTACCATCTGAGAATATTGGCAAGGAACATGCAGCAGATTGGATGACAAGAAGACACCCTAGGAGTCGCTTTGACGATACATGAGATTGGACTTTCTTTGTCAGCCACCCTGACGACATCGCACCCAATACGTACACCAATCCGATCGAGACATAGAGTGCTAGATTTGCAGTTTCGCTAAACCCATATTGAATTTTCGCAATAAAAGGCAGACCACTCCAAACAACACTGGTTCCGGTTGAAGCCAGAGCAGTAAATGCAAGTGTTGCAATAAACGGAGTTGGTTTATTGGCCAGACGGTTCACTGGCAACTTGGTAATTCGGCGCTTCTTTTATAATTTGGATGTCATGCGGGTGACTTTCAATCAAGGATGCGCCACTTACACGTACAAATGATGCTTGATTGCGAAGATCTTGAATTGTTGCAGTGCCACAATATCCCATCGCAGCACGAAGCCCGCCAACCATTTGGTAAACAAAATCACATAGTGGACCGCGATAAGGAACTCTTCCTTCCACGCCCTCCGGTACAAATTTTGAGGTCTCAGTCAAGTGGCCTTGGCTATATCGATCCGCCGAACCAGCACCCATTGCACCCTCACTACCCATCCCCCTGTATGTTTTGAAACGGCGACCACGATGAAGGATCATCTCGCCAGGGCTTTCATCGAGACCTGCAAACAATGAACCAAGCATGACTGAACTCGCGCCAGCGGCAATTGCTTTACCAATGTCACCACTCTGGCGAATGCCACCATCGGCGATGATTGGGATGCCATGTCGTTCAGCTGCTTCACATGCGTTCACAATTGCCGTTAATTGTGGAACGCCAACACCGCTGACAATGCGAGTCGTACAGATTGAACCAGGTCCTATACCAACTTTAACCGCATCAGCACCTGCTTCGATAAGAGCTTCAGTACCCTCAGCCGTCGCGACGTTTCCAGCGATGACATCGATCTCCCATTTGCTCTTGATATTGAGAACGGTATCAATCACGTTTTGGGAATGTCCATGAGCAGTGTCGACCAAAATGACATCGACTTCAGCTGCGATGAGTGCTTCCACTCGATCAATTTGGTTGACACCAACTGCTGCACCTACCCGTAAACGTCCACGACTATCTCTACACCCTTGAGGATGGTGGCGGATATTCTCGATATCACGCATCGTAATCAAACCTTGCAATCGATTGCTTTCATCAATGAGCAGGAGTTTCTCGACACGAGCTCGTGTCATGAGTTCCTCTGCTTCCTCAAGCGTGGTACCGACTGCTCCAGTTATAAGATTCTTTGAAGTCATCAATTCACCGACGAGTTGATCGTCAGAATCGACAAATTTCATGTCCCTGCGGGTCAGAATACCAACAACTTCACCAGACCCTTTTCCATCAATGGTGACTGGAAAGCCAGAGACGTTTTGCTCCTCCATCAGTTTCTTCGCGTTATTGATGGATTCCTCTGGGCTCAAGGTGACTGGATCAGTGATAACCCCATTTTCGCTCCGTTTTACCTTTGCAACTTCCCTTGCTTGAACATGGGGAGGAATATTTTTATGGATGAATCCCATACCGCCTTCTTGAGCGAGTGCGATCGCCAATGCCGACTCTGTCACGGTATCCATCGGCGCAGAAATCAGCGGAATATTCAGACGAATTGTTTTTGTTAGATGGGTGGATGTGTCCGCCATATCTGGCATAACATCGCTGAACCTCGGAACCAGTAAAACATCATCAAATGTGATGCCATCAGTTATATTCGACTTTCCCATTGGTCAAGAATAGCGTTTTTGACCGAATGAATCAACCCCCAAGGCATGAGGATTCCGCCTCAAATATGCTACCCTGCCCATCTATTACACCAATCGTGGTTTAGATTAAATGAAGAGACACCATCGTGAGTCAAAACGAAGAAGAAAATACGCCTGACGCAGTACATCATGACCAAGGGACATCTCCCGGAAATGGCTTAACTGAGTTTAGGAAAATGCTGAAAGCTGCGATTAACTTTGAAGCATCTGACCTTCATATCAAAGCAGGCACGAAACCCCGTATTCGGGTACGAGGCGATCTACAAAGTCTCGATGCTGATGTAAATAGCGAACCGCTTTGCTTTCAGATAGCCAAAGATATTCTCGATGAAGTGCAGTACAAGCATTTTCACAAACATGGTCAAATTGACTTGGCGTACGATTATGACGATGACAATCGGTTCCGAGTAAATGTGTTCATGGCAAGAGGCAGACCCTCTTTGGCATGCCGGCTGATTACATCAAACATCATGACATTCGAACAATTGCATCTACCCGAAGTGCTCGGTGAAGTTGCGATGAGCGCAAACGGGCTTGTTCTGTTTGCAGGAGTCACTGGTTCTGGCAAGTCCACTTCGATTGCTGCCATGTTGAACTATGTCAACCAACGAAAACGTTGCCACATCGTCACGATTGAAGATCCGATTGAATACATCTTCAACGATGCAAAAGCATCGATTAATCAACGTGAAGTCGGCATCGACTGCGTCGACTTCAATGAAGCATTGCGTGCACTCGTTCGGGAAGACCCAGACGTTGTGCTGATTGGTGAAATGCGGGATCACGAAACTTTTGAGGCAGCGATCCGAGCTGCAGAGACTGGTCACCTTGTTTTTGGAACGATTCACGCTTCGTCAGCATGGCAAACCTTTGGTCGAATTTACGATTTGTTCCCAGAAGGAGAGCGGCCCCAAATCCGGAAACTCCTTGGACATAACTTACGAGCAATCGTGTATCAAAAATTGTTGCCAACCTTGCACGAAGACGTGGCACGAATCCCCGCGCTAGAAATTCTTCTTGACACTCCTATTGTTACAAAATATGTGCTTGAAGCTCGCGAGGGTGAACTTCTTGATGTCATCAAGAAAAGCACTGAAGAAGGAATGATCGACTTCAACTCCTCACTGTTGAAACTCGTCGAAACTGAGTGGGTTTCAATAAAAACTGCGATGGAAGCAACACCAAAACCAGAAGAACTGAAGATGAAGTTGAAGGGCATCGCATAATGACCGGCGCTATGCTCTGCGACGCAACTCCTGTTTTCTTGCTGAGCCCGTGGAAACCAGTGTTCATGTGCGCTGCATTTGTTGCATGGGCTTGGCTCGTAAGTAAGCACCTTGAAAAAGATGCACGAGCTGCGCATCTCAATGCAACGATGTGGAATGGAATTCACATGGCAGCAGCGTGTACTGCTCTTGCAGTCATGATCTTCGGACAAATTTTTTACATCGCATTTCCAATCGCAATTGCGATTCTGCTTGGACCAGTGTTTATGTATTGGAAAGTCAGAAATGACGCAGTAACCGATGAATACAAATTCCATCTAGGGGCGGACACGATCAAAGCTGCAATGGCAGATAGAAAACGGTCGCGAGCAAATCGCCAAGTAACAATGAGGATTGAGGGGAAAGACGGAACCGTACAAGTTCCCGCCAAGGAAGATCCTGCTTTTGAAATATACGTCACTGCTGAAGAAATAATCTCAGATGCAATTAACCACCGAGCTAGTTTGCTTGAATTAAAACTAACCTCAAAGGGATGCCAAGGCGTGTACCTTGTTGATGGTATTCCAACCTCACAAGAACAACTGTCGCCAGATGTTGGAGCAAAAGTATTCGCCTTCCTGAAGGAATCTGCTGGAACTGATCCAAAAGATGTGCGGCGTCGCCAAACTGGCTCCTTTAGTGTCACTGGAGAAATTGCAGATACTCATGTCGATCTCACTGCATCTGGGTCGACTAGTTCTCACACCATAAGACTGGAGTTTGATCGGAAGGAACGAGTGCTGCGGTCTTGGGAGACCATCGGTTTACTTCCCAAACAAAGGGAACTGCTTGATCAACTCAAACAAGAAGATAAACGGCATGGCATTGTGCTGATCGGGGGCGGGCTGCAAAGTGGCCTCACCACAACGGGCTATGCAATCCTAAGTCAACATGATTCATACCTCTGCAACATTGTTACTCTTGAGCGGGAAGTCTATGCAACCCTCGAAGGAATCACCCACCACACCCTTGGAGACATAAGTGGTGATTACACCGCACACTTGCAAACCATTATTCGTCGTGACCCTGAAGTCATCCTTGCTACTGATCTGCAAGATTCAGAATCTGCAAAGATTGCTGTAAAGACGGGAATGGATGGACCACTCATCTTTATCACCATGCCGGCTGATTCAATGGCTGAATTGATTTCAAAGTGGGCTGGTCATGTTGCAGACCCAAGGCAATCGTTTAGCAATCTAAAAGCTGTGATATTCCAAAAGTTGGTCAGACGACTTTGCGAAAATTGCCGAGCGCCATACAAGCCTTCCTCAGATCTTAAAAAGCAAGGGTTACCTGTGGACACCGTCGAACAACTCTACCGCAAGGGTGGACAAGTTGAAATCAAGAACAAAATCGTCACATGCCCAGTGTGTGATGGTGGCGGGTACGTAGGCCAAATAGGTGTGTTTGAAACCATGTTCCTTGACAGTGACACACGCAAAAATTTAATCGCTGGCGATCTTAGAGCAGCGATGGCACAATCTCGGAGAAACAAGGGTTTGATTCGATTGCAAGAATCTGCTTGGCAAAAAGTTGCTGACGGTGAAACTTCCATCGAAGAGTTCGCTCGAGTCAACAAGAAAAAGAAGTCCTCCAAAAAAACATCAAAACAAACAAGTAGTTCATCATGAATATCTTTTTTAATCTTCTAGTCATTGGTTCTGTCCTCCTCATTGCGTACTGGTGGGCAAATGAAGGTTTATTCAGTTCGTTCATTCACTTGATCTGTGTGATCACAGCTGGGACGATTTCCCTTGCTGTTTGGGAACCAATTTCGATGGGAATGCTTAAAGGCGGAGGATTTGATAATTACATATGGGGGGTCTCACTCATAGGTGTATTTGCATTCTCGCTATATATCTTACGAGTGAGTTGCGACAAAATGGTTCCGTTCAACATCCAATTCCCAGATATGGCCAATTATGCTGTCGGAGGATCTCTTGGAGCATTTTCTGGTGTTCTGAGTGTTGGCATCTGTCTAATCGGTGCTGGTTTCATGCAATCCTCCAACGAAATCATGTCGTATAGAGGCATCGGCAGAGATGAAAACAACCGTGCGATGATTGGTCCTGTTGGGGATCCAATGTGGCTCAATGTCTCCAAACTTACGTCAAACTTTTTCAGTCTTCTGAGTGTTGGTACATTCCATCCGGATATCAGTGGTGCTCCTCTGCAGCACTTCAATCCGAAACTCGATGAATTGTCGACACTTGTTCGAGATACATTCGATGGTGGGAGGGGGCAATTGTCACTTGCACCAATTGCTGCAAATGTGACAAAAGTTGCCCAGAGTGATGATGGGCTCGTTGTGATCCAAGTCACATTCAACTCAAAGGCGAAAGACTTTGGTGGCCAGTTGATTCTTGGTAGTTCTCAAGTGAGACTCATAGGAAATGCAACGGGAAGCGAAAACCCCGGAATTTTCTATCCAATTGCATGGAAGCAAGAGGTCCAAGACATTGGAGAAACGCTATTTCGATTTGATGACATTTCCCATTACGCAACAAGCGTGCCCGGTCGACAGGAGAATGGGATTAAGTTCATCTTCGACACCAAGGAGCGGTCATTCTCGCCTCGCTTTATCCAAATTCGTGGAACAAGGTTCAATATTCCTGATGGGGAATCAATTCCAATCAGTGCACTTGCAGCCAATCAATACAGAGGACGAAAAATCACCGATGACGAGGTACTTGCCGAGAGGGATCCCCTTGGCAAAGACATTCAACACCTTGTTGATGTGACATCGAAAATTCGTAGACTTCGGATCTCGATAAACGGCATCCCCGGAACGATTGAATATGACGAAGACAACTTCTTCATTGAAGGAGCACTGACGACACAGTGGTCACAACAGGGCGTCTCTAGAGCATTGACTATCAAAGGCATCCGTGCTGATGAAGGCACTGTGATTGTTCAATTAAATATTACTCCTGGAACGAACGCTGCCTTTGAAGATCTTCTACCTGTTGTATCAAGAGACGCATCAGTTGTGCTAATCGATACTAACGGACACAAGTACGCGCCAATCGGATACTTCATTGGTGATGATAAACGGATGCAACTGTCACTTACACCCAGCACTCCCATTCGCACGATCAGTGAAATCCCACTGCACATACTGACTTCAAGTAACAAGAAGAATATGACCCTGCTATTTCAGGTAACCAAAGGTCAGTGGATCAAGGAGTTTCGTGTTGGCGATATCACCATCGGCACGTGTAACGTACAAGCTAACTCTTCAAGGTTTTAAACTTTATTCGTCGAGTAGATGTTCGACCCAATTTATGTCGAATGTCGCTGAGACAAACGCATGATGGTCGAGTAGTCGCTGATGCAACGGGATGGTAGTAGCGATAGGGCCTACCTTCATTT
>Ga0066376_10005025_pt1 | contig 11350 bp, 10 predicted proteins | sample Knorr_S15_td_Bot_FD_77009 | JGI IMG/M metagenome (GOLD analysis project Ga0066376, IMG submission 77009) | Marine microbial communities from Southern Atlantic Ocean transect - Knorr_S15_td_Bottom_ad_5009_LV_A | ecosystem: Environmental > Aquatic > Marine > Oceanic | place: Southern Atlantic... | reverse complement strand
ACCCAACCTGTTAATCCAAGCTCTTCAGCTTTCTCTTTTGTAAATGCCCGAAACCAGACACCTTGAACTTTTCCTTTAACTTGAATATTCCCTTGAATTTCTAAATTCATTTATTACTTGATATTATATTTCTAAGTCTTATTATTAATTCATTTATGTTGTCAATAGATTCTAATCTTGGAATAGTCCATGTTTTGTATCCAACTATAGGTTTCTCTAATTGCAATGCATAAGCAATTTCACTTAACGTACCGTATTGACCTCCTATTGCTACGGCTGCATCACAATTATATGCCAAGATTGCGTTCCGTGCCACACCTATTCCCGTTTTAATAGGTACGCTTAAATATTGATTTCCCTCATCATCTGAAGTTCCTTTTAAAATTCCGATACAGGTACCTTTTTCCAACTTTACTCCCCTGGAAATTGCTTCCATTACTCCTGCTCCTCCACCACAGAAAACCAGCCAGTTTTCCCTGGCCATTAATTGTCCGATTTTTACTGTTTCCATATAAAGATCTTTTGGAACAATTCGTCCCCCAAATACAGCAATTTTTGCAGTGAATTTATCGATCAAGGATCTAATCGGGATAAAGTTCTTGGAAATGGAATTGTTTCACGAATGTGACGAATTCCGGTTATCCAGGCAACTGTTCGTTCGATGCCCAATCCAAATCCAGCATGGGGAACTGATCCATATTTTCGAAGATCTAAATACCATTGAAATGGATCCAGAGGTAAGCCATGATCTTTTATTCTTTTTACAAGAGTATCAAAATCATCTTCACGCTGTCCCCCGCCAATAATTTCACCGTAGCCCTCAGGAGCAATCATATCAACTCCAAGGGCTAATGAATTATTCTCCGGATCTCTTTTCATATAAAAGGCTTTAATCTCAGACGGCCAGCGATGAATCATTACAGGACGATCAAACTGCTCGGAAATAATCGTCTCATCGGTTCCGCCAAAATCACTTCCATATTCAAATTTTGCTCCATTGTCTTTGAGAATTTTTGCTGCTTCATCATATGTAATCCTTGGAAATGGAGTAACCACTTTTACCAGTTTTTCCGTATCCCGTTCCAGTGTTTTTAATTCAGTTTTGCAGTGTTCAAGACACCATTGAACAATATAGGAAACGTATTTTTCAGCCCAATCCATATCCTGGTCTAAGTCACAATATGCTATTTCTGGTTCAACCATCCAAAATTCCGTTAAATGCCGGCGGGTTTTAGATTTTTCTGCACGAAAGGTTGGTCCAAAGCAATAAACCTTTCCAAATGCCATAGAAGCAGCTTCTCCATACAACTGCCCACTTTGAGTCAAATAAGCCGATCGATCGAAATATCCTACTTCAAACAAGCTTGTTGTTCCTTCGGCAGCATTCGCAGTAAAAATTGGTGAATCGATTAATGTAAATCCGTTTTCATCAAAGAAATCGCGACTGGCTTTGATAATCTGATGTCGAACACGTAAAATTGCATGTTGAAGCTTAGATCGAATCCATAGATGGCGGTGATTCATAAGGAAATCTGTACCATGTTCTTTTGGTGAAATAGGATATTCATCAGCGATCTGAGAAACATCAATTGACTTTACTCCCAATTCAAATCCTCCCACGGACCGGGGTTCTTCCCTAACTGTCCCTGTTACGATAACAGATGATTCCTGAGTGAGAGCAGTTTCCAAGCTAAAGGTTTCTTCGCTTGTTTCAGCTTTCACAACAACACACTGAACTAAGCCCGTTCCATCCCGTAAAATTAAAAACCAGATTTTACCGATTGAGCGGGTATTGTATACCCATCCTTTCACCGTAATTTCCTCACCAATATGATTTCCTAAATCCGATACAACTACGTGCTCCGTCATTTCCTTAATTTTCCTTTCTTCATATTTTTTACCAATTTGACAAAATTTTATTTAAAATATCATCACCAATTTTACTAACAGCTACTTTAACTGCAAAAGAACGGGGATCACCTATTTCATCATCATCCTCATCGTCAATAAGCCCATCATTGTCATTATCTATTCCATCTGAAGAACTGTCTCCACTTAATCCATAAGCTCCCCAACCAGAAAATTGCTGGCTCAAAAGAATTTCTTCCTTTTTTACATCGAACCACTCCACTCCAAGAACAACTGTATACCGATATTCTGACACTGCTTCTTCTTTTGAAAAGGTTGATGCTTTATCCTCAACTCTTACAATTGTTCCCCTTAAAATTGAATCTGCATAATCAATGTCAACAACGCTTAAAATATTTTCCTCAGTAAATTTATCAAGCAGATTATCTGTGATATCTTCAGAAATTCCATATTCAGCAGTTTGATTCTCAAGAAGAGGAATGGCAATGCTTTTAATATGGGGAGGAATAGATCCCGCCATTGAATAGAAACCACATCCTCCTATAATGGTCATACAAAAACAGCTCATGTATACATTTAGAATAAATAAACAGTTTTTCATGTTAATTATTGAGTTTTCTTTTGATGATATTAAGTATCATTTTTTCGTTTGATCTTACGCTCAATCCCGTAATCATTTATTTTTCTATAGAGAGTTCGTTCACTCATTCCAAGTGATCGCGCTGCTGCCCTACGATTATTATTAAAATGCCTCAATGTACGCTTGATTGCCTCTTTTTCTAATTGTTCCAGCGTCATGTCACCAATTGCAGAAGTATGAATTATTTTTCCCGGATTTTGAGTTATTTCCATGGAATCTGGATTTATTTTGAAGGGATCATTTATATTCTGCATTTGATCATGATCCAAAACCTGATTGCTCATTATTTTCTTAATGATTTCCACATCCTGACGGAGTAAAAACAATTGCCGAAGAATAATATCTTTTTCTGCCTGGTCGGTAGACTGACCCACTAACACTGGAAGAAGGGGATTGTAAATATTAGATTCAATGGATGGATGAAGTTTTCGTTCCACCATTTCTCCCGTAATTCTTTCTCCCCTTTCTAACACAAGTATGCTTTCAACAAAATTCTTCAGTTCACGAATATTTCCCGGCCAATTATATTGTTTCATTATCCGAACTGCTTCGGGCATAAATCCACGATAAATTATATCATTTGAACGGGTAAATTCCAATGCAAACCGTTCCACAAATAACGACAAATCCTCAATGCGATTTCTTAAGGGTGGTACTTGAATTGTTACAGTTTTAAGCCTGTAATATAAATCCTGACGAAATTCACCTTTATTCACTAGTTCGCTTAAATTCTTATTGGTTGCAGCAATAATTCGAACATCAGTGTGCAATGTATTTGAATCGCCAACACGGATAAATTCACCATTTTCAAGAACGCGAAGTAGTTTGACCTGAGTTTCTAATGGAGTTTCACCAATTTCGTCTAAAAATATTGTCCCTTTATCTGCAGATTCAAAATATCCTTTTCTATCCGATCCTGCACCAGTAAAAGCACCTTTTTTATGCCCAAATAATTCACTCTCAATGATTCCTTCCGGTATAGCACCGCAATTCACAATAATCATAGGTTCGTGAGCCCTTTTGCTGGATTTATGAATTGCTTTTGCTACTATTTCCTTTCCAGTACCTGATTCACCCGTAATTAAGACTGTAATTACAACCGGCCCCACCTGAGCAATCATTTCAAGTACTTCCTGAATTAACTCAGAATTTCCAAGTATACCGGATGTTTTTTGTAATCGATTTAATTCAATCATAATTGAATTCTTAAAATGTTAACAAAATAATATTCATAACAAATTATTCCTCTGATTTCACTTATAAATATTCCACATTGAAGAGAGAATTGTGTTTAATTCCGAATTTTTCGGTTCCCAGTGTAACTTCTCCTTTGCTTGTAACGAAACTGAAGTAAGTTCTGCAAGGTCTCCATCTCTTCGATTTGTAATCTTGTAATTGATTTTATTTTGAGTAACCTGTTCAGCACTTTTAATTACATCCAAGACAGAATAGCCATTACCGGTGGCCAGATTTACAATTATATTTTCATTTTTCTGATTTAAATAGGATAAAGCGGCCACATGGGCATTGGCTAAATCAGTTACGTGAACATAATCACGAATACCTGTCCCATCATGAGTTTCATAGTCATTTCCAAATACATACATTTCATCTCTAAGTCCACTTGCAATTTCCATAACAATTGGAAGTAAGTTTTGTGGATTTTTTTCTTTTTCTCTTATTCTTCCATTTATATCATAGCCCGCTGCATTAAAATACCGCAAACACGCATAATTTATTCCCTGTAGATTACTGAACCATTTTAAATTTTCTTCAATCACTAGTTTCGTATATCCATAATAATTAATGGGATGCAATGAATGATTTTCATCTATAGGCAGATATTCCGGATATCCGTAAACAGCTGCGGTTGATGACAATACAAATATTTCTATGTTATATTTACTTAAGGAATTCAGGATATTCAATGTTCCGACTATATTATTTTGGGAATACTTTTCAGGATTTTGCATTGATTCCCCGGCAGCTTTCCAGGCCGCAAGATGAATGACAGCATCAATATTTTGAGATAGGACTGTATCTAAATCACTTTGTTTCAAGGTTGAACCAACGTAAAGTTCAGCTCTTTTATCAACATTTTCTCGAAAACCTAAGGACAAGTCATCAAGGACAAGTACATCATGTCCTGAATCACATAATTCCAATACAACATGAGACCCAATATATCCAGCACCACCTGTTACTAATATTTTCATATTACGTAATATTTTATCATATCCAAGTTAAGATAATTCACTTCGAAAACACTTTTCCAACTTCATTTTCTAAAGTAGCTATTTCATCCCGTAATTTTGCAGCATATTCAAATTCCATTTTATCTGCTGATGACAACATTTCCTCTTTCATCATGTCAATTGCCATCTGTTTGTCCAATTTATCAAAATCAAGCCCAGTTTTAGATTTTGAAAAATCTAATTTTGATTCATAGTTATGCAGTGAATCAGCAACAGCAGTAGTATGTAAAACATCGTCAGTTGATTTATAAATGGTTTTTGGGGAGATATTATTATTTTTATTAAACTCAATTTGAATCTCCCTTCTGCGTTTTGTTTCTTCAATGAGATATTTTATTGCATCTGTTTGACTGTCTGCATACAAAATAACGAAACCACCTAAATTTCTGGAAGCTCTTCCAGCGATCTGCATCAATGAACTTTTTGACCGGAGAAAACCAGCTTTGTCAGCATCAAGAACAACAACTAGGGAAACTTCAGGTAAATCTAATCCTTCCCGCAATAAGTTTATCCCAACTAATACATCAAATTCGCCTAATCGTAAATCTCTCAGTACTTTTACACGCTCAAGAGCTTTAATTTCAGAATGAAGATACTGAACGCGTAAATTCATATTTACCAGATATTCGGTTAAATCCTCAGACATTCGTTTTGTAAGAGTTAATACAAGCACCCGTTCATTTCTTTTTACTCTTAATCGAATTTCATCAGTAAGGTCATCAATCTGTCCCTTTGTTTTACGTACTTCCACCGGAGGATCCAACAAACCCGTCGGTCTAATAATTTGTTCTACAACAGCTCCTTTTGTTAATTCAAGCTCCCTATATGCAGGAGTTGCAGACATGTATAAATTTTGATTTTGTATTTCTAAAAATTCGCTGTATTTCAATGGTCTATTATCCAATGCACTTGGCAGTCGAAATCCAAATTCTACTAACGTTTCTTTTCGTTTCCGGTCACCATTATACATTCCCTGTATCTGTGGAAGCGTTACATGTGATTCATCCAAAATAGTTAGAAAATTATCCGGAAAATAATCGATTAAAGTCCATGGACGTTCCCCTGCTTTTCTTCCAGAAAAATACCGTGAATAATTTTCAATCCCCGAACAAAATCCAATTTCACGAATCATTTCCAAGTCAAAATTAATTCTTTGCTCTAATCTTTGAGCTTCCAGTAATTTTTCATTTTTTCTAAAGTACTCAAGTCTATGAATTAAATCCTTTTGAATTTCTCCCGTAATTTTTTCAACTTTTTTCCTATCAGTAACAAAATGTTTTGCAGGATAAATATAAAGAACCGGAACATTCCTGATAATTTCACCGGTTACATGGTCAAATGCTTGAATATTTTCAATTTTTGACCCAAAATTTTCGATTCGAATACTTACATCTTCGTATGCAGGAAAAACTTCAATGACATCACCACGAACTCTAAAATTTCCTCTTTCCAAAACTGTATCATTCCTTCTATAATGAATTTCAATCAGTTTTTGGAACAAATTCCGCCTATCTACACTCTCCCCAATTCGTAATCGGATGACTTTCTTTTTATAATCTTCCGGTGATCCGATTCCATAAATACATGAAACTGAACTTATAACGATCACATCTTTTCGTTCCAAAAGTGAGCTTGTCGTTTTTAATCGTAGTTTATCAATCTCTTCATTCGTAGAAAAATCTTTTTCAATGAACGTATCCGTTACAGGTAAATACGCCTCAGGTTGATAATAATCGTAATAACTTATAAAATACTCTACCGCATTCTCGGGGAATAATTGTTTAAACTCTCCGTATAATTGAGCTGCCAGGGTTTTATTATGCGAAATAATCAGGGTGGGTTTTTGAATTTCCTGAATGACATTAGCCATTGTAAACGTTTTTCCAGAACCGGTCACACCTAATAAAATTTGGTGCTCTCGTCCTGTACTAATTCCTTGAACTAATTCACTGATAGCTCTTGGCTGATCACCTTTCGGTGAATAATTTGAATGAATTCTAAAATCTGCCATATTGTCCAATATACCTCGGTTAATAAATAGTAAGCAATGGCAGAGTATTTAAATTAACTGAATAATATTATCATAGTTTCTATTTACTCATTTTTCCCAAGAAGACTATTGACATACTCTTTTCTATTAAACAGAATAAGATCCCTTAAATCTTCCCCAACACCAATAAATTGAACCGGTATACCTAATTCTCGATACAGTGAAAAAATAATACCACCTTTTGCAGTTCCATCCATTTTCGTTAAAACTACACCGTCAATTTTTATATAATCATTAAATCTATTTGCTTGTAAAAATGAATTTTGACCTAAATTTGCATCAATTGTAATAAAGGTAGTTAACTTGTAATGAGAAAACTTATTACTAATAACACGTTTCATTTTTGCTAATTCTTCCATCAGATTTTTATTGGTATGTAATCTACCTGCAGTATCAACAATTACTATATCAGAACTAAATGTATTTGCAGCTGTCATCCCATCAAACAATACAGCTGAAGGCTCTTGAGATTTTTCATTACAAATCATGCGAATATCCAATCGCTTAGCCCATATATCTAACTGCTCTAATGCTGCTGCTCTGTAGGTATCACATCCAACTAAAATTACCTTTTTACCAAGGTTGTGATAATAATGAGCAAGCTTAGCTGTGGTTGTTGTTTTTCCTGTGCCGTTTACACCAACAACCATAATAACTATTTTCCCGTTTATATCTCCGCTTTCAATTGTTCCTTGAGGAAGAATTGATTCCAAATAATCTTCAACTTTTGGAATAAAATCAGATTTTTTTGTATTTTTTACTATTTCAATAATATCATCAACAGTTTTAATTCCTAAATCTGCAATAATGAGTGACGATTCAATATCTTCCAATAATTCAGTCGTTACTTCCTTTTTTTTTAGAACTGATAATGCATTATTTATTGAATTTCTAGTATTGTTAAGAGCACTGAATAGTTTTCCCAAGAATACCATATAAATTAAATGTTTCTAAATTCTTTAATAAAATTTTTGAAATAGAGGAACCAACTGATAATTAATAAGAAAACTGTAACCCATAAGTTTCCTAAAATAAATAAATCTAAAATTGCATTTGAAGGTATAATTTTGAGTAAGATAAATAATGCAGTAAGACCGGTAGCCCATTTCCCAGGAATATTTGCACTAAAAATTACATTATTCTGATTTATAAGATAAATGGCTCCAATAGAAATTGATACATAACGAATAAATAATAGAATGAAAAACCAAACAGGAAATAATCCATTTAAAATTAGATAAAACGATACTGATGCAATACAGATTGAATCTGAGATTGGATCCAGCCACTTTCCAATATGAGTAACCTCGTGTGCACGGCGGGCAAAATATCCATCCAACATGTCGGAAATTGCAGCTATGACAATCAAACCCAATGTAGTCATCCACCATTCAGGATTCTGAAGTGAATAAATGATCGGTATTGCCATAAATCCTCTTCCTAAACTAATGAAATTAGCTACTGTAAGAATTCTTGTCGGATCAGTAATTTTAATTTTTTGTCGTTTTTGTTCCAATTTGAGTTTTTTCGATAATTATTGATGTGTGATTATTTAATGAAAAAACATAATCACATGTATTTTGAACAAAATCAATATCATGTGAAATGATAATGAGATGTTTTTGAATTAAATATCTTAACAAATATTTATGTAAATTTAATTTTTGTTTCCAACCAAATCCAAACGTCGGTTCATCTAAAATTAATAAATCAAATTCACAATGAGAGAGAATTATAATGAATGCTAACCTCAGAATAGACCAGGATAAATCACAACTTGGCTTATCTTTAATGAAATCCCATTTTATCTGGTTTCTTTTCATGATTGTAATAATTTTTTGAACGAGTTGAGGTTGAAGTGTATCTCCTTCAACAAATTCATTTAATAAGTCTTCCAACGATCTTTCTCCAATTAACCGTTCAGGAAATTGATCCAAATAGGCAATCCTCGGTGAAAAATTCCTATTTATACTTAATTTTACAATGCCGCTATTCGGTTGATGAAATCCAAGCAAAATAGATGCAAGAGTGGTTTTTCCTGAGCCATTGTCTCCCACAATCCCAAGACTTCTTGCGTTATTAATATATTCATTTATTCCATCAAAGATTTTTCGTTCAGCATTATATTTAAATGAAAGTGAATTTAATTCCAAATTTAATTTTCCAGCTTTTATTTTTTTAACTGGATAAACCGATTTTATACTTGAAATTCTTTTAGAAAACGAAGATAGAGATAGTTCCCATTGAGATTGGCTAAACTGTAAATCTGTAATTTCGGATGTAAGCCATAAAACAATCTGCTTTTTGTTCTGAATATTATCTTGTATTTTTTGTACTACCTTGCGTTTCATTGTATCATTTATAAAAGAAAGACTGTCGTCAATTACAATGAACTCTGGTGATGTACTGAATCCTGTTATGATATTTAATAATTCCATTTCACCACCACTCAGTGTTGCCGGATGCCTTGATCCTTCTGTATGAGATGGCAATTCATTTTTTAATTTCAGTAATTTCCCTTGAATTAAATCAGAATTGGTATAATGACACTCAAGTGAAAATGCTAATTCTCCATCAATTGAATCGCTCACTATTTGATTTTCAGGATTCTGAGAAATAAATTGAACATTAGTTGGCGATTGAAGAATTGAAATTTCAAAATTTCCATCATTTCCAATATTTCTTCCATAAAATGAATGCGCAAACTTTGACTTCCCCACACTGCTTTCTCCATAAATAATGTGCAGTCCAGTATCAAACTTTATTTCTGTAAAATGATCAGAAAATCGGTTAAAATTAATTGAAAATATAAGTGAATTAATCACGGATAATTCCTCTGACTACACGTGTAGATGAACCCAAATTATTATGAATGACATCAGTCGCTGCAAAACTAGTGTTAATATAATGCTCCTGATTATTTAATAAACTTCTAAGATGAGTTGAAAATTCGTTTGATGTAGTAATAGAAAAACCACCTCCAGTTGCAATTAATTCCTTTGCTTCCTGGGAATTATCATATTTTGATCCAAAGAGTACCGGAAGCCTAGCAATGGCTGGCTCCATAACATTGTGTACACCACTAGAAAAACCTCCACCAATGTAGGCAATTTGACCCTGCCAGTAGAGTTTTGATAAAATTCCAACCACTCCTACTACCACGACTTGAGAATCTCCTAATTCAAGAGAATTAGCTGAAGAATGAATTGTTGTTACTATTCCACTTCTTACAAATTTTTGGACTACTGAATTAATTACTTCATCCTTTGGTTCATGAGGAATCCACAAGAGGAAGATTTCTTTATTCTCTTTTAACAATTGAATTAATGGTTCAAAAATTATTGATTCATCTTCAGGCCATACACTTCCTGCAATTATTCGTTTTTTTCTATCTAACAAAGATTTAGTTCGTTCTTTTGAAAATGAATCCGCATGATCTTTTACATGATCGAATCTTGGATTTCCTAACACTCTAATTAGAGGAGAATTTCTAGTACTTACAATTTTCTGCAAGTGAATATAATCTAAACCGGAAATTGTATAAATAGTTGAAAAGGAATCATATATTGATCTGTAAAAGTTTTTGATGACTGGGTAAAGTTTCGGTGATCTACTATTAATATGGGTTGCAAAGATTGTCGTATGAATATTTTGTAAATTTGAAATCCAAACTAGATTTGGCCAAATATCATATCCTGCGAAAATAATCTTTTTGGGATTAATTATATTCAGTGTTTTTTGTACAGTCCAGATGAAATCAAAAGGAAGATAAAATTTACAATCTACCAGTTCATGTCCTGCAAGATTAAAACCCGATGGAGAAAAAAAAGAAACAAGAACCAAACAGGAAGGTTCAATTTCTTTTAATCCTTTTATTACCGGTAGCGCCTGTTGAAATTCACCGTAAGAAGCAACATGAAACCAATATACTCCTCTTGATTGATTTTTCCCTGAGAAAAATGATCGTAAAGTTGAAATCGAATAAAATCGACCTATGAAACCTTCCCGTAACTTTGAATTAAATAATGTTCCAATTAAAACAAGAAAATATAAAACTGGTAAAATGACCAAATTATAAATCAATCCCCAAATTATTTTCATTTCGAGAATACCTTTTGAACGGCAGAAAAGACCTGTGAGGATGAAATTGTGCTCATACAATATTGCTCATTCCTATAACAGCGTTTACTTCCATTCTGGGAGCAGGGACGACACCAAAGGTCATTTACTTCTATGTTTTTGGAAATTGGCAAGTTGACTCCACCGCCCGTTTCGATAGTAGTTGGACCCATAATCATAATAACTGGGATTTTTAACGCCTCAGCTCCGTGAACAAATCCTGTATCTCCACCGATAACCAGATTCGCCTGAGATATAATGGCTAATGATTCTCTTACATTTGTCTTCCCTTGTAAATTAATGATTTTTGAATTTAATTGTGCTAATTGCTTACAAATTAAATCACTTGATGTTCCTAACATTACTGTAGAAATATTCTTTTCTTCCAATGAATCTACAATTCTTGAATAACCTTTT
>Ga0066376_10005024_pt1 | contig 11351 bp, 10 predicted proteins | sample Knorr_S15_td_Bot_FD_77009 | JGI IMG/M metagenome (GOLD analysis project Ga0066376, IMG submission 77009) | Marine microbial communities from Southern Atlantic Ocean transect - Knorr_S15_td_Bottom_ad_5009_LV_A | ecosystem: Environmental > Aquatic > Marine > Oceanic | place: Southern Atlantic... | reverse complement strand
CAACGGCCATCGCGTCCCGGCCACTGCATATCTACAAGCCCCTTATGATCCGAAGCGAAAACGGATACTGGGTAGCTTGTAGCGAGTGGCTACCTGCTACCTGCTACCCGACGTATACGACCATATCGAGCTGTGGAAGATTCAGTTACAGCCTGTTCTTCCTTTCGACCCGAATCTGAGCGGATGCTCAACCGACTGGGTTTGGAAGATCGCGCCGATGAAGCACCGGATCGACGACCTCGCGATGGTCCCCCGCGTCTGGCATGCTGCTGACGGTATTCGGAAGGGGATGTCATCTTCGGCTCTTTTGTATAATCAAATCCTGGATGGGAGACCCAGGTTAACAACTCCCGGCCAAGTTTGGTTTCCAGATCGTTGTATAGATCGATCTCTTCAGGCGCCATCAGACAGAAGGCGAATCCCGTCCCTTCAGCCCGTGCCGTTCGTCCTGCCCGATGTACATAATCATCAACACATTCCGGTAGATTATAGTTAACCACATGGGAGACCTGCGGAATATCGAGCCCACGGGCGGCAATATCAGTCGCCACCAGTATTTTGAACTTACCGGACCGAAAGCCGTTAAGGGCCTGCTGACGCTGACCCTGGGTGCGATCCGAATGAAGCCGCGTGACCGAGATATTTTGTCGTTCCAGGTATCTGGCCAGATTATCAGCCCCACGACGGGTTCTGGTGAAAATCAGAGCCGAATCCACCGGCTCGTCCCGTAACAGATCTACCAGGAGTTGTTTTTTAAGACTGTGGGGCACTGGATAGATTCTATGGGTAATGCCTTCAGCCACGGCCGTCGGCGGCGAGATATTGATTTCTAACGCGTTGGTCATGAACCGTTTGGCCAGTCGTTGGATTTCCGGAGGCATCGTGGCAGAAAAAAGTAACGTCTGTCGCTGTTTCGGCATATCCGACATGATCTGCTGAAGATCACGAATAAATCCCATATCCAGCATGCGGTCCGCTTCATCAAGGACGAGGTGCCGGACGGACTTCAGTGATACATTCCTTCGCCGCATATGGTCCAGAAGGCGTCCCGGTGTAGCGACCAGAATATCAACGCCTTTTCGCAGGGCTTTGATCTGTGGTTCTATATTTACACCACCGTATATCAACGTGCTGGTAAACGGCAGATATTTGCCATACTCCCGGACATTGTCCCCTATCTGAATCGCTAACTCCCTGGTCGGCGCAACCACGACCACCTGTGGGCGTGCTTGTTTCGTCAGTTGGTGAAGGATAGGCAGCATAAACGCCGCCGTTTTTCCCGTGCCTGTCTGTGCGCATCCGACCAGGTCCCGCCCTTCAAGTGTTGCAGGGATCGTTTTCGCCTGGATAGGCATGGGCTTGTCGTAGTTTTTTTCTTTAATGGCTCGAAGGATTTCCGGTTTCAAGCCGAGTGTTTCAAATGATTGCAAAATCTTATTCTCCTAAAGTAATGGATGTTACGCTAAAGACCGCGTAACGTGCTTTCAACAAATTACAAAAACATACTAAATAATGAACATCTCACTGCCTACCAGATTGAACAGCATGCTTTTGCTGTTATCTTGCTGTTATACACTACTCAGGCATGATGAAAGATCAGGCCTTTTAATGATACAGCACACCGGTGGAGGCAGTCTGAATATATAACCGACTGTGCAGAGCATGCGTAGGCAGGGAAGGGATGTGTTTCAAACGAAGTGAGGGGGAGACAGCAGGTTGACTCGCAGAATGGGAACCCGGATGGAAAGTTCCCGGCTTGGAAAAACCGCTGGCGTATGAACCAAATCCTTACAACAATCATGCTATGCTGCTTCAATCAGCACACCGAGAATATACACTTAATACGGCATTTGTCAAGCTAAAAGACGATTGCGGATTAAAGGTCTTAATAAATGGCACCGTTAAAAAAGATAAGACGTTCAATTAATTAGAGTACGTTTGATTACATGATTAATGGCAGCAGGGAGGAGTTATTATGCGCAAGTATAAACCCATAATCATTCATCCTGAGCTTCTCGATCAGGACGACCACCTCACCCATATGGCCTCTGTAGATGCACATACCGATATCATTATGGACCATGCGATGCATTCTGCATTAAACAGTGATCAGACACAGGAATTAGCCGAACTGATGGAAATGATGCGGACAGTTGCTGCACCGCAGAATCATGAAGCAGCAGCAGAAACAAGCATACTCGCTGTACCGGCGTAAGGTATGGGATGATGGCACGGGATGATCTCTCATACCCTCGTGCTTTTTCCCTCATCACCACTGCGATAAGGAGCGTCTGTATCGCTAATCCGCCCAATAGCAGAACAAATCGACGGTCCTTCTCATCAGATAAGGGGCGACGCAGAAAGGATAGGATATTGAACCCAAGCAGTCTGATGCCCGGCATCAGATAGCGCACGTGGGCGCCGATCACAAAATTGGTCAGTGTACGACTGAAGAGCAGGATATACAGGATGATATACACCAGAGCGATCATGCCTGCCAGACGATGAACAGGATGGCGGTAGATAACTGGAGATAACAACCCGAAGAGACCCAGCGCCGCCAGCGGTTCACTGAATACCTGGCGGATGATATTGTGCCCATCCCAGCTAAAAATATCGAGCAACATAATACTTCGTTCCAGAGACCAGGCATCAATAAAAAGCCCCCCGAACAGCTCATGAGCCACGGGATAAACCGGATTACCCCAGAGTATCCAATGCTGTAAAGGTATGGGTAACACCACCAGCGCCCAGACCCCCCATGTTTTCAGTAAGATGCCCCCCTTATAAGTCCATTGATCCTCCTGGTCTCGTATACGCCACCACCAGAAAGCCATAACGCTGATAAATGCCAGCCCCAGAACATAGCCGTAAGGTTTGATCCAGACCGTTAAACCGCCGCTGATCGCCAGCCATATCCAGCGTCTGTCCGTCTGCTCCATACCATCTCGTAACCACCAGTACACAGCGGCAACCCCCCAGAATGCAAACGGCAGATCGGTTGTTGACCGGAGGATTTGCAAGACGGTGCTGAAAATACCCGGCAACCATAGACAGAGCACCAGGGCAAGGGCGACTTCTGAAGAGACCTGGAAGACCAATCTGGCCATCCGGTAGACCAGAATACAGATCAGCACCCCATAGATGATCGTGGTATAAATAGGCAAAACAGATGGGCTTCACCAAGCCACAACCATATGTTGGCATACCACAAAAAGTGGAGCGGCGGATTCGTAAAAAATAAATCTGCCATACCGGGACTGGTGAACTGAGGTAAGGCATGGGTCTTATAAATGATATGGGAATACGGAAAATGATACCGGAGGGCATCAAGTCCTACATAAGGTTCTGTCAGAGATTCCAGACATTGTCTTAGAAACAGAAGAGCAATCAGACCGAAAGCAGTCCAGACGAGCGACGTCCAATGATGTAATTCAGGGCGCTTAACCTGTTTAAAATCCTTAACCGCATAAAAACGCCGATTATTGCCAGGGGCCCACTAATGCTGTAGAGTAACACCGCAGTAACAGGTATACCGATGAATTCGCCGCATACGAATTCAATCCATCCGATCACCGCCGTAACCAGTGGGAATGCAAATAGCGCATGATCGGCTATATCGCTTCGAGTACGAATTGAAATAAGTCGGGCGACGCCATATCCAGCGCATGATACGATCAGACAGAGCAGCAGGAGAGAGAGGATGGAAGGACAAAGATACGAAACAACGAAACAACGAAACAACGAATCTGCGAAAAGCACAGCGAGCGAAGTGGAGCGCGTTTTAATCATGCCTCGAAGAGGCGTTCATTACTTTCGATTGAGCGTAGCGAAATCAATCACCAAATCACCAAATCACCAATTAAGAGGGCCTGTCACCCCTGATCTGGGTACGGTGCATCAGACGCGTCTCGGCGGGGTCGAACGCATCACGGTGATGCATAACACAGCGGTTGTCCCACATCACGACGTCACCACGTTGCCAGGTGTGTTCCCAGACGAATTCGGGCCGGGTTGCGGCCGCCCACAGCAGGTCGAGTAACGCTTCACTTTCCGCCACCGGTAGATCGAGGATATAGCCGTTGATACGACGACCGAGATACAGGCATTTACGACCGGTATCCGGATGGGTCCTTACCAGCGGATGACGCGCGCCCGGCGTGTCACGTACATCAGTGATTTCCTTGTGGCCGACACGAAGTACCCCGGCGCTGGTATAGGTGAAGTCATGGATAGCTCGCCGTCCGGTGATCCGCGCTTTCATGTCGTCGTCCAGCGCCTTATAAGCGGCGTACATGTCACAGAAAGCGGTGTTGCCCCCCGATGCCGGCAGCTGTATGGAATACAGAATGCTCGCTGAGGGAGGCGTATCGAGATAGGACATATCGGTATGCCAGTCCGCTTCCGCATGGCCCAACGCACCGATTTTTCTGCCGTCTTTCACAATATTGGAAATAGTGGTGATTGCTGGTGAGACATCAGCGAAGCCACCGAAACCAGCGGTCACGTCACTGTCCGGCGCCATCTGGACCTCTCCAATGGCGCCCGTGAAGGCGATCAGCGCGTCGTCATCCAGATCCTGGTCTCGAAACACGAGAACCTGATGGCGATGCCATGCGGTGAGCAGCGTGTCCCGCATGGCCGCATCCAAAGGTTTCCTAAGATCAAGACCACGCACTTGAGCGCCCAGGCTTGCCCCTGATGGAATAATATCGATCATGGTTCTCTCCTTTCGGATCTATTATAACACGGATGTTACGCTATCTGCCGGTCTGTCCGTACCTTCTGGGCGCCATAGCGATCAAAAATATCCTCCAGAAGATGCCGTATTGCCGGCCCGAAGTACCGGCCTTTTCGCCATGCCACACCGATCTCCCGGCTGAAGGAAACATCCTTGACGTCTATCTCCTTCAAAGAGCCGGATTTCAGTGATTCCTGCACAGTTAAGGACGGCAAGAACGAAATGCCGACCCCCACCTCGACCAGCTTTCGCATCGCCTCCGGACTACGCAATTCCATGACGACGCGAGGAGAGACTCCTACCTCAGCAAATCGTTCATCCACAATTTTTCGGGATATCGAGTCTGCGTGAAATAAAATGAGCGATTCCTCAGCCACCTCCTCGAGCGTGACCGTCTTTTTTTCAGCGAACGGATGATCTTCACCGACGACCAGCGGCATGGAATCCTCATATATCGACCTGGTCTCTACCTTGGGGTGTGCATACGGCAGGGTGATCATCGCGAATTCCGACCGATTGGCCAGCAGTTCTTCCACCAGATATTTCGAGGGCGATACATGCACCGAAAGTTCCACATCTGGATAGTGATGTAAATATGCTTTCAGAATATCCGGTAATAAATACGTCACCGCAGCATCTATAGCCCCAAATGTAAACCCCTCACCCGGCTGCACATCCCGACGGTTCAACCGGTCTTCCGCCTCCTCCACCAGATCCTGGATCTGCATCGCATAGTTGACCAGCGACCGTCCTTCCATGGTTAATGACACATGCCGGCTGCCCCGGTTAAACAGCTTTACGCCTAACGTCCGTTCCAACTCCTTAATGCCGCTACTCACTGTGGGCTGCGTCACATGCATCTCCTGCGCCGCCTGGGAAAAACTCTCCGTACGGGCTACGGCCAGGAAGTATCGGAGGTGGTAGAGATTCATGGGAAGATCAATGGTGAATGGTGATTGGTGAATGGTGAATGGCGATTGGTGATTGGTGTAACGCGCTGGAGGCCGTAGGGGACAGCAATTAAACTTGCTTTTGTTTGTGTTACGCTATCTATAGATAATTTTTATAGACGATATAATAATTATTCATTTGATTAATAAAAGTAAAGCGGTTTCTTACAGAGCAAGAGTTAATACTGGTTAAATTAACAAATGAGTAGATAAACACAGATGATTCGCTGATTCGCCGATTCGCTGACTTTCACCTTTCGGAGGAATAACATGAGTAAAGTTCGAGTAGCTATCATTGGGGTGGGAAACTGCGCCTCATCGCTTGTCCAGGGTATTGAATACTATAGAAACGTGAAGGACGATGAATCGGTCCCCGGTTTGATGCATAATAATTTGGGTGGGTATCGCATCAGCGACATCGAGTTTTCGGCGGCGTTCGACATCGGTGCGCCTAAAGTAGGTAAAGATCTCAGCGAAGCGGTGTTCGCTGAACCCAACAACACCATAAAATTCTCGGATGTACCGCATTTAGATGTACAGGTCCAGCGGGGCATGACGCACGACGGCCTGGGAAAATATCTGTCCGAGGTCATCGTAAAAGATACCAGTGATACGGTGGATGTGGTGGAAGTGCTTAAAGATACGAAGACCGATGTGGTCGTCAGCTATCTGCCTGTCGGCAGCGAAGAAGCGACGAAGTGGTATGTAGAGCAGATTCTGCAGGCCGGATGTGGGTTTATCAACTGTATACCGGTCTTCATCGCCAGCACCGGTCACTGGCCGGATCGTTTCAGGAAGCACGGCCTGCCCATTATCGGCGATGATATCAAATCCCAGGTCGGGGCCACCATCACCCATCGCGTGCTGACTCGCCTGTTCGCCGACCGGGGCGTCAAGGTACTGAAGTCCTACCAGCTCAATTTCGGCGGCAACACCGATTTCTACAACATGCTGGAACGGTCCCGTCTCGAATCCAAGAAAATCAGCAAGACCAATGCGGTGACCTCCCAGTTGGATTACGACCTGGGCGAAGGCAATATCCACGTCGGCCCCAGTGACCATGTGCCCTGGCTCGAAGACCGGAAGTGGTGCCACATCCGTATGGAAGGCGAAACCTTCGGCGGTGTGCCGCTCAACCTGGAACTCAAGCTCGAAGTCTGGGACTCTCCGAATTCTGCTGGCGTGGTGATCGACGCCGTACGTTGCTGCAAGCTGGCCCTGGACAACGGCCTGAGCGGTCCGCTGCTCGGTCCGTCTTCCTATTTTATGAAGTCGCCGCCGGAACAACACCCGGACGATGTCTGCTATCGCCTGGTGGAAGAGTTCATCGGGAAATACGGCAAGCAGACGTCGCCGCCTGTCGAGACGACGCAGGAAGCGCCTGTTGAAACGTCTATCCTCGGTAGCTAAAGTGTAATTTGACTCGAAGCGGTCCCAACGGGGCCGCTTCGAGCGCTACGCGGTACCTACTCATCTGTGGATGCTTCAATATAGCGTTTTGCGTCTTTCAAGTCGGGCATACTGCGCCCGACCCACACCTCAAGGAGCTTCTCATAGTGCGCACGAGCGGAGGCCTTATCACCGATCTTTGCGTATGCTCGGGCCAGGCCCAGAAGGGATCGGGGACGGTTCGGCATTCTCAACAGGGATTTCTCGAAGAGGGTGATAGACCGTTCCGACTGCCCCATATCGAGTAACACTTCGCCAAAGAACTCGTGAACCGGCTTCACCGCGTTGGCGGGGCCCCTCGGCGGCGGCATCCCCTCGGCCATCTTCACGCCCACTTCGAGAAGCTCGACGGCCTTGGCCTTGTTCCCCTTTGCCAGATGCACCAGTGCGGCCACTTCCCCGTGCATGATCTGTATCGTTCCTGGACTGCGATCTTCTCCCTGCTCTTTCTCGGCGAGCTTTGCGAGTCTCGCCTCGGCCTGTTCGGCGAGGGGTATATTACCCAGCTTCACGGCACTGATGCCGGTGGCAAGCAGCTCAGAAGCCGGGGATTTCTCGGTAACCGGATTCGTCTTCCACTGCTCTGTCTCAACGATGTAGCGGGCTTTCACCCCGGCCAACGCGCGGCTCATCCGCAGGCGTTGATCCGGGTTAACACGCTTGTCGAGGATCTCCTCCAGTAAGGAGATCCACGCCCTGGCCTTTTCATAATCCCCGCGTTGGAGATCACCGTACTGTCCCCAACCGAGAGCGTGGACCATGTCGCCCACGCTGTCGCCGGACTCCCAGAGATCAACCGCAGCATCGTAAGCGGACTGGTTCGACTTCGAGACCTCTTCCCATATACCTCGCTGAATAAAGATATGAGAGGGCATATGTCGGGCATGAGAAACCGCGGCGGCGATGGTTGCAAATTTCCATGCGGCGGGCAGTGCCATCGGAGCATGTACCGGATCATCGAAAGAGTGAATGGTGTAATGCGCGCCGCCGGGATGGTTGGGATTCTCGGCGAATATCTTCATGGCGATGGAGCCTGCCAGCACCTCTACCCGGTGACGCTGATCTCCCATTCGACTGGCGGCACTCAGCAGCGACAGGGCATAATAAGACGCGACCTCATGATCGTTCGGATAGGCCTCATAGAGTTGCTGCATCGCGTCCCTGTACGCGAATTTACGCTGCGCTGCATCACCCTCGTTGAAAAACTTGGCCTCCACCGCACGCAGAAATCCCTTTTCACGATCCGTGGGCGCCTTCGCCAGGCGTGCCTCAGGCGTCGCACCGAGCCTTTTGAGCACCTGCCTGGGTTCCTCCAGATTACCCTCGTTTTGGAGCGGATGGTTGTAGCATAGAGCCTCGCCCCAGTAGGCCATGGCGAAATCGGGATCGAGTTCCTGGGCTTTATGGAACTGCTCGATCGCCTGTTTCCAGCCGAAACTGTGAAGAATCGCAGCCCCTCTCAGAAAATACTTTTGAGCCTCCGGTGACCCGGAGGTGGGAAAGACCACGGTGCCGACGTTCTTAAGCTGGGCAACTGCCGAACCGCCGGACATGAGCAGAACAACTGCGGTAGTCAGGATGGCGATAAGACGATTCATATCGATCTCCTCTCTTATGAGAATGCTCCTACATTAGTGTTCAAGCCGAATGGCGATTGACTCAAGAAAATATAATGGCTTGGGGATTCAGAAGAATATAACGATTCAGGTTCTGAGGATCAAGTGGAATCGGCTGTGAAAAAATGGGTTGCCGATAAAGATTCATAAATGTTCGGGGCGGTCGTCGTCAATCACGCCAGGATCGATCCCGCCCGCGCCTTCATGACCTCGTAACGACGATAGCCCGCGCCACCGTCGGCCAGTCCAGACTACTTCATGGCCTATCCCTGGCGGATTTTGATATACCGTCGTCGGATTTTCCCACCGGCGCCACCATCCGTAGTTGAAGAACATGGCATCACCGGCTTTTATATCTTCTTCTTTCAACCCCTGGCGGGCTAACGCCCCGCGTACGTCAGCCAATGTTACTTCATACCCATTGGGTAACAGCTCTACTCCTTTATAGCCTATCACATCGATTAGAATACCTCCGGTGATGTATGGTTTGACCTGTTCTACCCCGAGTTTTTTCAGACCATTTGGGCTACAGATTTCGTTTCCCAGGAACATTTGCCAACGACCGTTCCGATATTGGTAAACGCGCGACATAGCGTACCCAATAGGGTTCAGTACTGCGGCGTTTCACCTGGATGCGTCCCGTTGTTTTGGTAACATTACCGTGGAGTTCGACTTCCTGGGAATCTATATCACGCGCAATTCCATCATTTTGTGCTTTAGCACGCTTTACGACCGCAAGCCACTCGTCTTTGTTCTGAACTTGAACTCTAGTAGAGTGAAAAAGGATATAAAGGCTGTCGTTATCATGAAGGCGATCAAAATGAACTCCCTACGGAATTATCAGGCGTTATAACGGCTTGCCAATAATCTGCGATCGAGCGTAGCGAGCACATCCGATCCTGGCAGTGGTTCGGCGGCGATAGCACAATCCATAGCGTGTCAGATACGCGGTTTCCTTCGACAGAGCTACCCCCATCCGCCCTGTGGATTTACATCGTTACTTCGAGTCGGGCATCACCTCATCGAGTGGAATGAACTCGCCATCATCAATCTCTCCATTTCGTACACGATACAAGGTGACCCCGATCTCATTAACATGCCTGGTTCACCTGATGGTCCCACGGCGGCGGTGGTTTGATAAAATCGAGTCTGTAAACCTTCCGACTCGAATCGAAGTGTTTCCCGGGCATGGAGATGGCCTCCCAGTGCAGGGGTATATCGATAGTTCTTCATACGAGCGAGTACCTCGCGTGTGTTCGAGACGGAATGGCGGAAGTGGAGTTTCCATATGCATTCATGAGAGTTCCTTACCGTATCCACTTGCCAGGGATAACGCCCAAGATCAGGCGCGAGCGACAAGAGCAAAACTCTTAGCATAGTCTGAAAAAGTATACTGTCGCCCGTCGCCTGTAGCGCAATGTTGGGCGGTTATGGGATTGCGGCTGAATACAGATTACTTGTTGCGCCGCTCCTGCTTCCGAACTCCGCCGTCAGCGCTGACGACTCGAAACTCGTCAGCGTCCAGTTCGAAAACTGCTCGTTGCCCCAAACGGCGTGCCAACTTGCATGCCTTAACGCGGCTCAACCCGTGGACGGCGAAACTTGGTTCGGTCCAATTGCTGTCGGGTGATCTCCCGAGCACAGGCTGAAACTCTAGGCCTCGAACTGACAGGATCTCGCTCAACGCATCGTTTCGCCTCTTGTTTTCAGCTTTGTCAAGTACTCGCTCAAATGGATTGAAGGCGGTGATCACGTGGATCGGCAAAGGCAACGGCAGCGAACCCGCGCCCGGCCCCTTCCACACCGTTTCAATTACCTGCTGATGAACGATGTGCGTTGCAGCGTACGCACGCCACACCTGCTCGCGTTCCTCCGTCCCCTGAGAAACGCGGCTAAGGAGATCGTCTATCTTCCTGATGCGTTCTACGGCGCTGCGAGCATTGTCCGCTTGGTTGAGGATGCTCCGGCCATGAGCGAGGTGATTTCGGAGGTCGACGATGAAATCCGTGCCCTTGTCGAATTTGTTTTTGCTAGTAAAATTCAGGCTGCTCACGAGATCAGGAACATTGCGAATGTCTTTCAAAACTGCTCGAAGGTATCAAGGATCGGACGAGTCTGGATCCGCGAGCGGCGCGTCCGGTATGGGCATGTTCGTGTACGTTCCGAGCAGCCTTCGCAGACCGTGCTCAAGTGAGATGATCCGAGCTGTCGCTCAGGGTAAAATTGTTTTCGTTATAATTGGCGCGAAGGGACAGGCGCGTCTTCCAGTTCAGCGTAACGCGGTTGGCGGAGATGGACCCATCGAGGTTGAATTGGTTACGGCGTTCCTCCCCGTTCAGAAAGGTTCTCCTATCAACGCTGAACACCCAGTAATCCCATCGATCTTTTACCGCCCGGCGCGATGATCTCTGATTGAAGTTTATATTGATCTGATCGGCCAGTGGCGTCCGGGCTACATATCGCATCAGTCCCATCTTGATAACCCGCGTGTATCCGCCCCGCACCTCGTCTTCGGTGTTGGTCTGATTGGAAAAAAAGGCCAGGGTGTCGTCCATACTGACGTAGTTGTTCTGGCCTATGAAGGTGAACGTGTAT
>Ga0066376_10005022_pt1 | contig 11355 bp, 12 predicted proteins | sample Knorr_S15_td_Bot_FD_77009 | JGI IMG/M metagenome (GOLD analysis project Ga0066376, IMG submission 77009) | Marine microbial communities from Southern Atlantic Ocean transect - Knorr_S15_td_Bottom_ad_5009_LV_A | ecosystem: Environmental > Aquatic > Marine > Oceanic | place: Southern Atlantic... | reverse complement strand
TATATGCCTGAAAAGGCGCTCCTCGGGTGGAAGGGTCAGGCCTGCGCCCGCTGCCGACCTTGATGACCTCGGCTCCCATCATGGCCAGGAAGCGAGTAGCTGTCGGGCCTGCGATGATCCAGCTCAGGTCCACCACGCGCACGCCATTCAAAGGCAGTTTGCTCAACTCAGACTCCAGTATTCGATCGATTTAGGTAATATCGCGCCATGCCCTGGTGGTACTGATAGCCCAGGGAGTCCCAGAAGCCCACGACCCAGGGGTGTTCACTCTCCACCAGCGCCGTAATTCTTTTGGCGCCAACAGAGTTGAAAAAGTCCCCGACACTGTCTAACAGGCCGCTGGCGATTCCTTGCCTTCGGTAATCGCGATGGACGGCCATTCTGTAAATGTTGCCGCGCCATCCATCGAAGATGCCGATGACAGTGCCAACAATTCGTCCGTCTATCAGGGCGACGTTCAGCAATGCGGCCGGATTAGCCAGAACGCATCGAATGTCGTCAGCCGTGTCGGTCACGCTCACCGTGGTGTCGGCGTCGCGCCAAAGCTGAAGGATATCGGGGACATCGGGGCCCTGCCCTTCCCGAATGCTCCATTCGCCGGTCATTTTGAATCTTCCCCGAAGAGCTCGTGGTTGTGCTGCCCGAGCAGAGGAGCCGGTCTAGCCGCCAAAGGAAGGTTTGTGCCAGAGAGCTTGTATGGCACGCCGGGGTATTTCAGCACTCCGGCAACGGGATGCTCCGACTCAACGAAGAACTCCCTCTCAGCCAAATGCTGGTCGTTGAACAGGTCTAACACCGTGTTTACAGGGAAGCAGGGTATGCGGACTTCCTGTCCCCAGCGGGCAACGTCATGCTTCGAGAACTGTCGAGTCCACTGGCTCACCAGCTCCCATAAAGCGGGGAAATTGCTCTCCCTGCCTTCGCGATTGGCGAAGCGGTCCTCTTTGGCCCAGTCTGGGCTTCCCATCACCTCGACCCATCTCGTCCACTGCGCCTCTTCTCTTGGGGAGATAGCCACGAAGCCGTCTGTACAGGGCAGCACGCCTCCTACGGCGGAGACGACTCCTCCAGTAGCGGCCTCACGTACCTCACTCAGCGCACGAGGCGGAGCGGGCCTTCCGAAGGCACAACCGGCCAGTGCGCTAATGCCCTGAGTGACGAGAGCCTCATATTCCGACACGTAAACATGGCTGCCTTCACCCGTCATGCGGCTCTTGAAAAGGGCCATGATTGTGGCTGTGGTGGCGGCCATACCTGCTACCTGCAAGGCCTGGTGTCCACCTGCACGTATTGGGGGCTGGCTGTCAGGGTCATCTACTGGCCCCAGCAGACCATGCGCCTGGCCGCTCATGTGGTACAGAATGAGATCAGTCGCTCGATAATTGGCATAGGGTCCCCAATCGCCAAAAGCGCTGATGGAGGTCATTACGAGGCTGAAGTTGGATTCCTGAAGCTCGGAGTAGTCCGGCACGAAGTCGCCAAAGTCTCGTGAGGCGGTGCTTTCTACTAGTATGTCGGCCTGTCTTATCAGCCTATTCAGGTGTTCCTGGTCTTTGGTCGATGCAAGGTCGAGGGTTATGCCAACCTTGTTTACGTTCATAGCCAGATAGAGACCGCTCTTCTCAGAGTGAGGTTCGTCTCCGGGGAAAGGCCCCATGCGCCGAGACCAGTCGCCTTCAGGCGGCTCGACCTTGATGACGTCTGCTCCCAGCTGGGCCAAGACCTTGCCACAATAGGGCGCAGACACCCCGCAACCCAGTTCCAGCACCTTCACGCCTGAAAGTAGACCGCCGGTAATTTTGCCTTTGTACATACTGTCTATGCCCCTGACAAGCTGCCAACATCAGGACATTAGATGAAGTCAGAGTGATTTATCAGAACACCAATCAATGCTGACAGACCATCGCGGGCTGAAATTAGAACACCCGCAATGGCCGTTTACTAAACTTGGGGACTGCCCTTAATTGGCATACACACCACTGTTCACAGTCCTGCGCGCGCCGGTCTATTATGCGGGTGCGGCCTCTTTTGCGGCGGCCCTGGACTCGAGGATGCCGTCGAGGAAGCCCCACAGTGCGTCTAGCGCAGTCTGTAGTGATGCCTCAACGCCGGCCTCCTGATCGCTGGTGGTTGCGCCTGCGATGCACTTGGCTTCTCTTTCAGAATGCTCAATGTCCAGAATTCCGTGCACATCGAAGAACTGCAGCGTAGCCTCGTCTGTGATGCTGAAGTGCTCCTTGAGGCCTCGGGATTTCTCGGTCGCAACTTGCGGGACCTGCGCCTCATAGGCGTACATGGCCGCGAGCCCTTCCTGGAAATTGCCCTCGTTGCACAGGTCGTCATAGACATCTAGCATGGCCTGAGTCTTGGGAAGGACCGGTGTGAACTCAACTTCAGCCGGGTCTAGACCAAGACCTGCGCAGAAATTCAACCACATGGCCCTATGATTCAGCTCATCATGCTCCTCGTCCCAAAGGTTATCCAGAATGCTCTGGCGCACTTCACGGTCAGGGCAGTTCGAGTGTATTGCACTTAGATAGCGAGGGAAATTAGCCTCGAAGAAGTAGTATTGACTGGCATAGTCCTTCAGATCCTCCAGGCTCAGTTCGCCAGCCTGCCACGCCTGATAAAAGGGATGCGTCAGCAATGACTTAGCGTCGATGCGGTCCTGCAGTCTGGCTATTAAATCTTTAACCAATTCTTGTTCCTCCAGTACGACATTATTTTACGCGAATCTGGGATAGTATCTCATTTTTCGCGCTGGTTATCACCCCGCGCAGACTGCATTACACCATAAATCTAGCTGAATAAATCCCTCACATTAGGTATCCTTATTTCAGAATGAGTAGGAACCCTATCTGCTAATCCTCTAACAAGTTTTTCAGGGCATCTAGGAACATTTATTGAGAATGTTGAGAGAAATTCGAATAATCGAGAGATCCTTTTCTGAGCGGCCGGCACTGGACACAGCAATCTCCCGAGCGCTGTTGAGACGCGTTTCCACCGGCGATGAACCGGAGACCCTACGCCTGTATAGGCCCGCGGCCGTCGTTGCGTTCGGCCCGCAGGATACCCGCGCCAAGGGCTACGCGGACGCCGTTGCGGCATCCCGCAGTCAAGGCTTCGAGGCAATACAGCGACTGGCGGGTGGCCGTGCCGCCGTCTTCCACAGCGATACCCTGGCCTTCTCATGGACCATACCGGTCAGCGCAGCTTCACCTCACGACGGCGTAATGGACCGCTTCGATGAGATGGCAGAGCTAATAACGAGGGCGTTTCGCGCTCTGGGCGTAGACGCGCACGTGGGCGAGGTCCCCGGCGAGTACCGCCCTGGAGCCCATAGCGTCAATGCGAGAGGCGAGACGAAGCTTATGGGCGTTGGCCAGCGGCTGATCAAGAACGCGGCGCATGTGGGAGGAGTCGTCGTGGTCGATGGCGTGCAGCGCATAAACGACGTGCTTGTGCCTGTTTACGACGCGCTGGAAATCGACTGGAGGCCCGAAACTACGGGCAGTTTACAGGCTGAGCTAGGCGAAGTCCTCTACGAAGACGTCAAAGCTGCTGTGCTGAAGGAGTTCGCAGACGCCTATGAGCTTTACGACGGCAGCCTTACCTCAGAAACACTAGCCATGGCGGAGAAGCTAGAGCTCGAGCACTTGTCGCCCTAGATTTCTGAGTCTATAGCTTTGGAGATACGGCCTATTTATCCAGGTAGATCATCCACTCCAGCAGGTTTTCGTCTGGGTCGCGAGCGTACATGCTGACTGCATTGCGGTGCCGTTGCGCGCCGTTACGCGGACCCGGCCCTGAGATGATCTCCACGCCAGCGTCGTCCAGCATCTGCTTGCACTCGTCGGCGGTGCCGTTCCACACGAAGCAGATGTCGCCGCATCCGGGAACCGCAGTAGGCCCTCGTAGGCTGGCCGTGTAGCCCTCCGGATGAACGTTAATCTTGGAGTCGCCAACCTGAATGGAGAAGATACCCGCCTTGCCTGCCCGCCACTCCTCATCGTTGATGGTGAAGCCAAGTTTCTTGTAAAAAGCTATTAGCTTCTCCGCGTTGGCGGTAGGCATGGCAATGTGGTCGATACTTACTGTGGACATTTCTTTTCCTCAAAGCGACTTTTTTTCGTAACAGGGACAAGGATATTCGAAAATTCGAAGGTCGGGCTGCAGTCAGAGGGCTTGACGTTCCTCAAAGCCATCTTCTGCAGAGACCCACCTCTGCGCGCCACCTCTCCGCCTACGAAGAGGTGAACGAGATCAAGCCCACCTTACGCAGGCTCGAACATGGGAAGGGAGACTTCGCCGTCGCCCTGGTCCTCCCAACGCACTTTGACGCGCATGCCGATCTCTACGCCGGTGACCGGATTATCCACGCCAACAATGTTGGTCATGATGCGGAAGCCTTCGTCCAAGTCGACGTAGGCCAGCGCGTAGGGGCCCAGGTCAGCAAAGGCAGGATGCCTGCTCTGCATGATGACGCTGTAAGTATAAAGCGTGCCCTCGCCTTTAGACGTGTTCCACGCCGTGTCATCAGACCCGCAGTTTGTGCAGTGTCGACGGGCGTAGAAGATCAAAGTGTCGCACTTATTGCAGGTCTGGTACTTCAGCTCGTGCTGCTTGGTAGCCTCCCAATAAGGCTCCGTGTCAGGCTCAGGAAATCTTGGTAACGGTCTCTGTCTTGCCATTTTTTGTATCTCCGTAAAATAGACTTGCGAACCCAGCGAAGGGTTGGTAATCAATCGTCTTACTTCAGACCAATCCTGAAATGCTCTTTAATGCAAAACTAATCGGCGGCTAGGATTGTTGCGCCGGTGGCGTGCCGGGAGCCTAATTGGCCGCCGTTGCCTACTGCGAGGGCTAGCTTGGCGCCCTCAACCTGAGACGTCGATTCGCCTCTCAACTGCCGCACCGACTCGAAAAGCAGGAAGATGCCGCGCTCGCCGGGGTGGTTAGAGGAAAGTCCGCCTCCGTCCGTGTTCAAGGCAGGCCCTCTAGGATCGTCAAATCCCAAATGGCGCTGGCTAACGTAATCTCCGCCCTCGCCCTTCTTGCAGAACCCCATGTCCTCTATAAGGCACATCACAGTGATGCTGAAAGAGTCGTAGGCCATCAAGATATCGATCTCGTCAGGAGTAATGCCAGCGTCGGCAAAGGCGCGAGGCCCGGACTGGGCGCCTGCGCTCACTGTGATATCGCCACCGTTCTCGCGATACTTGGTCGCCTCGCCAGTGCCGATAATCCAGATAGGCTTCTTGGCGCAGTTGGACGCAACCTCAGCGGACGCGATAATCACGGCACCGCCGCCGTCCGACACCATACAGCACTCAAGCAGATGCAGCGGGTGCGCAATAACCCGAGAGTCCAATACATCCTGGACCGTGATCTCGTTTATGCCGACAAACTCCAGGTCGGTCATGGCTTTGACGGCCTCTGGGTTGCGCATGGCGTGCTTGCGCGTCACCACCGATATCTCGGCGAACTGCTCGTCTGTTGTGCCGTACTGGTGCTTGTGCCGATTCTTCACCATGCCGTAATTGGCGATCAGCGTCTGGCCCCAGGAGTCTTCCATGTTGCCAGCGGGCGTGGCAGGCCCAACGCTGGTGCCTCCCGCAGTGCCGATGTTGCGCCTGTCCGAGTGCGCCGTGGAACCGTACGTCAGCAGGGCCACGCTGGCCTGACCAGATGCGATCATACGGGCGGCGTGGTTGGCCTGGAACTCATAGGACGTTCCACCAACGGCGGTAGTATCAATCAGCCTGGGATTAAACCCAAAGTACTCGGATATTCCCAGTCCGCCGATGCCCTGATGCGTACCGGTGTCGTAGACGGCGTCTACGTCTTTCCAGGACAGTCCTGCGTCTTCAAGGGCTTTGGCAGCGGACGCAGCCTTGATCTGCAAGGCGCTGGTGCCGTGGCCGACGACTCGCAAGGGAAACTCATGGATGCCGACTATTGCGGCCTCTCTACGCTGAGCCATTTTTCTAATATCCTCCAGCATTGCAAATAATCATGACAGCCGGCGCTTACTTAAACGGCGGTATGGCAGCGGCTGTACGGCCATCGTCGTGGCAAAAGGTAGCACACCGAAAATGGAGCGTCAACGAAGCGAATCGCAGCGTTGCGGTTTGACCAAGAGAACCTGCATTGTTACCATCCGCGCACAGGATTATCAGGTATGTAACAGGAGATTTTTTTATGGCAGAACTCACATTGCAAGAGGCCAATACGATGGTTAGCGCGGCCATCGCCAAGGCAGACGAGCTGGGCATTAAGGTATGCGTGGCCGTCTGCGACGCCGGTGGCAGGCTGGCTTCCTTTGGCAAGATGGACGGCGCTTTCTGGGCAGGCGTATACGGCAGCCAGGGCAAGGCGGTGGCGTCTGTTTCCTTCGCCAGACCCAGCGGCGTGATGCAGGAGCGAGCCGACAGCCCTGTAGTTCGAGGCATCAACCAGGCCGAAGGCGGTCACCTGATTATGAGTCAGGGCGGCGTCCCGCTAATAAGGGGCGGCGCTCCAGTGGCGGCGTGCGGCGTGGGCGGCGGCACAGCCCAGCAGGACGAGGACTGTGCTCAGGCGGGCGTAGACGCGGTTTCCTAGCAAGGCAAGTTTAGTCTAAAGGCGTGCTTCGACAGGCTCGGCACGAACGTTGTTATCTCTTTTTCGTTCGCCCTGAGCTTGTCGAAGGGCACGCCTAATCTAATCACTAGAGAAATCAGATGACTCATCAGACTGTGGTCCAACGAGTCCCGACTCTGTCGAAGGGCAGCCGCACAAGATTGCCTTCCCATCTGCCTTTTGCTGCACACCGAATGCACACAATGCCCTTGGGCGGCTTAATAGGCCCGTCTATCTCATTGACCGCGTGCCGATAATGAATATAAAATCCCTTCATGATAATTGGCCTGCTTAGTGACACCCATCTCCCCAACATGGTCCGAGACCTGGACGAGTTAGGACCAGAACCCGAACAGTTCTTCAAGTCCGTTGACCTGATCCTGCATGGCGGCGACCTTATTGCAACACGAGTACTGGACTGGTGCGAGCGGTTTGCCCCTGTAATCTGCGCCGACGGCAACAACGACGTCTACGACGACCCACGAACCAAGTTGGTGCAAATGCTCGAATTCGAGGGCTGGAAGATAGGCATGATCCACAGCCTGGAGGGCGAGCACAGGCCGATGTCGGAGCTACAGAAGATGTTCCCTTCTCCAGTGGACATCATGGTTGCGGGCCACTCCCACCAGGAACGTCTGGAGCACCGAGAGGGTGTTGTGCTGCTGAACAGCGGAAGCATCACCTTTCCTCAGCACAAGGAGCTGCGCCTGGGCACTGTGGCGCTGCTGGAGTTGAAGCCGGGCAGCCTACACGCCGAGATCATTCCCATTGGCGAGACGCCGGGCAGTCCGAATCCAGGCAAGGCCATGTCGCTGGACGTAACCCGCAACGGGGCAACGCCGGACTAAGCCGCCAGCAGCGGCCTTGCACATCATCTGCGTATTTGACTGAAAACCCCTGGCATGCTTACCATGCGCCCTTTCATCCCCCGCTATATGTAAAACAATTGACCACACATGGAAATTACCCTCTGCTATAATTTAATGCATACACTTCAATTCACTCTGCATTAGCCAGGTTTTCGGCACACGTCGTTTATGACGGCGGCTTCACAAAGCTCTCTCAATAAGGAGGTCCCACTTGTCCAATCAGTACTCTTCACTTGCAGCCAACGAGGCCTTGGTAAGTACCTTCATCGACTCCATGGCCCGAGTGTACATGTGGATGACTGGCGGCCTGCTTATCACGGCCATCGTAGCTACAGGCGTGGCTAGCTCTGACGCCTTTATGATTGTGCTGGCCAATAATCCGATGCTGTTCTGGGGAATCATAATAGGCCAGTTCGGGCTGGTCATGGGCATATCCACCATGATTAACAAGATATCTCCAATGACCGCTTTGGGGCTGTTCTTCGTCTACGCCGCCCTAATGGGCGTAATGCTGTCCGTCATACTGATCAGCTACGACCTGGGAACAGTAGGCATTGCTTTCGGCGTAACGTCCGGCACCTTCGCCGGGCTATCTATAGTCGGCCTGGCTACCAAGAAGGACCTCACCAAGATGGGTCCCATGCTGATGGCTGCCCTCTTCGGCCTGATAATCGCATCGGTCGCCAACTGGTTCATGCAGAGCGCAGCCATGGAGTGGATAATCTCCTACGCAGGCGTGCTGATCTTCATGGCCCTGACGCTTTACCAGACTAAAATGATCAAAACCATGACCTTTGAAGCCTGCAAAGCGGCGATCCTCAGGCGGTGAGTCGTATCGGCGTCATGGGCGCGCTTAGCCTGTACCTGTCATTCATCAACCTGTTCCTGTTCATCCTGCGCATCGTAGGCGGCCGCCGTTAGTTTCTTTTGTATAGTGGGCGAAAGGGTTAGGAGCTAGGCTTAGCTAAGAATGCGAGCGTGCCCATTGCCATGCTGGCCTTCCTTTAGCCGCATACAAGCGAGATTAACTGCACAGAGCGTTACGTCCCCAATGATCAACGACAGGGCAGTCAGCGTAAAGATGAACCCGCGAGAGGAAAGCTTCAGAAGGTTGCCGCCCCATTGCCTTTTCTTATCTAGAACCTCCACGGCAGGTGGCATCCAAAGGTACATCAACGCCACTCCGACCTGGAAAAAGGCGAATCCCGCGAACACCACCTTGTATGAGGCAATCTCATTTAGACCGAAGGCATCCTGATAAATAAATGGCTGGCAGACCGGCGGCCAGAGCACCCAAAGCTGTGCCTACCCTGCCTGCGATACCATAAATTGCAAAGAGGTCAGTGCGCTTCTCATCCGGTGTTGTGTCCGGTAGTATCGCCTGCTCCAGCGGCTGAAGAGGACCTCTTGGCCCGTCTCCACCCATACTGCCAACGAAGGCAAAGAACACCAGAAGAAAGAAGTTGTCGGTGAAAAACAGCGCCAGCCCTACCGGTGCAGCTATTAGTGAGAAGATTACAATCAGCCGTCGCCTGCCCACTCGTTCGGACACCAATGCGACGACAAAGGCAAAACCCGCGCCTCCAGCCACACCAATGCTAAGAAACGCTCCTAACTGGATAACGCTGAATCCCAACAGGTTGAGATAAAGCGCCAACAAAACTGCGACATAGCTTTACGAAAAGCCGCGCACAGCACGAGCTAGAATGATTATCTTGCCGTCCCGGCTTACATAACCGGGCATCAGTGTCGAAGAGAAGCTCACTACGAGACTCCCCTAGAGACCTTGGACTAAACCCCGGCCCCCTCCATCACCTTGATGGCGTCGCCCTTACGCAGGGTGCCGCCCTGGACCACGTGGGTTAGCATGCCCCGGCGGTCGATCATCTGCTCGCGTAGGCCGTCGCGTATGCCGTCGATGAAGGCGCATGGGTCGCAGAAGCCCGTAATCTCCAGCACAACATCGTCGCCAAGTGCCAGCTTCTGGCCCCGCTTCAGCGCGTGGACGTCCATACCGGACATGGTAACGTTCTCCCGAATCTGGCCCTGCTCCAGACCAAATACCTTTAGAGTCTCAACGTCCATGAGCAGCACCTGCCTGTGCTTGCGGGCAGGAGTCTCTGTGGCGTGGCGGTCGCCCTCGATGCCGAAGCCGGTGATGAGGTTGGCGTCCTCCATAGACTCCATTGGCTCAAAGTGGCCCGTGCATTTCCAAAGGGCCTCAACCTGTGCGTCTGGCATTTCGCGACCTCCTCTACCTTATGTCTAGAATTTCCGTAAGCTTACACTGCCCTTGCGAGGACATCAACTCTGGGCGTGGGCCCGCCTTACGGAATGTTTTGGTAAACCCGGCGGCAGGTGTATAATCCCGGCACATCATAGCGACTAATCGCGGAGGGAATGACATGGTAACTCTAGGTTCTGGAGCTTTTTCATATAACGTCGAAGTCAACTGGGAGACGGTGCCGGATGACTACGGCGACGGCTGGCGTGAGGTTCCCGCTGTCTATGCGGACGACGACGACAACGTTTACCTATTCACCCGAGGTGACCACCCAATGATGGTGTTCGATAGCTCGGGCAATTTCGTCAAGTCGTGGGGCGAGGGTGTGTTCACACGCGGTCACGGCATTAGTAAAGGCCCAAACAACACCCTTTACCTTACGGACGACGGCGACCACACAGTGCGTCAGTGCACCCTGGACGGCGAAGTGCTGATGACCATCGGCGTACCTGGTACACCAGCGCCACTGTTCAGCGGGGACCCGTTCAACCGCTGCACACACACGGCCACCGACCCCAAGACCGGCGACATCTACGTATCCGACGGCTACGGCAATTCGCGAATCCACAAGTACTCCTCCGACGGCAATCTACTATTCTCTTGGGGAGAGCCTGGCAACCTTCCAGGCCAGTTCAGCATTGCCCACAACATCTCCACTGACACGGCTGGTCTCGTCTATTTGGCAGACCGAGAGAATAACCGGATTCAGATTTTCGACGACAGTGGAAAGCACCTCGACCAGTGGTCGAACGTGCATCGGCCATGCGGCCTTTACATAGACAACGATGCCGGGCTTGTTTATGTCGGAGAACTAGGCTCAGGCCAAAATGTCGATAGCAAAGTCCCCAACATCGGCCCACGGGTCTCAATATGGAATATGAAAGGCGAGCTACAGGCCCAGATTGGAAACGGCTACGGCCTCGAAACCGGGCAGTTCATCGCGCCACATGGCATTTGCCTGGACTCGCATAAGAACATCTACGTGGGTGAGGTAGCCTTTACCAATATGACGAACGCCGGGGAGCCCGTAGATAGTAGCATAAGGGCGTTCCAGAGGCTGACTAAGGCGTAGCCAGCGTTCGAGGACATTTTGAAAATACATCACAGCGACTAATTGCGAAGGATAATACATGGTGACTCTAGGTTCCGGAGATTTTTCATATAACGTCGAGGTCAACTGGGAGACCGTACCGGACGGCTATGGATGGCGCGAGGTTCCCGCAGTTTTCGCTGACGAAGACGACAACATTTATATGTTCACCAGAGGGGATCATCCTCTGATGGTGTTCGATAGTTCAGGCAACTTCGTCAAGTCCTGGGGAGAGGGCCTATTCGTTCGTGGCCACGGGATTAGCAAGGGCCCAAACAACACCCTTTACCTGACCGACGACGGCGACCACACAGTTCGCCAGTGCACCCTGGACGGCGAGGTGTTGATGACCATCGGCGTACCTGGTACACCAGCGCCACTGTTTAGCGGCGACCCCTTTAACCGCTGCACACATACGGCTACCGACCCCAAGACTGGCGACATCTACGTCTCCGACGGCTACGGCAATTCGCGGATCCACAAGTACTCCT
>Ga0066376_10005021_pt1 | contig 11356 bp, 12 predicted proteins | sample Knorr_S15_td_Bot_FD_77009 | JGI IMG/M metagenome (GOLD analysis project Ga0066376, IMG submission 77009) | Marine microbial communities from Southern Atlantic Ocean transect - Knorr_S15_td_Bottom_ad_5009_LV_A | ecosystem: Environmental > Aquatic > Marine > Oceanic | place: Southern Atlantic... | reverse complement strand
GGGCCACATCCACAGGAACCGCGGCCCATAGGCGCGTCCGCACATGGAATAATTCCCGGCACCGAAACTGCCGCCAATCACCACTGTGAATTTGGGCACCCTGGCACAAGCGACGGCGCTAACCATTTTGGCCCCGTCCTTAGCAATGCCGCCGGCCTCGGCTTGCTTGCCGACCATGAAGCCGGAAATATTTTGTAGGAACACCAACGGAATTCCACGCTGGCTGCATAATTCAATGAAATGCGTAGCCTTAAGGGCGGACTCGGAAAACAGAATGCCGTTGTTGGCGATGATCCCCACCGGAATTCCATAGATACGGGCGAAACCGCAAACGAGGGTTTCCCCATAGCGGCGCTTAAACTCATCGAATTCTGAACCATCGACAATCCGGGCAATAATCTCGCGGACATCAAAGGGCATTCGACGGTCGGCCGGGATGATGCCGTAAAGATCCGCAGGGTCGCAAACGAGGTCCACGGTGTCGCGGACGTCCAAACGCACGTCCTTGACCCTGTTGAGGTGACCGACGGCGCGCCGGGCCAACTCCAACGCATGGGCATCATCGTCGGCAACATGATCGGTGACGCCGGAAATACGGGAATGAACATCGGCGCCGCCCAATTCCTCCGCGGTGACGACCTCACCGGTTGCCGCTTTCACCAATGGCGGCCCGCCCAAAAAGATCGTGCCTTGCCCTCTTACGATGATGCTTTCGTCTGACATGGCCGGTACATATGCGCCGCCCGCCGTACACGACCCCATCACCACCGAGACCTGGGGAATGCCGGCGCTCGACATCCGGGCCTGATTATAGAAAATCCGCCCGAAATGCTCACGGTCAGGAAATACTTCGTCCTGGGCGGGCAAATAGGCGCCGCCTGAATCAACCAGATAAATGCACGGCAGGTTATTTTCCTGTGCGATTTCCTGGGCCCGCAAATGCTTTTTGACGGTAATGGGATAATAGGTGCCGCCCTTGACGGTGGCATCGTTAGCGAGGATCACCACTTCGGTGCCGTTAATCCGGCCGAGCCCGGTAATGATGCCGCCCGCCGGCACCCCATCGCCATAAAGACCATGCCCGGCGAGGGCGGAAAATTCCATAAACGGCGTGCCCTCATCAACCAGCTTTTCGATGCGTTGGCGTGGCAACAGCTTGCCGCGGTCCAAATGCTTTTTCCGCGCCTTGTCACCGCCGCCCTGCTCGATTTTTGACAGCACGGCGCGCAAGTCATCCACCGCGCCCTGCATGGCCGCCTTGTTGGCGGCGAAAGTATCGGCTTTAGCATCGATGGTGGTTTTAAAGGTGCTCATGATCGGCTTCCGGCTTTAATCCTTTTTCTTCTTAGGCCGCTCCACGACAGGGCCTTCGGCTTCCATCCAGGCGCCGAACCCGCCGCCGATATGGCAGACATTGTCCAACCCCATGTCTTGAACGGTTTTGGTAGACAACGCCGAGCGCCACCCCGACCGGCAATAAAACACGAAGGTCTTGCCGGACGCGAAGATGTCCTTGTGATATGGGCTTTCCGGGTCGACCCAGAATTCAATCATCCCCCGGGGCGCATGGAAGGCATCGGGAACCATGCCCTCATGGTCCAATTCCCTGACATCGCGCAGGTCGACGAACACATGGTCGTCGCTGTCCAACAGGCTGATGGCTTCTGCCACCGGGATCGTCTTGATACTGGATTCGGCCTCTTCGACCATTTGCTTGATGGAAGTTTTCAGTGCCATGTTCATTGTTCCTAGCTGGTTTGTGTTACCAACCGCCGGATTTCAACCAGCGGCGGATCATCCACAGCCGGTCTGCGCCCCAGAAGGGCTCGCCGTCGATAATGTAAAAAGGTGATCCGAAGACGCCTGCGTCAATCGCTTTGCCCGTTTCATCCTTTAGCCGTTGTTTAATCGCCTGATCCTGGACGGCGGCCAGCAAGGCGTCCCGATCAACACCCAGGGGTTCGGCAAATTCAGCGACGGTTTCGGCAGGTGTGATGTCTCGGCCTTGGCCGAAATAGACGTTAAAAGCAGCCAGGGCGAACCGCTTGGCGAGGGCATCGTCCTGATCGTCGAGCCAATAAAAAGCCCGCGACGCGGCCAGGGTGCCGATGGGAAATACCGCCGGCAACGTCCACGGCACTTCCATGTACCGCGCCAGCCTGTCCCAATCGTTTTTACAATAATCGCCCTTGAGCTCAATTTCAGCCAACGGTTTGGCGCCGGTCACTTTCATGGCGGCGCCAAGCATCATCGGGTGCCATTCCACCTGGCGGCCAAAAGACGCTGCCAGTTCATCGATCTTGAGGGCGGCGAAATAGCCGTAGGGAGACGAAAAATCAAAATAGAATTTAATAGGTTCGCTCATAACGACATTCCATGCCTACCAAGCCAATTCGCCGCCGTTGTAATCATAAAAAACGCCGGTTTCACCGTCCTTAATGCCGGCGAGAACTTTGCGGAGACCGGCAACCCCATCGGCCGGCAGCAGCGGGGCCGACGGCCCGCCCATGTCGGTACTGGCCCAGCCGGGATGCATCAGCATAATCCTGATGCCGGTATCGGCCAAATCATAGGACAACCCTTTCAACGCGGCATTGAGCGCCGCCTTGGAGGACCGGTAGATATATTCACCGCCGTCCTGGTTTTCGTTCAAACTGCCCATCTTGGACGAAAGAGTGGCAATGATTTTTTGATCGCTATTCCGAACCTGCTGCAGAAACGCCATCGTCACCCGGAACGGCGACATCGTATTAGTGCGTAACACCCGTCCCCAGGCCTCGTAATCCATGTCCTCGGCCGATAGGTGCTTAGGGCCATAAATACCGGCATTGTTGATCAGCAAGTCAATGGCTTCATCCTTCAGCTTATCGCTAAGCGAAGCGACCGAAGCGTCATTGTCCACATCCATGGTTTCAACCTGAACATCCCCTTCGACAGCGCTTAAGGCTTCGGCCTTAGCCGGGTCGCGGCAGGCGGCAATCACCCGCCAGCCGTCGGCGGCGTATTGCTTGGCGAATTCAAACCCCAACCCGCGGTTTGCGCCGGTTATAAAAACGGTCGGCATGGATATCCCCTAATTCAACCTTTCAAAGGCCATGGCCGTGGCTTCGCCGCCGCCGATACAAAGCGTGGCAATCCCTTTTGTGAGGTCGTATTTCTGCAACGCCGCCAGCAGGGTAACGATTATCCGCGCCCCAGACGCGCCGACGGGATGGCCTAACGCGCACGCCCCGCCATGGACGTTAACTTTGTCGTGCGGCAAATCCAGATCGCGCATTGCCGCCATGGTGACGACAGCGAAGGCCTCGTTAATCTCAAACAAATCCACGTCGGCCTTATGCCAGCCGGTCTTGTCCAACAGTTTTTCAACGGCGCCGATGGGGGCGGTGGTAAACCAAGCCGGTTCCTGGGCGTGAGTGGCATGACCATGGATCACCGCTAAGGGTGTAACTGCACGTTTTTTCGCCTCTGACATTCGCATCAGCACCAGCGCCGCGCCGCCATCGGAAATGGAGCTGGAATTGGCCGGCGTGACGGTGCCGTCGGCGGCAAAGGCCGGTTTCAATTTGCGGATTTTCTCGATATCGGCCTTCAGGGGCTGCTCGTCCTGTTCGATGACGGCTTCGCCCTTGCGGGTCTTGACCACCACCGGCTCGATCTCGTCCTTGAAAGTGCCGTCTTCGATCGCCTTTTTGGCGCGATTAAGGGACTCAATGGCGAATTCGTCCTGGGCATCGCGGGTGAACTGGTATTTCCTCGCCGTGTCTTCGGCGAAACAGCCCATCAGTTTGCCTTGGTCATAGGCGTCCTCCAGACCGTCGAGGAACATGTGGTCCTTGACCGCGCCGCCATGGCCGAGACGATAGCCCTGGCGCGCCCGTTCCAGCAAATAGGGCGCGTTGGACATGTTTTCCATGCCGCCGGCAACGGTTACCGTAGACGACCCGGCGAGAATGCCGTCATGGGCCTGCATCGCCGCCTTCATGGCCGAGCCGCACATCTTCGAGATGGTGGTACATCCGGTGTCCCAAGGAATACCGGCGTGATGAGCGGCCTGGCGTGACGGGGCCTGGCCGAGACCGGCAAACAGGCAAAGCCCCATGATCACCTCATCGACGTCCTCGGGGGCAACGCCGCTTCGTTCCACCGCCGCCGTGATGGCGGCGCCGCCCAATTCGGGCGCCGTCACCGGCGACAGGTCCCCCTGGAACCCGCCCATGGGCGTCCTCGCCGCGCCGGTGATAACGATGGGGTCTTTGTGATCACTCATAGGGCGTTTCATCCTTGCGCAAAAAGACTTTAGCGCCGTCGCGGGTGCGCCGGATCATGTCGATGTCCGGATAATCGACGTCATCTTGCCCGTCCCGGCCGCCGACCTCCAGATAAACTGCATCTTGTTCTGATTTATTAATCATATGATGACCATCACCGGAACCGGCCGGAAACCCGGCGGCCATGCCGGGGCTTAAAACCTGCTCTCCGGCGTCGGTGACAAGGGTGAGTTCCCCTTCCAGGATGATGACGAATTCATCCTCGTGGCTGTGCCAATGGCGCTGCGACGACATCACGCCGGGCGCAAGCCGCACCCGGTTGACGCCAAACTGGGTCAGGCCAAGAGGATCACCGATAACCCGCTTTTCCCGCGCCTCGACACCATCTTTATAGACATCGGGATAGGTGGTGCCGGTGCGGACCTCGACCGTCTCCGGGTCGAGGGCGGGCAAAGTAAGAGTGGCTTCAGTCATGGTGGTGTCTCCCCTACCCGGTTTCCTCAAACAGTTCGCGACCGATCAGCCAGCGGCGGATTTCAGAGGTGCCGGCGCCGATTTCGTAAAGCTTGGCGTCTCGTAATAATCGCCCAGTCGGGCTTTCGTTCATATATCCCATGCCGCCCAGGCACTGGATTGCCTCCAACGCCATCCAAGTCGCCTTTTCGGCGGCGAACAGGATCGCCCCGGCGGCGTCCTTGCGGGCACCCTCGCCTTTGTCGCAGGCCCCCGCCACGGCATAAACGTAGGCCTTGGCGGCATTCATGGTGGTGTACATATCGGCCAATTTACCCTGCATCAGTTGAAACGACCCGATCGCTTCGCCGAATTGCCGGCGTTCATGTACATAGGGGAGAACCACGTCCATGCAAGCCTGCATGATGCCCAACGGCCCGGCAGCCAGCACCGTGCGCTCAAAATCGAGGCCGCTCATCAATACCCGCGAGCCCTCCCCATCTCCGCCCAGGACATTTTCCTCAGGCACTTCGCAATCCTGAAACACCAATTCACAGGTATTCGACCCCCGCATGCCGAGCTTGTCCAGTTTTTGGGCGGTTGAAAACCCTTTGAAGCGTTTCTCGACGATAAAGCTGCTCAGCCCCCTGGATCCGGCGTCCGGGTCGGTTTTGGCATAGATGATCAGGGTGTCGGCGTCGGGGCCGTTGGTGATCCACATTTTGGTGCCGTTGAGGATATACCGGTCGCCTTTTTTGTCCGCCCGCAATTTCATGCCGACGACGTCGGAGCCGGCATTGGGCTCACTCATCGCCAAGGCACCGACGTGTTCACCGGAAATCAGCTTCGGCAGGTAGCGTTTTTTTTGCGCCTCAGTGCCATTGATCTGAATCTGATTGACGGCCAGGTTGGAATGCGCCCCGTAGCTTAATCCCACCGACGCAGACGCGCGGCTGATTTCTTCCATCGCCACGACGTGCTCCCGATACCCCATGCTGGCGCCGCCATAGGCTTCGTCCGCGGTGATCCCCAACACCCCGAGGTCGCCCATCTTGCGCCATAAATCAGCTGGGAATTCGTTGCTTTCATCGATGTCGGCGGCACGCGGTGCAATTTCGTCGGCGGCAAAGTTACGCACCGAATCCCGCAACATATCGGCGGTCTCACCCAAATTAAAATCCAGCGCCGGAAAATCGTTAGCAATCATCGGGTTACTGTCTCCCAAGGGACATTTACGTGATATCTAAATCATACTTTACGTTTACGTAAACGTCAATTAAAGCCATCGTACATACAATCAAAGCAGCAAGGCCGCTATCCACAACACTATCGCCCACCCCGTACAGGCAAAGGCGGAAACAAGATAGGGCTGATCGAAGGTGGCGACGCCAGAAAAAGACACCGCCCCCCGGATTATCCCCTTGACCATAAACCCGCTAAAAATAGCGAAAATAAAAACCATCAACGGAAAAAACGGCAAGTGCAAAATCCAAAATTGCGGGCCAAAAAAAACCGTCATCCCGCTTGGGGATAAACCCATCAAGACATTTACGAACTCGATTTGGTTTAGGGATTGATTGGTGCCCGCATAGGTGAATAGGGCCACCAGGACCGAAAAACCCAAAACCGCGATAAAGGCCAGGAAATACCAAATCGGCAGCAAGGATTTATTTTTTGCCCCAAGGGCCAAAATAAACAGCGTCGTCGGCAGGCTAATCGCCGTCAGCCCGGTGCTCGCCAGAACCAGCCGCCACGACCGCATCGGGCTTTGTTCCAGCACCCCCAAATGTCCGGCCAACAACGCCATGAAGGTCAGCACATAGGCCACTGGCAGCGCCGCTAAAAACTGATTAATAAAACGCGCGGTGGCTGATCGAGTAGGATCAATGCCTCGGGACCGGAACCAAATATCAATCAAAAGCCCCACCCCATATGCCGCCACATACCAGAACACGGCGACCAGCAAGCTTTTGAGCACGCTGTGCGTGAAAAAGGAATTGATCGTCACATCGGTAAAGGAAAGCAGCACATAGACCGGGATGACGACAAAAATTGACCCACCCAGATAAACCGCCGCCAAGCCATTGAGAAATCGCAACCGTCCGGTTTCTCCGGATACGTTCAAAAATGCCAAGACCGCCAACAACGACAGGTAATACCAAAACAAAAAAGTTGAGCCCCCGATAAACGCATTCAGGGCGGCGGCAATGGGAATGAGAATAAACAAAACAATAAAGATCACCCCGCCGAAGCCGATTCCCTGATCCGCTTCCTGAAATACGGACCGGATCAGATCATTGGATTTTGTCACCAGCCAACCGGTCATACAGGGAATGATATCGCCCCAAGGGGTTTGCGATAGTATCCGCCAATTTTCACCGAGACGGTGGCGGTTTGAAGTCAGGCCTTCTTCCGGCCCGGTTTCATACGCCCAAAGGGCCAGACCCAAGGCGGCAGCGAATGCGCCAGCGATGGTCAGAAGAAACTGAACAAATGGAAGCCCATTTTGCATGGCTTGCTTTTAACCGAAAACATCGGCGCGGCCAACGATGCGCATCAGAGTTTGCTGCATGGCGGCGCAGACAGTTTCCTTGCCGTCCTTGACCACGGAAACTTCGGCTTGTGAGACGGTTAAAGTACGCCCCGATCTCAACACCTGGCCACGCCCAATCAGCAATTCCCCTGATGCCGGCGCCATCATGTTTATCTTGTATTCAACCGTCAAAATTCCGTCGTCAGCGTCCATTAAGGTAAAGGCGGCATAGCCGCCGGCGGTGTCGGCGATGGTGCCGATGACGCCGCCATGAAAAAATCCGTGCTGTTGAGATACCGCGTCTGAAAACGGAAGTTCGATTTCGCAAGTGCCGGGAGAGACGGATACCAGCCCGGCGCCGAGATGACCCATGAGGCCCTGGGCATGGAAACTTTTTTTGATCCGCACCTGAAAATTCGGATCCTGGGCAATGAAGTCCGTCATCCCCACCCCCTCACGTCCCGACCTTGAATGGCGTGACCATTCCACGCAGCGTTTCGATGACGCTCAACGGTACCAGCTTTCCGGTCGCCGGATTATCGCCGGTCGGCACATTGGCGATGGTCATCTCGAACGCTACGGTGTCGGCATCGACCTTAATGGTGTGGGTATTGCGGGTCACCCCGGGGTCGGCCCAAACCTCATATTGAGTCTTGTCAGGGCCGATCCCGGCAAGGCCCAGGGCCACGGCGACATTGACATTGGCCGGAAATTTAGCCGCCGCCTCGGAAACCGGGCCTTGGAAGAGTTTCTTGGGCTCCTTGAGGCCATCGAGATCAATTCCCTGTTCGATCACGAAGGGCGCCTTTTTAAAACCACCGGGCGGTTTGCGGGTGATCATGGTGACGGATTGTATGGTGCCCAGGGCGGCTGCCCGCAATGCATCAAGACCAAGCAAGGCCCCTGTAGGTACAATAATGCGGGCGCCCGTCTCCCTGGCCGTATCAATCAGATCCATGCGGTTCAGCAATGAGGTGACGCTGATGGGCATGAACACACGCCCGGCCTTAATCGCCGGTTCGGCAATTTCCTGAAATTTGTCGGGCGGCGCACATTCAACGATAACGTCACAAAGGTCCGCCAATTCGGCAAGACCGACCAAGGGAACGGGGGTATTGAAACCGGCAATATTTTCGCGGGCGCGATCCTGGTTGCCCGATGCAACCGCCGTCAGGCGCAAGCCCGCTTCCAGTTCACCGATGCCGCTTCCATCCAACCAACGCGCGACTGGCAAACCGACCGTGCCGAGGCCGCCGATGCCAACCCTTAAAACGGCTTTTTCCGGTGCGGTCATGAAATGGGTGCTCCTAAGATGCCGTTTTTTTCTGTTTGTCCGACAGCAATGACGAACACTGGGCCTCTATACGGCTAATTTCCGACAATGTTTCTGCAATATCAGCCTGTTGACGTTCCAGGGTCGCCTTACGTTCATGAATTTTATCGATGAAGTGACGAAGTTGCGCCACCTCGGTGGGGTCAACATCGTACAGATCGATCATTTCCCGAATTTCTTCCAACGAAAACCCCAGCCGTTTGCCACGCATGATTAATCTCAAGCGCACGCGATCCCGGGGCGCGTACACCCGACGCTGCCCCTTGCGGGCCGGCGACAGCAGTCCCTTGTCTTCATAAAATCGAATGGTACGGGTGGTGACGTCGAATTCCCGGGCCAGTTCGGCTATGCCAAAGGTATCGGTCATAACCGCAGATTAACTTACGTTGACGTAAACGTAAAGAAACCTTGGGTTTTAGAACAACAGCAATGCCGCCAAGCCTAAGAATACGAAAAACCCGACGACGTCGGTGAGGGTGGTCAAAAAAACGCTAGATGCCACCGCCGGATCGATTCCCATCCGGTCCAGGGCCAAGGGAATGGTGGTCCCGGCTAGCCCCGCGACGAACATATTGACGATCATCGCCAGTCCGATCACCACCCCTAATCCCACACTGCCGAACCATAACCAGACGACAATACCGATCAAAACGGCGAACAATACGCCGTTAAACACCCCGACCAAGGCTTCCTTGCCGATAACACGTACCGCGTTGGTCGACGTCAGCTCCTTCATCGCCAGCGCCCGGACGGCGACGGTCAGGGATTGCGTACCGGCATTGCCGCCCATGGAGGCGACAATGGGCATCAGTACCGCTAAGGCGACCATTTGTTCCAGAGTGGCATCGAATAGACCGATAACGATGGAAGCCAAGATTGCCGTGCCCAGATTGATCAACAGCCACATGAAACGGGCCCGCGTGGTATCCAGGGTGGCGTCATAAAGATCGTCTTCCTTAACGCCACCCAGAAACATGATGTCTTCTTCGTGTTCTTCATCAATCACATCAACCACATCATCGATGGTTACGGCGCCGACCAATCGCCCGCCATCATCCACCACCGGCGCTGAAACCAGGTCGCGCTGACGGAATACGAAAGCCACATCTTCCTGGTCGGTGGTCACCGGCAAAAGCTTCATTTCCGTTTCCATAATGTCGGTAACGGAAACCGGGCGCCTAGTCCGCAGAATACGGCTCAGCGGGATCGTGCCGACCGGCTTGTGTGACGGATCAACGACGAACAGGTCATAGAATTGAGTCGGTAACTCGTTTTCGCCCTCCCCATCATCACGATCGGCGCTTTTGCGGAGAAAATCGATGGTTTCACCGACGTTCCAGAACGTCGGGATCGTCACCACTTCGCGCTGCATCAGTCGACCTGCACTATCCTCCGGATAGGACAATCCTTCCTCGATCAGCGTCCTGTCGCCGACGGGGATGGCATCCAGAACCTGTTGCTGTTCGTCTTCGTCCAGTTCCTCGACGACTTCCAGCGCGTCGTCCGAATCCATCCCGACGATAAACGCCGCCACGTTTTCGACGCCCAAGCATTCGACGACGTGGTCACGTACGGTTTCGTCCAGTTCAGAGAGGATTTCCGAATCGAAATCGCTGCGCAGGATTTCAACAACGCGGGCGCGTTCGTCGGCGCCCAGGCGCTCCAGAAGGTCGGCCGCGTCCGCAGGGTGAAGCTCCCCCATGAGGGTGCGGACGCCCGCTTCGTCCCCCGAGACGAGGACGTTGAGAAAAACCTGTTCGGCCCCGGCCTCCAGGTCATGGACCTGCTCTTCGGATGGGATATCTTCGTTATCCATAACCCACTACCGCCACAAGCGACCTTCCATTATTATGACGAACCCCACAAAAAAAGGCCCGTCGCGGTTGCGGCGGGCCTTGGAATTTGGTGCGGTCGAGAAGACTCGAACTTCCACGGGATTGCTCCCACAGCGACCTCAACGCTGCGCGTCTACCAGTTCCGCCACGACCGCAAATTCCTTTACATTTTTACTCAGTGGGGGATACCAAATGCGGGCCCTGCAATCAAGCACGGCAAGGAAATGCCATGACCGCGGAAAAAAAGATAAAAACCGACGATACCGTCGAATGGTTGATCAGCGACGCCCCCGTCGCCTATGCCAACGCGATATCCTTTATGGAGCAACGCGTCGACGACATTCATGCGGGCCGGGCGTCAGAAATCGTCTGGTTGTTGGAACACCCGCCGCTGTACACCGCCGGCACCAGCGCCGACGATGCAGAGCTTCTGGTTCCCGACCGGTTTCCCATTTACCGCACCGGGCGCGGCGGCCGGTACACCTATCACGGCCCTGGCCAACGGGTTGCTTATGTGATGTTGGATCTTGCAAAACGCGGAAACGACGTCCGCGGTTTCGTTCATAACCTGGAAGACTGGGTGATCCGGGCGCTGGCACAATTTAATATTATCGGCGAAACCTTCGATGACCGGGTCGGCATCTGGGTGCGGCGCGGCGCACCAAACAACCCGGCCAGGCGCGAAGACAAAATCGCCGCCATCGGCGTCCGGGTCCGCCACTGGGTCACGTTTCACGGCATCGCCGTCAACCTGGAGCCGGACCTTGACCATTTCTCCGGCATTGTGCCCTGTGGGATACCCGATCATGGTGTCACCTCCCTTTGGGACTTAGGCCTGACCACCACCATGCCAGAATTAGACAGCGCCCTGATGGCGACCTTTGAAGACGTCTTTCAAACCCCGCTTCGGCGCGTTCAGGGAAAAGGGTAG
>Ga0066376_10005017_pt1 | contig 11363 bp, 16 predicted proteins | sample Knorr_S15_td_Bot_FD_77009 | JGI IMG/M metagenome (GOLD analysis project Ga0066376, IMG submission 77009) | Marine microbial communities from Southern Atlantic Ocean transect - Knorr_S15_td_Bottom_ad_5009_LV_A | ecosystem: Environmental > Aquatic > Marine > Oceanic | place: Southern Atlantic... | reverse complement strand
TGAAGATACAAAAAAAAAAAGAAAAACATTAATAAAAGCAGCTAAAGTACAAAAAAATGAACTGATCAAAGAAGATAAAGTACAAAAAAACGAATTAAATGAAGATGCTAAAATAAAAAGTAAAACATTAATAAAAGCAGCTAAAGTACAAAAAAACGAATTGATTGAAGATGCTAAAATAAAAAGTAAAACATTAATAGAAGAAGCTAAAATACAAAAAAAAGAATTAGTTGAAAAAGCTAAAATACAAAAAAACGAATTAGTTGAAAAAGCTAGAGAAAAAAGTAATGAATTAAAAAAAGGTTTCTTAAAAAATATCAAAAAATTCAAAGTGTACAGTCCTGATACCTATGCCTTAAACATTGATAAATAATATATGAGAGAAGTTGTTCTAGATATAGAAACTACTGGTTTAGAATATAAAGAAGGGCATAAAATAATTGAAATAGCTTGTGTAGAACTTTTAAACTTTATACCTACAGGAAAAATTTATCAAACATTTGTCAATCCAGAAAGAAAAAATAGTTCAAGCGCAAAAGAAAAACATGGTATATCAAATGATTTTTTAAAAGATAAAAAACTTTTTAGAGAAATACTTCCTGATTTTTTAAAATTTATAAATAATTCTCCTCTAATTGCACATAATGGATCTGATTTTGATATACCTTTTTTAAATCATGAATTAAAACAAAATAATCAAGATATTATAAGAAATCCAATTATTGATACTTTAATTCTTGCTAGAAAAAAATTTTCTGGCTCACCTGCTAATTTAGATGCATTGTGTAGAAGGTTTGATATTGATTTATCAATAAGAAAAAAACATGGCGCCTTAATAGATACAAAATTATTAGCTAAAGTTTATTTAGAATTAAAAGGAGGCCAACAACCTAATTTAATTTTAGATTCAAAAAAAGAAAAAGAAGAAAAAAAAGAACAATTTTTTGAAAAAAAAATTTTAAAAGATAGAAAATTTGTTTTATCTAGTATTGAAGAAGAAAAACATGAAGAGTTTATAAAAAAAATAAAAAATCCAATATGGAATGAATATAAATAAATAATGGAATTTTTAAATTAATTTTCCTTTTTCTTTTCTTTTTCAGTTTGTTTACGGAATAAAGCAGCAAAATCGATGGGATTTAACATCAAAGGAGGATAACCACCATCTCTTGTAGTTTCAGCTAATATATTTCTTGCAAATGGAAATAACATCCTTGGTGCTTCAATTAGAAGTAATGGTTTTTCATGTTCCGTTGGAACTTTGTTTAGTGTAAAAATTCCAGCATAGCTAACCTCTGCAATAAAAGCAATTTTGTCTTTATTTTTTGCTTCAGTTTTTATATCTAAGGTAACTTCAAAAGCATTATCAGGTAATTTTTTAACAACAGTGTTTACATTTACTTGTATATTTGGTTTTTCCGCATCTTTTTTATAAGCATCTAATGGATTTGGATTTTCGAATGATAAATCTTTTAAATATTGAGCATTTATGAAGATTCCTGCTGGAGCATTTTCAGGTACATAGCCTGGTTTTTTTTCTACTTTTTTTGCCATTTTTATTGTTTATGCATATTAATCATGAGTTTAAAAAAATCTACTTTTTTTTTTTGTTATCATCGATTTCTTCATAATCGCCTTCAAAAGTTTTATTTTTTTTATCTTCCTTATCAGGATAATACGTGGATTTTTCTTTGTATACTGTTCTTTTTTTTAAGTGTGTAGCTATATAACTAATAATCAATTTTCTAGTTTTTGGAATTAATAAAATACATCCTAAAGTATCTGTTAGGAAACCTGGTGTTAATAAAAAAGCACCTGCAATAAGTATAGCTATACCTTCAAATATTGAGAAAATAGGTATTTTATTTGATTTAATTTCCTCTAATGCTTTATTTAAAATAGTAATTCCTTGGCTTTTGACTAGTACTGCACCAATTATTCCTGTAATAATTATTATAATAATAGTATTCCACAAACCTATATATTTGCCTATTGTGATAAATAGCATTACTTCTATAAGAGGTACTACTATGAAAAATAAAAAAAACATGTTTGTTTATTGGAAAAAATATTACATTATTTATTCGGTTTACTTTAAAACTAAATTAAAGTCAGTTTACTTTAAAACTAAATTAAAGTATAAATTTATTTATGAATACTTTTTTAACACTAGATTTAATTTTTTTTATACTAGTAGCAGTTTTTTTAATTATTAGATTAAGAAGTGTATTAGGTAGGAGAACAGGTAATGAAAAAAGACCAAAAGATATTTTTATGTACCAAGATACAACTTTAGATACTGATAAAAAGAAAATTTTAGATGGAAAACAATCTATAAAAAGTAAATTTCATAATAAATTATCTACTGAAAAAGAAAATAACTTAAATAAAAATACCGCGTTAGAAAAAATTTATTACATCGATAAAAGTTTTTCACCAAAAAAATTTTTGTCTGGTGCTAAAATGGCATTTAAAACAATTATTCAATCTTATGCAAAAGGAGAAATTAATAAAATTAAGCATTTATTGAGTACTAATGTTTTTTCTATTTTTTCAAAAGAAATAAAATCTAGAACTAGAAAAAAATATATTTTAGAACATACATTAGTTTCTATAAAAAGTGCAGATATAGAAAATGCCAATTTTAAATCTAGTATAGCCGATATAGTTGTAAAATTTATTTCTGAACAAGTAAACTTATTGAAAAATAAAAAAGGAAAAATTTTAAAAGGGAACGACGAGTATATTGAGAATCATACCAATTATTGGACGTTTTCCAAAGATTTAAAATCTTCCAATCCAAATTGGAAGCTTGTTGTAACAAAAGCTGGATAACAAAAAAAAGAAAACTCTTTTATCTGATGAAGATAAAGTTTTGTGGGACCTTTTCACCAAAAATTTAAATAAATTTTCAAATAGTAATAAAAACAAAATTATTTTTAAAAGTAAAAAAATTAAAAATAATACTAAAGAACTTCCAAATTTAAAACTTGGAGAAATGTCAGTATTAAGTAAAAAAAATATTAGAGATTTTAATAAAGGAAATGTATTTATAGAAAATAAGTTAGACCTTCATGGTTTTAATCAAGAAGATGCAAAAAATTTATTAGAAGATTTTATAAATCAATCAATAGAAAATGGGAAAAGATTAATTTTAATTATTACTGGAAAAGGAAAAGAAGGAGAGGGTGTTATAAAAAATAATATTATATCTTGGTTAAATAATAAAAGTTTCCGTAATAAAATTTTAGCTGTGAACCATGCATCAAAAAAACATGGTGGCAGTGGAGCGATTTATATTCTTTTAAGAAAATTCTAAAAATTTTTTTTTATAAAATAAATTTACTTAAATCAATATCTTTTGCAAGTTTACCAACTTCGTCTTTTACTTGTTTGGCTGTAATTTTTACTTTTTTTCCTTTATATTCTGTTGCATTAAAGCTGATATTTTCAACTAATTTTTCTAATACTGTGTGAAGTCTTCTCGCGCCTATATTTTCAACATTTGAATTTATTTCTGTTGATAACTTTGCAATTTCTTCAATTGAATCTTTTCTAAAATCTAAATCAACTTGTTCAGTTTTTAAAAGAGCTTTATATTGTTTTATTAAACTATTTTCAGGTTCATTTAAAATTTTAACAAAATCATCTTTTGTTAATGCATTTAATTCAACTCTTATAGGTAGCCTTCCTTGTAATTCAGGAAGTAAATCTGAAGGTTTTGATAAATGAAATGCGCCAGAAGCTATAAATAAAATATGATCTGTTTTAATACTGCCGTATTTAGTTGATACAGTTGTACCTTCAATTATTGGTAGCAAATCTCTTTGTACACCTTCCCTACTAACATCTCCCCCAGTTCTTTCTGAACGGGCACAAATTTTATCCATTTCATCTAAAAAAACTATGCCATTTTCTTCGACATCTTTTTTTGCTATGGAGATTATTTTTTCTTGATCGATTAATTTATCAGATTCTTCTTCCATTAGTGGTTTATATATTTTTTCAATAAGCATTTTTTTCTTTTTTCTTTTTTGTCCCACACCTTTTCCAAATATTTCATTTAAATTTATCATACCAACTTGACTACCAGGCATTCCTGGTATATCGAGGGTAGGAAATCCTGCGCCACTTGGATTATCAATAAGATCAATTTCTATAATTTTTTTATTTAGTTTTCCACTTCTAAGTTGAGCTCTAAATTGAGATCTAGTTTCCAGACTTGCATTTTTTCCAACCAGAGCATTTAAAACTCTTTCTTCAGCATTATGTTGTGCTTGTGATTTAACTTTATTCCTTAATTTTTCTTGTGTCATTGTAATAGAAATTTGTATTAAATCCCGAACAATTTGTTCAACATCTCTTCCAACATAGCCAACTTCAGTAAATTTTGTTGCTTCTACTTTTAAAAAAGGAGCTTCTGCGAGCTTAGCTAGTCTTCTTGATATTTCAGTTTTTCCTACACCAGTTGGTCCAATCATTAAAATATTTTTTGGTAAAATTTCTTCTCTTAGATCTTCAGGGACTCTTTGTCTTCTCCATCTGTTTCTTAAAGCAATAGCCACAGCTTTTTTTGCTTCATTTTGACCAATTATGTATCTATCTAATTCTTTTACTATTTCTTTTGGAGTATAGTTTTTTTCTCCGTCTACTTTTTTTTTGTTAACAAAGTCTTTTTTTACTGTATCGTCCATGATTTATAATTTTTCAATTGTAATATTTGAATTAGTATAAATACAAATACCAGATGCTATTTTCATCGCTTTTTTTGCAACTTCTTCCGTACTTAATTTTTCCTGTTCCATAAGAGCCCTTGCTGCTGCTAAAGCATAAACTCCACCACTTCCTATACCTATTAAACCATCTTCAGGTTCTATTACATCTCCTGTACCAGATACAATTAATGACACCGATTTATCAGCAACTGCCATCATTGCTTCTAATCTTCTTAAATATTTATCTGTTCTCCAATCTTTAGCTAATTCAACACATGCTCTTGTCAGTTGATTTTGATGTTTTTCCAATTTACCTTCTAATCTCTCAAAAAGAGTGAAAGCATCAGCAGTTGCTCCAGCAAATCCAGCTATAACTTTGTTATTTCCTAATCTTCGAACTTTTACTGCATTCGATTTCATAATAGTATTTCCTAAACTTACCTGACCATCACCTGCAATTACAACACTATTTTTTCTTCTTACAGCTAAAATAGTAGTTCCGTGCATATTATTGTTTGAATTTTCTTTTATCATTACAATTTATTAATATTTGTTACTATTGGATAAATAGTGTATTTTTCATGAAATGTAAGACTATAGACTAAAAAAAATGAGGAAATCAAAAATTAATAGAAAAACTAGTGAAACTAACATTTCAGTTGAAATAAACCTTGATGGGAAAGGTAAATTTAACATTTCAACCGGAATAGGGTTTCTCGATCATATGTTAGAACAACTTTCTAAACACAGTCTTATAGATATTAATTTAAAAGCAAAAGGTGATTTAAAAATTGATGATCATCATACAACAGAAGATACAGGAATTGTTTTAGGTGAAGCCATATCTAAAGCTTTAGGAAATAAAAAATCTATTAAACGTTATGGTAATTTTTTTATACCTATGGATGAGACATTAACCAGAGTTAGTATTGATTTATCTAATAGACCTTATTTGATTTGGAAAGTTAAATTTACAAATAAGCAAATAGGAAAAATGGATAGTGAATTGTTTAAAGAATGGTTTCAAGCCCTTTCTCAAGCTGCAGGGGTAACTTTACATGTAGAAAATTTATATGGTGATAATAATCATCACATAATCGAAACATGTTATAAAGGACTTGCAAGATCTTTAAGAGAAGCAATATCTGTTGATCCTAGAGAAAAAGGAAAAATTCCCTCAACAAAAGGTAAATTATAAAAAAAAGTGAAAATTGCTTTGATAGATTATGGGTCTGGAAACATACAGTCAGCTTATAAAGCTTTAGAATTAGTAAGTAATTATAAGAAAAAAATTTCCGTAATTTCTAATTCTAAGGATTTATTAAAAGTTGATAAAATAATTCTACCTGGTGTGGGCGCATTTGCTGATTGTATAAAAGGACTTAAATCTATCTCTGGTATGATAGATATTTTAAATGAAGTTGTATTAGAAAAAAAAAAACCATTTCTAGGCATATGCGTCGGTATGCAGCTTTTAGCTACTGAAGGAAAAGAAAAAGGTAATCATAAAGGATTAGGGTGGATTGCAGGAAAAGTTATAAAAATAAAAAAAAAAAAAAAAATAAAAATACCTCATATGGGATGGAATACAGTAAAAATTATTTCTAAGCATCCAATTTTAAAAAGAAAAAAATTTGAGTCATATTTTGTTCATAGTTATAATTTTGTTTGTAAAGATAAAAAAAATATTTTAGCTACATGTAGTTATCAACAAGATATTACGGCTATAGTTGGAAAAGAAAATATAATAGGAACACAATTTCACCCAGAAAAAAGTCAAAAGGTTGGTTTAGAAATTTTAAAAAATTTTGTTTCTTGGAATTATTAATATGATTTTATTTCCTGCAATAGATATTAAAAACGGTTCTTGTGTCCGGTTAGTTCAAGGAAAAATGGAAGAAGCCACAGTTTTTAATGAAGATCCAGTAGATCAGGCTAAAATTTTTGAATCAAAAGGCTGTAAATGGATTCATGTTGTTGATCTTGATGGAGCAATTAAAGGTCATTCAGTTAATCAAAAAATAATTAAAGAAATAATATTATCAGTTAATATAAAAATTCAATTAGGAGGGGGGATTAGAAATATAAAAACAATTGATAAATGGTTTGAAATTGGAGTAGAGAGACTAGTTGTTGGTTCTTTAATAGTAAATAATCCTAATTTAGTTAAAAAAGCTATAAAGAAATACCCTGGAAAAATTGTTTTAGGAATAGATTTAATAGATGATAAATTAGCAATTGAAGGTTGGGTGAAAAAAACAAATATAAGCCCTATAGATATTGCAAAAGATTTTGAAAATTTAGATATTGCTTCTTTTGTTTGTACAAATATAAAAAAAGATGGCGCGATGGAGGGAATCGATTTAAATTTTATTTTAAATAATACAAATATTTTTAAAAAACCTATTATTGCTTCAGGAGGAGTAACAAGTTTGAAAGATTTGCAAATTTTAAAAAATAATGAAACAAAAGGAATTGAAGGAGTAATTTGTGGAAGAGCAATATATGAGGGAAAAATTGATATTATAGAAGCAAACAAAATATTTGAAATAAATTGATATGTTAAAAATTAGAATTATACCTTGTTTAGATGTTAAAGATGGGAAAGTAGTTAAAGGAACTAAATTTATAAATTTAAAATATGCTGGCGATCCAGTTAAGCAAGCACAAATTTATGATAAACAAGGTGCTGACGAATTATGTTTTTTAGATATTACTGCTAGTAGTGATAAAAGAAATATTCTTTATAATGTTGTAAAAAAAACTGCTCAAAAATGCTTTATGCCATTAACAGTTGGTGGCGGAGTAAGATCAATTGAAGATATACGTAAATTACTTTTATGTGGAGCTGATAAAGTATCAATTAATACGGCTGCAATAAAAGATCCTAAACTTATAAAAAAATCATCAAGTAAATTTGGAAATCAGTGCATTGTTGTTGCGATAGATGCAAAACAAATTAAAAAAAATAAATGGGAAATCTATACTCATGGTGGTAGAAAAAAAACAGGAATTGACGCAATTAAATGGGCAAAAAAAATGGAAAGCTTTGGAGCTGGTGAAATACTTTTAACGTCTATGGATAAAGATGGTACAAAATCAGGATTTGATCTAGAATTAACAAAAAAAATATCTACTAGTGTTAATATTCCAGTAATTGCTTCAGGCGGCGTAGGAAATATACAACATCTTATTGATGGAATAAAAATTGGAAAAGCATCAGCTGTTTTAGCTGCTTCAATTTTTCATTATGGAAAGTATACCTTAAGGCAAGTAAAAAATAAAATGAAAGAAAAAGGAATAGCCGTTAGAATTTAAATGAAAAGGAAAAAAAAAAATACCGGAGAAATAATTGATACTCTTTTTTCTATTATAGAAGAAAGAAAAAAAATAAAAAAAAAGGGGTCTTACACATCTTTTTTGTTTAATAAAGGTATGAATAAAATAGCCCAAAAAGTCTCAGAAGAAACGGCTGAAACAGTAATAGAGGCTATCCAAGGAAAAAAAAAATTAGTTGTTCAAGAAAGTTGTGATCTACTCTATCATTTAATGGTTATGTGGGCAAAACTTGGAATAAATCCTAATGAAATTTGGAATGAATTAGATAAAAGGATGAAAAAACCAAAAATAAAAAAAAAATATAATGTATGATAATGATAATATTTTTGCAAAAATTTTAAGAGAAGAAATTCCTTGTAAAAAAATTTATGAAAACGAATATGCACTTGCTTTCCATGATATAAACCCACAAGCAAAAATACATATATTAGTTATACCTAAAGGAAAATATATTTCGTTTGCAGATTTTTCTAAAAATGCATCAAAGGATGAGATTGAAGGTTTTTTTAAAACAGTTGGGAAAGTTGCAGAAGATCAAAATTTAGTAGGAGAAGGATATAGAATATTAGCGAATCATGGCATTAATGCAGGTCAAGAAGTTCCCCATTTTCATTTTCATATTTTTGGGAAACAACCATTAGGCCCTATGATTTCTAAAGTTTAAAAAGACAATTCTGCTGAAAACATTTTATTTCTGTCATAAAGAAAACTACTTGGTATTTGAAATTGATTAGTATTTTTCCATAAATTTTTTAAATCAGTTACATCATTTTCTTTAATTCTTCCCCTAAAATTAATTGCGCATCCACAATAATGGGATAAAAAAGATTTGACTGATACAGATTTTTTATATAAAACGGCAATACCGGATTTATCTTTAAGAAGAATTGTAACTAATTCTTGAGAAGGTAAACTGTCTCTGACAATTCCTATAGGAATTCTATTTGTATATGGAAATTTATATTTTTTTATTTTCTTTTGATCAAAATCAGTAACAGATAGTATGTAATGAATAGAATCCTCTAAGTAGGTTAATTCTAGATGTAAATCTATACCAAGTGGTGCATGTGTTCTATGAAATCTTTTTGTTTTTGTAAAATTTTTACTATAACCTACGATTATTCCAATTAAAAAAACAAGGCAAAGTATTGCATAATTTGATTTTTCTTTTACTTTCATATTAACTTTACGATTACAATAATTCTTTTATCTTATTATTATGATAAATCTTTTAGTTTTAAAAGAAACAGTTGATAGAGAAAAAAGAGTTGCATTAGTACCTGATGAAATTAAAAAATATTTAGAACTTGGTTTTAAAGTAACAATTGAAAAAGATGCTGGTATTAAATCGGGTTTTTTAGATGGAGATTATAGAAAACAAAATGCGAATATTAGTCAAAATGTAGGAAAATCAATTAAAGAAAGCGATATTATTATCAAAATTCAAAAACCAGACCCAAGAATAATTAAGGAAATGAAAACTGGTACAATTTTAATGGGACTTTTGTCACCAAAAAAAAATTCATCTGAAAATACTTTTTATAACAAAAAAAAAATCTCTGCCTTTGCATTAGAAAATATTCCTAGAATAACTAGAGCTCAAGACAAAGATGTTTTGTCATCCCAAAGTAATTTATCAGGGTATAAAGCAGTTTTAGATGCTGCGCATGAGTATTCAAAAATTTTTCCAATGATGATGACTGCAGCTGGTACTATTATACCAGCAAAAGTTTTAGTTTTAGGAACTGGAGTTGCAGGACTTCAAGCTATTGCAACAGCAAAACGTTTAGGCGCTGTTGTATCTGCTTATGATGTAAGATTAGCAGCAAAAGAAGAGGTGGAAAGTTTAGGAGCAAAATTTATTGTTTTTGATGAAGAAGTTTTAAAAAAAAGCCAAACTGAAGGTGGTTATGCCAAAGAAATGAGTACGGAGTATAAAAAAAAACAGGAAAAAGCTTTAGAAGAAGCTATTCCTGAAAATGATATAATTATTTGTACTGCTCTAATACCTAATAAACCAGCTCCCAAATTAATTTCAAAAAAAATTATAGAAAAAATGAAAACAGAATCCATAATTATTGATCTTGCAGTTGAAACGGGAGGAAATGCTGAATTATCAGAAGTTGATAAAATAATTAAACACAAGGGTGTAAAAATTATCGGATATTCAAATTATCCAAGCAGGATTCCTGGAGATTCCAGTTCTTTATTTTCAAAAAATGTTTTTAATTTTGTCAAAATTTTAATAGATAACGAAAGTAAAAAAATAAAAATAAATTTAGAAGATGAAATTATTGCTAAAACATTAATATCTCATCAAGGAAAATCAATGAACTTATAAACTATGGAACATTTATTACAAGAATTAACAGTATTTATTTTAGCTATTTTTGTAGGTTACTATGTAATATGGAGCGTTACTCCTGCTTTGCATTCTCCTTTGATGTCAGTAACAAATGCAATATCTAGTGTCATAATTGTCGGCGCTCTTATAGCAGTTGGACCTGCACTTTTTGGTATTTCAAAAATAATGGGGTTTATTGCTGTAATGCTTGCAGCAGTTAATATTTTTGGTGGATTTATTGTAACTCAAAGAATGCTGCAAATGTTTAAAAAGAAAAAAAAATAAATGGAAAATTATTCAATACTTGCATATTTAATTTCAGGAGTTTTTTTTATCCTAGCTCTTAGAGGATTATCCTCACCTGAGACTGCTAGAAGAGGAAATATTTATGGTATTTCAGGAATGATAATAGCAATTATTACAACATTACTTCTTCCCGGGATAGAAAGCTATGCTTTGATAGCTCTTGGCATTTTAATTGGTGGTGCTATTGGAACTTCTATTGCTCTAAAAATTGAAATGACGGCATTGCCTCAACTAATAGCAGCATTTCATAGTTTAGTTGGTTTAGCAGCAGTAATGGTAGCAGGCGCTGCTTTTCATAATCCTAGCGCATATGGAATTGGTGATTCAGGAAATATTCCGGTTGCAAGTTTGATTGAAATGAGTTTTGGTTCAACAATTGGAGCAATAACTTTTTCTGGCTCAATAATTGCATTTGGAAAATTACAAGGAATTATGTCTGGCAATCCTATTACTTTTAAATTACAACATTTTTTAAATGCTGTTTTAGGAATAGTTTTAATATCAGTTGTTGTTTTATTTTGTTTAAATCAAATGCCAAATTTTTTTTGGGCTCTTACAATTCTTGCATTTATCATTGGTTTTTTAATAATTATTCCAATTGGTGGAGCGGATATGCCAGTTGTTATTTCCATGCTAAATTCTTATTCTGGATGGGCTGC
>Ga0066376_10005016_pt1 | contig 11365 bp, 8 predicted proteins | sample Knorr_S15_td_Bot_FD_77009 | JGI IMG/M metagenome (GOLD analysis project Ga0066376, IMG submission 77009) | Marine microbial communities from Southern Atlantic Ocean transect - Knorr_S15_td_Bottom_ad_5009_LV_A | ecosystem: Environmental > Aquatic > Marine > Oceanic | place: Southern Atlantic... | reverse complement strand
TTGGCCTTGGCCTTGGCCTTGCGTTTGCTCTGCCCGGAAACGTTGGAGATAGAGGGCAATAATTTATCTATCCAACTCATATATTTTCTAATATATACATAGTGTTGCGTACTTTAGTTAATTCCATCTATAGAATCTCTGACGACACTGATAATCTCAGCAGTACCATCAATGTGGGCGGCGCTATCTGCTATATCGGTTAATTTTGCGATCTGCTCAACCAGGGCACTACCGATAATGACGCCGTCGGACAGTGCTGCCATGGCGCGGGCGCTCTCTGCGTCTTTTATACCAAAACCGATGACGATGGGTAAGTCGGTGAGTGCCCTCAGACTCTCGATATTGGCCCTCACCGAATCATGATCCGTCAGCGCGGCGCCGGTCACGCCTTTCAGGGAGACATAGTAGAGGTAGCCACTGGTCTGCGCGGTAATCACTTTGGCCCGCGCTGGGCTGGTGGTAGGCGCCACCAGGAAAATGAGATCGATGTCTGCCTCTTGCAGCAGTGCGCTCAGCTCACCCGCCTCGGCCGGTGGCATATCGACCACCAGGACACCGTCAACCCCCGCCTCTGCGGCCGCCTCCACAAAAGCCCCGTAGCCCATAATCTCCACCGGATTTAGATAACCCATCAGAACCACCGGTGTGAGTGCGTCCTGTTGGCGGAAGCGATTGACCAACTGCAGTACCTTGACCAAGCTGGTAGCCGACGCCAGGGCGCGCTCGACGCCACGCTGGATTACCGGACCATCTGCGGAGGGGTCACTAAAGGGCACGCCCAGCTCGATGATATCGGCACCCCTGATTACCAGGTCGTGCATGAGCGCGAGCGTGGTGTCTAGATCCGGATCACCGGCAACCAGGTAGGGAATTAGCAATTTGCGGCTGGACTCTGACGCCCGCGCGGTGGTTACTTGAATACGACGCATGGGGCTACAACTCGATTCCTTCGATGCGGGCCACAGTTTCTATGTCCTTGTCGCCGCGACCGGACAAATTCACCACCATCATCTGTTCTGGTGTCATCCGCGCGGCCAACTGCATGGCGTAGGCTATGGCATGACTGGACTCCAGAGCCGGAATGATGCCTTCCAGGGAGGTCAGATCGTGAAAGGCCTGCAACGCCTCCTGATCGGTGGCAGTGACGTACTGTACCCGCTTGAGATCTTTTAGCCAGGCATGCTCGGGGCCGACGCCGGGGTAATCGAGCCCGGCGGAGATGGAGTGAGTGTCCATAATCTGACCGGCGTCATCCGTCATCAGATAAGTCCGGTTGCCGTGGAGTACACCGGGAATACCGGCACTCAGTGGCGCCGCATGGGCACCGGTCGCTAGCCCATGTCCACCGGCTTCGACACCGTACATGGTCACTTCCCTGTCATCGAGAAATGGATGGAACAGACCGATGGCGTTGGAGCCACCACCGACACAAGCGACCAAGGCGTCTGGCAGTGCGCCGGTCTGCTGCAGTGATTGCGCTCGCGCCTCGCGGCCGATGACACACTGAAAATCACGTACCAGTTGTGGATACGGGTGGGGACCCGCCACCGTGCCGATAATATAATAGGTGTTGTCAACGTTACCTGCCCAATCACGCAGGGCTTCGTTCATGGCGTCTTTCAGGGTTCTCGATCCCGACTCCACGGAGACCACGTTGGCCCCCAGTAGTTTCATGCGATAGACATTGGGCGCCTGGCGCACTATATCCTCGGCACCCATATAAACATGACATTCCAGGCCCAGCCTGGCGGCCACCGTGGCACTGGCAACGCCGTGCTGTCCGGCGCCGGTCTCGGCGATGATGCGGGTCTTGCCCATGGCCTTCGCCAACAATGCCTGGCCGATCGTATTATTTATTTTGTGGGCGCCGGTGTGGTTCAGATCTTCACGCTTCAAATAGATTTTGGCGCCGGCACAGGCCTCGGTTAAGCGCTCCGCGAAGTACAGCGGCGAAGGCCGGCCCACGTAATGCTGTAATTGCGCATCGTATTCACGCCAGAAATCCTGGTCCTGCGAGAGCCTGGCGTAGACTTCGGCCAATTCCTCGACAGCATTGACCAGGGTCTCGCCAACGAAGACACCCCCATAGGGACCGAAATGGCCACTGGCATCGGGTCCGTCGAATGCCGATGTATTCGCTTCGCTGTCAATCACTTCTAGCTCCTGCTACGAAAGATTGCATCTTCAGTAAATCCTTAATTCCATGACTGGCCTCCACGCCACTACTGACATCGACGCCGTAAGGCCGCACCTGTGCCACTGCCGTGGCCACATTAGTCGGATTAAGGCCGCCTGCCAGTACTAGCTTGACATCACACTCACGGCGCACTGCCGCCGCCACAGCCCAGTCAAATGTCTTGCCGCTGCCACCTGACACTTTTTTGTCGAAGCTATCCAGAAGAATCATCTCGGCGCCGGCATAATCGTGTATCTTATCGAGCAGCACTTCGGATTTGGCACGCGCCGAAGTCGCCACTGGTCTATCTCCCTGTGGTCCCTGCCCCACCTTGATTGCTTTCATATAAGGCAGGTCGAAGGACTCACAGAATGCGGCAGGTTCATCCCCATGAAATTGCAACATGTGGAACAAGCCGGAGCCGGACACCTGCCTTACCTCTGCCGCGTCAGGATCCACGAATAAAGCAACCACCTTGATCTGCCCGCCGAGCGCACGCAGAATTGGATACGCCGCGTCCAGCGTCATCGCCCGTGGACTGGGGGCAAAGAACACCATGCCGATCGCAGTGGCACCCAAATCTGCAGCTGCCACTGCGTCCTGCGGTCGGGTCACGCCACAAATTTTAATCCAGAGTCTAGACAAGACGAGCCGAGCGAGTCGCGAAAGACTCCCATTCTATCAAATTCATCACTTAGCGCCTACGCAAGCGCCTCAATAAAGCCCGGTGGGATGTACGCCGGCGCCAGTCCAGTCTGGTCCGGGTACGTCACCTGGGTCAGGTACAATCCGCCAGGAGCTGCCGTCACCGCCGCCCGGGTACGATCCTTGCCGGCGAGCAGATCGGCGATCCAGGCAGTGGGCCGTGAGCCGTCTCCGATTGCCAGCAATGAGCCGACAATATTCCTCACCATGTGTTGCAGAAACGCATTCGCCTGTACGTCGATGACGACGTACGAACCCAATGAGATGACGCGCACCGAAGTGACATTTCTAAATGGCGTCTTAGCCTGACATCCGCTCGCACGGAAGGCAGAGAAGTCCTGCTCGCCCAGCAATGCCTGTGCCGCCCTGTGCATCGCCGTGACATCCAGCTCGCGTCGAATGTGAAGTACTCGCTGCGCAAGTATCGCCGGTGCGGTCTCCCGCCGCTGAATAATATAGTTGTAGCGCCTGGCCGTGGCCGAAAATCTGGCGTGAAAATCCGGCGCCATGGTCCTGGCATCGAGGATACGAATGCTCGGTGGCAGCAGACTGTTGCAGCCTGTAACCCAGGCCTTCCTGCCTCTATCGATGGCACAATCAAAATGAAGCACCTGGCTCGTCGCATGGACCCCGGCATCGGTGCGACCGGCGCAGATAACCTTAACCCGATGATCCGCTATCCTGGCGAGTGCGCATTCGACCTCCTGTTGAATGCTAGCCTGCGACGGTGAAAGTTGTCGCTGCCAGCCACGGTATCCGGCACCATCGTATTCCAGGGTGAGGGCAATACGCTGGTCAGGGGCTAGGGGATTGTCAGATTTTGACACTATCTGGGGAATCTCTGATTAAAGAGCTTTTGATTAATCACTCAATTCTCTGCGTGGCCTGAAACTGCTCCTGTCAGCTGCGAGGGAGCGGCGGCTTAGTCGGAAGACTTGTCCAGGGTCAGCAGCAACTTCCCGGCTTCGGTGACTTGTTCTTCGGTGCCCTCTTCGATTACCTCCAACAGAATTTCCTTGGCACCCTCGACGTCACCCATTTTATGATAGGCATAGGCGAGTTCTAGTTTCGTGGCGGACTCATCAACGGGTAGCAATTGCACCTCTTCGATATCATCGACGGATTCGATCTCCACCTCATCGTCACTAATGAACCCCAAGTCATCATCGAGGTCATCGGTTTCCTCCTCCGACCCGGAGGCAGCATCGGCTGAAATCTCTTCCTGCTCATCCGTTTTCGAAACCTCATCTTCATCGAGATCGAATTCAAGCTCTACGTCGTCATCTTGAACTTCCGGATCGTCGATTGCGGCTACCTCGGCCTCATCATCTTCGGCAGAATCAACTTCGGATTCATCGGGATTCCAATCGATTTCTTCAACTTCGATGGTAGCCTCGTCTGGCAGCTCCGGTTCCGAATGCTCGGCAGCAGTTTCTTCAGTGTTCGTGCCTGCAGAATCCTCCACATCGAAATCGAGAGATTCAATCTCTGCGTCCACATCCACCGATTCCGGCTCGGCGTCTATTTCACTCTGATCGAAACTGAATTCGACCCCGTCCTCTGTACGCTCTGTAGTGGCCTCTGGACTCGCTACTGCTGCGGGCTCATCCTCGGCGTCGAAAGAATAGGATACTTCCTCCACTTCCCTCTTAGCTTCCTCTTCAGCTTCCTCCTCAGCGCTTGCTTTCTCGCCGACATCGAATTCCACGCCCTGCTCTACTTCCTCTTCCAGCCCTTCTGTCTTAGCGTCGATTTCTCCGCCGTCGTCTGCATCGATGTCAATTTCGGCTGCCGCTTCCTCCTGCTCCTGCTGCTGCTCCTGTTCCTGTTCCTGCTCTTCTACAACGGCGTCATCTTCATCAAATTCCTCGATATCTGTTTCCAGTGCTTCCGTAACGCTGTCGGTGTCCCCGCTGTCCTCTTCGGCAATCGGCTCATCCACAGTCTGGGATTTCTCAGCCTCGACCTCATCTCCACCCAGATCAAACGTTAGTGCCATCTCGTCGGGCTCGAAAGATTCTGCGCCGCCGAGGGCATCTTCGCCGGCCTTATCATCCGCTTCCTCATCATAGTCTTCAATATCATCAAAGGCGTCCAGGTCGATTCCTAAATCATCGAGGAAAGACGCGGTTGCTGCCAAATCCTTCTCGTCATTGCTCTCGCCGCTTTCTGTTTCTGCCTGTTCTTCATCTTTCTGCTCTGGTTCGAGCGCCGCCTCGGGTTCTTCCTCAGGCTCAGCCTCGGGTTCAGCACCGCCGTCATCCTTGGAATTCGAATTATCCAGCAGGTTCTGCAGCCGCATCTCTGCCTCCTTGTCCACGCCCAGAATTTCCGCCTGTTGTTCGAAGCCGGCCAGATCTCCCTGATCCGCCAGTAGCTCAGCCAGCATCCATCGTAGTTCCACGTTGTCTGGATTTTGCTTTAATGCCCTGCGAGCCAGTGTTTCAGCGCGCTCCAACTGCCCCGCCTGGATCAGCCGCACTGCCTCGCTGACCACATCATATTCCGAGTCCGATTTCGGCTCTTCGTGATCATCGCCGATGATTTCATCCAACTCCTCATCGAGCTCCGCCCCATCTCCGTCCTCGGCTTGCTCCGCTACCGGCTCAGCATCATCGGCTTCGGTGGCGGCCTCAATTTCACTGTCTTCCAACTCATCGAGTTCATCTTCTTCGGCTTTGCCGGCCCGATTTCGACGCAATAGCACAGCCACCAACATCAGGATCACGAAGACAACGCCAAATCCCAGTAATAAGGTGTTGCCCGACAGGATTCTCACCACATCATCCATCAGGCTTGTCGCTGGAGCCACCGGTTCTGCGATTTCTGCCTCCGAGGCAGCGATCTCAGCCGCCTGCGCCAGACTCTCCTGTAGCTGGGCCAATTGCAGATCCTGCAAGCGGATAATTTCTTCCGCGGCCACGATCTGGGCCTCTACCTCCACCAGCCTAGAGTCCAAATCTTCTCTCTCGACTGCGGCCCGATCTACCTCTTCCTGTTGCACCGCCAACTGACTTTGCAGCTCGGCAATACGCTGATCCAGTTCCGCATTTTCTTCCTGGATCAATTCCGATGGCGCGGCGCCGATAGCGGTAGCATCGTCATCGGCGCTGACCACACTAAGTTGTCCCTGCTCAGCGGCAGGCTGATCCGGTGTAGTCTGGTCCGGGGCAACCAGAGGTTCTACATCGACCTGGGCAAATTCCTGATTTTGTCTATTGACTTCGGTAAGCGCTTCACGGGGATCAATGGCTTGAATTTCCGCCAGCGTAGGCACGCGTAATACCTCACCGCTACGAAGATTATTGATGTTATCGTCGTCGAATGCCTGCGGATTTTCCTGCTGCAGAGCTAACATGGTCTGCTCCAGGGTGACGGAATCGTCGGGGCGAACCTGCAAGGCAATATCAGAAAGTGTATCTGTAGGCGAGGTTTCGATCGTTTCCACTACCTCGGGTTCTGGTTCGGGTGTCCCGGCAGCATCGACGACTTCCGCGTCGGCCTCCTCGACTTCTGCTGCAGGCACATCTTCAGTTGCAAGTTCCGGCGCTGGCTCCTCGTCGGCGATAACTTCCTCTGCCACCACGGTCTCATCCGCAACAGTCTCTTCCACGCTCGACTGCTCCGGTTCAGCGACTGGTTCCTCCAGTTCGGCGTCGGCCACAATAGCTGCTTCCGGCTCGGCTACCGTTTCTGCAACAGGGGCTTCTTCGAGTACCGGCTCTGCAGGTTCGTCGACCGGTTCCAGCACTGGTGCCAATGGCGTCGGCTCTGTGCTGGCCATCTGTTCATCGGCGCTTGAAGATTCAACCGGATCCTGGCTCCGTACCTGCTCCTGCGGTGGCGAGGGTTCAACAGATTGCGGTAGTGGTGGTGAGACCGGTGTGGTTACGGTTGGCGTAATTTCGTCTGACTCGGGCTGCACGAAAGGCTGACTCGGGCTGCGCGAGGGCGCTTGTAATATGGGACTTATGGGTTGTCGAACCGAAGCCGATATTTGTTGATCATCGAATACCGGTAAATCCAGCAACACTGTGTGTTGGCTGAGCAGTCGACCGTTGGGCCACCGGGTTTCCAGGACGAAGCTAAGATAGGGCTCACGCACAATCTGAAGCGAGGTCAGCAACACGTAATTGCCCGCAGTGCTGGATTCAAGACTGAATGTGATACTTGAAAGAAAGCCGACGCGCTCTATGTCGAAGCCTTGGAAATCGTCCGGTGTGGCCATCCGAATGACGAGTTCATCAAGCCTGGTATTGCCGAGTTGCAGGACTTCGATGCGCACGCGCAGGGGCTGATTCAAGGCGGAATCCACCGAAATGGTCCCCAGTCCCAGGGCATAAACCTGTGTCGCCACGCTAGCCAGCAGCAGGGTCAGGATGACGGCGGTCTTACGTAACATAGTCCATTTTCCCTGAAAATGGTTTCACCGCCTGACGGTAGCTACCTCTGGCTGACCCCGAAATCCAGTATTCTTTGGTTAGTGAATACTACTGTATCGATTTGAAAATTATCAAGAAAGTCTCTTCACTACATCGTGCAAGTATTCATTATAAATAGCTTTTTATCAACTCTTCAGCGATCTGAATTGAGTTAAGAGCCGCGCCTTTTCGCAGGTTATCGGCCACTACCCACAGGTTTAACCCGTTGGGAAAGGAGATATCCTGCCGGATTCGTCCCACGAAAACTGCGTCCTGGCCCGCAGAATCGTGCACCGCGGTGGGATACTTGCCATCACTGGGTTTATCGATGACGGTGATTCCAGGCGCTGCCGCCAACAATTTGCGGGCGGATTCGGCGCTCAGCGGCTCCCGGGTTTCCACCTGTATCGCCTCGGAATGGCCATAGAATACGGGTACCCGCACACAGGTGGCGCTGACTGCTATGGTATCGTCAGCAAAAATCTTGCGGGTCTCCCAGACCATCTTCATCTCTTCCTTGGTATAGCCGTTGTCCATGAATACGTCGATTTGCGGCAGGGCGTTGAAGGCGATCTGTTGCGGATACACCTCACATTTCGCGTCCCGGCCATTGAGCAATTCGCCCGTTTGTCCGGCTAACTCCTTCACTGCGGATTTACCGGTCCCCGACACCGCTTGGTATGTCGCCACACTGATGCGCTTGATGCCGGCGGCGTCGTATATTGGCTTCAGTGCGACCACCATCTGGATCGTCGAACAGTTGGGATTGGCGATGATATTGCGAACTCGATAGTCGGCGATGCTGGCGACATTAACTTCCGGAACCACCAGGGGGATATCGTCTTCATAGCGAAAATGGGAGGTATTGTCGATGACCACGCAGCCGGCATCGGCGGCTTTCGGGGCGTATTCTTCCGACACGCTGCCACCGGCAGAGAACAGACCGATCTGTACCTGGCTAAAATCAAATTCTGCCAGATTGCCGACGATGTGGCGCTTATTCCTGAACATCACGGTGGTGCCGGCGGAGCGCTCGCTGGCCAGTGGGAACAGCTGGTCGACGGGAAATTCGCGTTGCTCGAGGATTTCGATTAATGCCTCTCCGACGGCACCCGTAGCGCCTACTACGGCAACATTGTAGCTACTCATTTCATCTCTCTCTTATACAGGCTATTTGCGGGTTATAGGGGTGTTTTATGGGCTTTGACAGTCGGCACGGAGCCGAAATACCAGGGAGACGATTGTCGCCAGCGCTGCTCAAATTCGCGTATGGCTTCGGTCTCCTCGAGGGTAAGATCGATATCATCGAGTCCCTCCAGCAGACAGTGCTTGCGAAAGGGATCCACCTCGAAGCTCAGGGTAGTGCCATCTGGCTTCGTGATTAGCTGTGACACCAGGTCCACCGTCAGCGCATATCCTGATGTCGCCAGCACCTCTCGAAACAGGCCGGCGATGGTTTCCCGCTCCAATACGATGGGCAGCAGGCCGTTCTTGAAGCAATTATTGAAGAAGATATCGGCGAAACTGGACGCCAGTATGACCCGGAAGCCATAGTCTTCCAGGGCCCATGGCGCGTGCTCTCGGCTGGAACCGCAGCCAAAATTACCTCGGCCCAATAACACGCTGACACCCCGATAACGGGCCTGATTCAGTACGAAATCCGGGTTAACGGGTCGCCGGCTGTTGTCTGCGTCCGGCTCCCCCCGATCCAGGTAGCGGTGTTCATCAAACAGGTTGACGCCAAAACCCGAGCGCTTAATGGATTTGAGGAATTGTTTGGGGATGATGAAGTCGGTATCGACGTTGTTTCGATCCAGTGGCAGCACCAGTCCTTCATTTGTGATGTATTTTCTCATTTTTATTTCTTAATAGTATGATACATATAGATATTATTATAATAATCAGAGTTTGCGAATGTCTACAAAGTGTCCGGCAATCGCCGCAGCGGCCGCCATCGCCGGGCTCACGAGGTGCGTCCTACCGCCGAAGCCCTGTCTGCCTTCGAAGTTCCGATTGGAGGTGGATGCGCAGTGCTTGCCCTCTCCCAGCTGATCCGCATTCATGGCCAGGCACATAGAACAGCCCGGCTCCCGCCACTGCAGGCCTGCAGCGATAAAAATCTGATCCAATCCTTCTTCCTCCGCCTGCTTTTTCACCAGTCCAGACCCAGGCACCACCAGCGCCAGCTCGACATTGTCAGCGACGCGTTTGCCTTCCACAATCTTCGCAGCTTCCCGCAGATCTTCGATTCGAGAGTTGGTGCAGGAACCAATAAACACGCAATCCAGCTTGATGTCCTCGATCCGGGTACCGGCCTCGAGGCCCATATATTCAAGGGCCTGCTCGATGTTGCTGCGCTTACCCACATCGGCTTCGCCGGCGGGGTCAGGAATCTGTCCACTAATGGGCGCCACCATCTCCGGCGATGTGCCCCAGGTTACCTGGGGCTCGATCGCCCCGGCGGATAACTCCACTACCAGATCGAAATGCGCATCCTCATCGCTGCGTAACTGGCGCCAGGCCACCGCCGCTTGCTGCCACAGCGCTCCGGTCGGGGCCAGCGGCCGACCCTTGATGTATTCCAGTGTGGTTTCATCTACAGCTATCAGGCCCGCCCGCGCGCCGGCCTCGATGGCCATGTTGCAGACCGTCATGCGGCCTTCTATGGACAGTGAACGGATGACATCGCCAGCAAATTCAATGGTATAGCCAGTTCCTCCTGCCGTGCCAATTTTACCGATGATGGCCAGGACCACATCTTTTGCGGTGACTCCCGCCTGCAGCGAGCCGTCGACCCGCACCAGCATGTTCATCGCCTTCTGCTGCATAAGGCACTGGGTTGCCAACACATGCTCTACCTCCGACGTGCCTATACCCTGGGCCAGAGCGCCGAGGGCACCGTGTGTTGAGGTGTGGGAATCACCACAGACTATGGTCATACCCGGTAGGGTAGCGCCCTGTTCCGGACCCACCACGTGGAGAATTCCCTGGCGCTGATCATCCATAGTCAGCTCGAAGATGCCGAATTCACGGCAATTATCGTCCAGTGCGGCTACCTGAATCTTAGAAACCGGGTCTTTTATGCCCTCGAGTCCCTGGCTACGCTCTTCGGTCGTGGTTGGCACATTATGATCCGGTGTCGCGTAATTGGCGTCGGCGCGCCAGGGCTTGCGGCCCGCAAGTCGCAAGCCCTCGAAGGCCTGGGGCGAAGTAACCTCGTGAATCAGATGGCGGTCGATATAAATCAGCGCGGTGCCGTCCTCGCGCTGTTTTACCAGGTGCGCATCCCAGATTTTGTCGTACAGAGTATGACCAGTCATAGTACTTACCAATTGTAATTTTTTACATTAAACTATTTAATTAACTATTTGTAATTAATAAAATAGTATAGATTAATATTTGGGTGCAGATGGCAGCATAGCATTGTTAGATGGGCCGTGCCGATGCCTTGCGCTGCACGCCGATCTGACCTCGATCTCGCAAAAAATGATCCATTAACACCATCGCAATCATCGCTTCTGCTATAGGCGTGGCGCGGATGCCGACGCAGGGATCGTGGCGTCCGGTGGTGACCACTGTTTCTGCCTCGCCGTGAATATTAATCGTTTTCCCGGGAATTCGAATACTCGAGGTCGGCTTCAAGGCAATACTGGCGATGATATCCTGACCACTTGAAATACCCCCGAGGACACCGCCAGCATTGTTGCTAAGGAAACCACTCGGTGTAATTTCGTCGCGGTGTTCAGTTCCCTTCTGGTTGACAGCAGCGAAGCCAGCACCAATTTCCACACCCTTTACCGCGTTGATACTCATCAGCGCCTTGGCCAGGTCCGCATCCAGTCTATCAAATATTGGTTCGCCTAGCCCTGCCGGTACGCTGCTGGCACAGACGGTGATTCGCGCCCCTATGGAATTGCCCTCTTTACTGAGCGCCGTCATGAACTCTTCCATTGCCGTCACTTTCGAGGCATCGGGACAGAAGAACGGGTTGCGGGCGATCTCATCAAAATCGACAGAATCAATAGTGATGGGACCCAACTGGCTAAGATATCCCCGGATTTGC